>WNGC01000615.1_pt1 | contig 42141 bp, 37 predicted proteins | sample 5400051 | NCBI WGS metagenome assembly WNGC01 (sample SAMN13153368, study PRJNA577476) | soil metagenome | isolation source: 20 cm soil or saprolite under grassland replicate 2 | place: USA:California | collected 2016-06-15
TACGCTTTCCATGATTCGAGAAACCGAGCTTGGCATGTGGAAATTCTGCGGATCCGGCACCGACAATGATCGCCCCGGAGTCGCGAACACTACGATCAAAGATTTTCTTACCTGACGCATCCTTATAAGCGTCCAAGTTGTGGCCGCCATTACCGGCAGCCTCCACTACGACAATACCCTTCGCGGCGGTCGCCGTAGAGATCCAATCGTAGTTTGCTTGCAAAATTTCAGCCGGCCAATCGTAAGTTTCACTTACCGGATCGCGTTCTTGCGCCTCTATTAAAAGTACATCACCGAATGACATGTTCGCAACGGCATCGTGGATTGCATTCGCAGTGTCATAGTGGGGGAGACTATTGTCGTTTTTGCCCGCATCGCTCGCATCGGTGCGCCACTGCGAAATAACGCGACCTTTGGCCGATGGCGCAATTCCGACACCGCCCTTTGTATTGTCTACCATCAACACCTCACCGAGCACCGATGTTCCATGGGAGTAGCACATTTCGTTGATGCCGGAGATAATCGCAATCTTGGCATCTTTAAGATCTTCATGATCCAAGTTCCACCCCTGCTCCACGTCTACGAAGCCAATACCGGCACCATCGCCACCCGTGAACCCCCAGGCGTATCGAGCGTCGATACCATTCGGTGCTGCATCTTGATAGTGTTGCTTCAGATTGAGTTCATCATCTTTAGGGCTAACTGGCGGAGGACTAGGTACCATCACATAGGCGGTTTCGACGTTAGGAACTTTTCTCAGTAGTTTGACCAGGTTATCAGCGTTCACTCCGGCAGGCGTTTCGACTTGGAGCCAGGTCGAGAAGTCTACCGGCTCATAATCCGGATCATTTTTCCGTGCGAGATCGACCAGTTCACTGAGAAGCTTTGAATCCAGCGATCCAAAAAGCGGAAATAATCGCAATGGCGCCAAGTGTTTCGCGGCGCCTCCCAAAGGCGTTTGCCAACCGTCCAACTGCTGCGGCGGTTTGGGGCCGCCAGCTTTGAACTTGATCGCTATACGAAGTGGATAGATCGGAGGGTTATAGCTCTTGTCGGGGTGCCTAGGTGACTCTTCGGATCCCCCGCGTCGCAGGATTCTCGAAATAACAATCAGCGCAATCACGAAAATCAGGGCTATCACGAAAATGATGAAGAACCAGAGACTCGAAGTACCATCAGGGTGACCCTTGTCAGAAAGAGGCTCATGTTCTTCCTGATGGACGGCCGTGACCGTGACGGTGGTGGGTTTACTGGGAGTTTCGACGGAGGCACCACCGCCGCGATGTTCGTCCGCAACACTCTGTCCGGGTCCCCTGTCATCAAGCCGGACTTTCAGAACAGCGATTACGAGGGGGCCATCGCGCCTGGAATGGGTTCGATCTTTAGAGCGATTCGAGGTCAGTGGCTCAAATTGCGCGAGCTTTTGATTCAAACGATACGCGGCTTCCTTTGAAATAACGCCAGCGTGATCGTTGAAATACAGATCCGGTTTCGGCGGAATGACTTCCGCGAACGTGGACTCCATTGCCAGCGACGTGATGAGTGCGGCGACGAAAAAAGCGGCGTGCTTTGCGCGCAACATGTCAGCCACACGTGACGTCGGCATGGCCCTCGCTTTTTGCGAACTTGTCGCAAACGGAAAGGTTACGCGATTGAAAGAAGCTTGTGGCAATTATGTTTCTTGTTGCGAACAAACCCGTTCGTGATTTCCCCGGGGGCGGGAAGAGGGTCAACTGGCTGATTAGAGAGAATTGGCCGACTTGACGCTCAACTAACGTTTCACGATTGGAGCCCAAGTCAATGTCTTTCGGTGGAACGCATCGCTCTCGGATTGTGTGCCTTTGCGACTTCTCCTTACACGAATTGATTAGACTGCGGGAGCGACTGAACTCATCGAGCGGTTTAGCTATCGATTCGAGTTTTGGCGCTGTGAGCGGCGCGCTGACCTACTAGGCATTTCACGCACGAACTAGAGGTTGCCGAGGTCAACCGAAAGCGGGTTTCGTCGAAAACATCTAAGTTTCCGTGTTACATCGCGCCGGAATTCCTGCAGTACCTTGGTGAAGACGAAATCAGAGAAGGCCACAACAATGAAACCTCAACCGAAAGGAAATTCTTAAATGAAAACCTTTATTGTTTACGATTTAGATTCAAAAATGCCCGTGGCTGTTGGCGAACAAGCAAGCGCGGAAGCTGCGCGATGTTGCGCAAGTGCGGCAACTGGAATCTTCCAGGCAAATCTTTTGGCAGAAGAAATTGATTTGGAAAAAGAACTAACTACTGGAAGGAATTAGTTCACGGAAAGTGTTCGACCTCTCTGGCTCGGCATTTCTGGGGCGAACTGGGCCGGCAGTACGGTCTACCCTTCATTTGGCTTGTCTGTGTATCGCAAGCCGCGCTTCGTCGTCTCACACGATCGTATTAGAGCAGAAACTAATCAGTGATGCCTAACAAATAGGTTTTGTTTTAGGCCAGGATCTTTCTTTTCTTTGCTAACCTCTGTCTGAGTCTTCTCAGGCTTTCGTTTGCCTGATTAGTTGTCTTGTTCCACGGCAACCAGGCCTGTCACGTTGCCAGGTCGCGAACTCGTTCGGAGTCGCTTGTTAGGCGAACGCCGGTAATCAGCGGCGCGTCTTCCCTCCAGGTCGGCGGGCGATCGAAAGCCGGGTTCTTAAAAAAAGTCCAAACGTCCCGCGTTATATCGCGCCGGAATTCCTGCAGTACCTCGGTGAAGACAAAAAATACAGGAGGACAAAATGAAAACAAAATCCAATTCTCTATCCAATGTTATCTGCCGACGAATCCGATATGTAGCTGCAATCTCGTTAATGCTGATAGCTGTGTTACTAACGCGTTACACCGCAGTCGCGAATGCTCGTCGCGCTGGTGCGCAGGAAGCTACCAGTGCAGCTGACGTCTCGCCCGCAGAGAGTGATAATGATGCAGAATATCTCGAAAAGCGCAGTGAATTCCTGGAGCGGTTCTTCGGTACCGGGCCGGAAGGCGTCTCGCCGGGCGCCTATGAAAGCGCACTGGCCGCGGCGCGCGCTTTACCTCCAAGCCAGCTTTTGCAAGGCAGGAGGCTCATGTCGCCCGAAACGCTACAGGCCGCGACGGCATGGAGTTCTCCAATACCACCTCCGATTCAACAGAGCTACGGCGGAGATGCGAGCGCAAGAGTCCAGGCCCTGGCAGTCGATCCGATCAACCCCAACGTCGTTTATACAGGTAGCTTCGGCGGACTTGCCAAGACAACCGACGCCGGCGTCACCTGGCGTTATTTGTCTGACGCGTGGGGTTCTCAGAGTGTTAGCACTATTGCCATCGATCCCAACGCTCACGGCTTCGTATATGTGGGCACCGGCAGCGATGGCTACGGCCCTTACGGGCTCGGCCTGTACCGCTCGTTTGATGGAGGGGCAACGTGGATTGGTCCCTTGGGCAGCAATGAGTTTAAAGGCACCTATCTCAGAGCTATCGCCGTCGATCCGCGCACTTCCGGCTCGCAAACTAGGACGATTGTGTATGCTGCCAATGGCCTTTCAGGCAATTCCGGACTGTGGCGGTCCGTAGACAGTGGCGTCAACTGGACCAGAGTTCGCCAGGCTGGGCATAACGGAATACATGACTTAGCCATCGATCCGTCGACCTTTCCCTCTACTGTATACATCACCGAGGATGGCGGGACCTTCAAAAGCACAAATTTAGGCGCGTCCTGGACGTTTATACATGGTGTCCTTGCGGGGTCGCGGAATCGTTTGCGCGCAGTCAACTCGACACTTTACCTTTTGGGACCTGGCGACCCCGACCATAACCTCTATAAATCTATGGACCGCGGGGCGACGTGGGTTCAAATCCCAACGAGGTGCCCTGCCGGCGCTCACAGCTGCGCGAACGTCAATAGTATCGGGATTGGGGTGTTCGATGTGGATCCCTTCAACCCAGGTGTCATCCTCGGAGGCAACATGGCTCTGTACCGCTCCGACAACGAAGGCATAACATGGACTGAGGTAGAGCCTTGGTGGGGCATTAATATCCATACCGACCAAAGAGTGATCGCTTTCTCGCGAACAGCTCCTGGCATCGCTTATGACGGCAATGATGGAGGTGTTGTAAAATCCACGAACGACGGGCGACAATGGACGAACCTCAATCAAAACTTTCCCGGAGCACTGATGTACAGCGTGGCCTTGAGCGCGGATGGCAGCATGATAGCGGGAACGCAGGACAATGGTACGGTGTATAGCAACCTAGGCACTCCATGGTATGCGTTTCGTGATGGCGATTCCAACCACGATCTTATCGATCCGATCGGAAGTACCTGGGCTTATAAAGTCAGTTACGGGCGCAATTCGTTTTCCAGATTCAACAGGAACATAAAGCCCTACCACTTCGATAACATTTCACCGGCTCAGTTCAGCAGCGATGGTGGCTGCAACTTCTTTCCGACATTCAGCATGAACGCATCGCTTCCAACTCATGTTATCGCCGCTTGTCAGCAGGTGGTACGGACTGTCAACGCCCCTACGGTTACGACTGCGAGCTGGACGACAATTGGGCCGTCCCTCGCCGACCCAAATCGGCCCCCGACCGCGTACGGAAACTACGTCACTGCTGCCTACCAGGCTCCCAGCAATACCAATGTCATTTACGCCGTACGCGGATGGGATACGGTTTTTGTAACGGCCAACGCCGACCAGGGCAACGGCGCTATCTGGACTCAAGTCACGCAGCCGAACCAGCCGGGGGGGATCTCCGCCATTACGGTCGATCCGACCAATTATCAAACTGCGTATCTCGCGTGCAATTCAGGCGTGTATAAGACCACGGATCTGGGAACAACCTGGACGCAACAGATCCCACAACCAATCCAAAGCCTGATCTATCACGATGTAGCCATCGATCCGGCGAATGCTCAACATATCTTCGCAGCTTCTAATGCAGGCGTTTTTGTCAGCACCGATGGCGGCACCACATGGGATAACATCAGCAACGGCATACCAGTAGGAATGGCTGTTACCGCGCTCTCCTTTAATGCCATCAGCCGTCACCTTGCTGCTTCGACCTTTGGCCGCGGAGTTTACATACTTAATTTGAATGCATCGCCTACGGCCATGAATTCATCGGCGGACTAGGCCACAACATTCGAACTTTGATGGTTTCTGCGAAAGTGAGCAAAGACTTGGAGGCAACCATGAATCTGAGAAATTTTCTCGTTGAGCTGAAGCGGCGCGATGTTTACCACGTTGCCGTCGCGTATGCCGTTGTTGCCTGGCTACTAATCCAGGCCGCATCGATTCTTCTGCCGACGTTCGACGTGCCTGCGTGGGTGATGAAAGCGTTCCTCGTTTTCGTCGCGCTAGGTTTCATTTTTTCGGTAATCACCTCGTGGGTCTTTGATATAACGCCCGAGGGAATAAAGCGAACGGCGGAACTCTCACCGCAGAAAGACCCTGACGTCGTTCGGCAGCTTGAGGCGCAGGCCCAGGAACAATTCGTCCGCGGTTATTTATTCGCCTTGATTCACGCAGGATTGGGCGACAAAACGGAAGCGATCGATTACCTTAAGCGCGAGTACCTCAATCGCGACAATATCGACACTCCTGAGACTCGCGCTGATCCCATACTCGATTCGCTGTGCGTCAATCCGCAGTCCGAAACGTTCGCGGACAAAACATCAGACCTAACAAGACCAGCTCTGCCTATGTTAAGATTAAACAAGCTACTGAGAAGAACATTCGCCCAAAGGACGCCGACTTTTCCGGCCATCGAGCAAATCCTAGGCACACCGCTCACGCAAAATGTCGCGGCCAGAAAGAATCCAGGCAACGGACACTGAAAAGACCGGTACACCACAATTTGGTTCGGTCGCAGAGGATGCAGTCAAAGTAAGTTTACTGATGGGATCTGAAGGGCCGGCCTTCCAGGAAAAAGTCCAAACTTTCCGCGTTATGTCGCGACAAATTTCCTGCAGTACCTCAGTGAAGACCCAAACCAGCGAAGACCAAGGCAATGAACCGGAACCAGCTTATGAAAAATCGGAATATCACACACGCGATGGCCATTGCTTACTTTGGCCTTCCCCAAAGGGGGCAAGCGGTTGCGCCCGGACCCGGACATGGCTATGCCGGCGACGACGAGGTGGAAGAACGCGCCGCTCTCTTGCGCCTCACTGTGGGCAGTTACAACGCAGCGGTTGGCTTGTTTGCCCTGTTGAGCAATACAGGTGACAATTTCAACACGGCCATTAGCACCGGCATCGTTCTGAGCGATACCGTGGTGGCTCTGTTTGTCATTCCCTGGCTTGTAAGGGCATTCGCTTCGGCAAAGGCGATCTGGCGAGCACTCACTGATGGCCAAGAGCGGAAACAAGAAACGACGGTGCGCTTTAGCTGATAGCCGATAGTTGATAGCGGATGGCCGACTAACCGGGAGACCTAACAGCATGAGGCTCCCACCGGTTTCGCAACATGAGATCCGGCCATTCACGTTGCGTTCCCAACCGCGCTACAACTATTCGCTTTTTTAGTTTACTCGCGAGAAAACCCGGATCTTGCCTTTGCTAACTTCCCTAAAAATTCTCCCACGTTCCGGGTTGCAATTCTGAGGCGAGCGGTAATGTCAATCGCGCGTGGAGCATTCTGTTTACGAGTTTCTCTTTCGTGCATTTGCCTTCGTTCTCGGCGCAGCTGTCGGGTCGTTTTTGAACGTCTGTATCTATCGCTGGCCTGCCGATCTTTCCATTAACAAGCCGCGTCGCTCTTTTTGTCCGGTTTGCAAACAATCGATTCCCTGGCATCAAAATTTGCCATTGATCAGTTGGATTTTGCTAGGGGGGCGTTGTGCAAATTGCGGCGCAAAAATCGCCTTTCGCTATTTCGCGGTGGAATTGATCACTGGGTTGCTGTTTCTGGCGATCTGGCAGCGCTTTCCCTGGCAGATGGCCATTGTGTACTGGATTTTTGTTTCGCTTCTTATGGTTGGAACATTTATCGACCTGGAACATTTCATTATTCCAGACCGGATAACGATCGGCGGAATTGTTACAGGCGTCGTCTGCAGCGTGGCGGTGCCAGCTTTGATGCAAGCGGATTCACGGGCTGCCGCATGCGTTCGGTCTCTGCTGGCGGCGGCTCTTGGCTACGTAATCCTGTTAATTGTTCTCGAAGCTGGCAAAATTGCTTTTGGACGAAAACGGATCGAGTTCGACGCCCCGACCCCGTTCACATGGACGAAACGCGACGATGACGCCGATCTTGTGGTAGGCACCGAAGAAAGCTTGTGGAGTGAGTATTTTGCCCGCGAAAAAGACCGATTATTACTTGAGTGCGACGAGGCCAGAATTGACAACCACACATATGGGAGTGTGACACTGGAGTTTCGCTACGATCGCGTCATGGCCCAAGGCCATGTGACGATGCTGGACGATGTGACGCAGATTTCCGGTGTCGCGCGCGAACTCGTGATTCCTCGCGAGGCGATGGGCCGCGGCGATTTGAAATTTTTAGCCGCGATCGGTGCGTTTCTCGGCTGGCGCGCGGTGCTGTTTAGTCTTTTCGCGGGATCACTGCTCGGTTCGATTGTTGGTCTGATCACGCTGGTCGTCGGAAGACGGGTTTGGTCAGCGAAGCTGCCGTTCGGACCTTATCTGGCGTTCGGCGCTCTGAGCTGGATGTTTTTTGGCGACGTGTTTCTGCATTGGTATGCGGGACTGCTGAATCCCTAGCTTGTACGTCGAAGTGAAATGATTCTCACCAATGCGCGTTTGATTTTTCCTGATGGCATTCGTGACGGCCTAGAGCTCGTTGTTGAAAAAGGAAAAATCACCGCAATCCGCGAGCGTATCCAAGCACACGCAAGTGAGGTTCTTGATCTTTACGGAAATTATCTCGCACCTGGCTTTATCGATCTTCATGTGCACGGCGCACGGGGCCGCGATACCATGGAAGCTTCTGCAGAAGCGTTTCTAACCATCTGCGATTATCATGCTGGTGGTGGTACCACTTCGCTTTTGCTGACAACGGCAACGGCGCCGATGAATGACATTACCGATGTTCTAAACACGGTCCGTGATTGTCGCGGCGCGATTAAACAGCTTGCCGGCGTTCATGTGGAGGGCCCATTCGTTTCGAAAACCAAATGCGGAGCGCAACGCGCGGAATTCATCCAAAATCCGTCCTACGCGTCGGTCCAGCGGCTGCTCGAGCACGCGAACTTGATCAAACGAATCACAATCGCGCCCGAGCTACCGGGATCGCTCGAGGCAATCGAGAATTTTCATACGCACGGCATCAGCGTTAGCGGAGGGCACAGCGATGCATGGGACGAGGAGGCACAACAAGGTTTCGCCCGTGGCATGCGCAGCGTAACACATACGTTCAATTGCATGTCGAGCGCGCGTCGGCGTGGCATTTATCGCGTTGGCGGTTTGCTGGAGTTTGCGTTAAGCGAACTGCAGATCAGTTGCGAACTGATCGCCGACGGTCACCACGTTTCCGAAACTTTGATGAAGATGTTGTATCGCGCGAAAGGCCCCGGCGGGATTTGTCTCGTAACCGATGCAACCGCAGGCGCTGGATTGCCGAACGGATCGCAGTTCGCACTTTTTGGGCGGGATTGTCTCGTGGAAGACGGCGTTTGTTTGCTTTCAGACCGCACGGCTCTCGCAGGCAGCGCTTCGCGCATGATTGATCTTGTGCGCATAATGGTGATAAAAGTAAACGTTCCGCTGCGCGAAGCCGTCGTGATGGCAACGGAAAATCCTGCGCGTGCTGTTGGCCTTGAACGGAAAGGCCGTCTTGAGGTGGGCGCGGATGCGGATTTGGTTGTTCTCTCGCCAGAATTGGAAGTGGTGCGAACATTCAGTGGCGGTGAGCAAATTTTTTCTCGCTAACACCGCGCTTCAGCGCGGTGGAAAGGATCGCTCACGATCGCCGAACAGTTTCAACGGTTTTGCTCCGTGGACCAAGCCGTTGAAACGGCTTCTGCTTGGCAAGGTTACAACACCGGGCGGAAGCCGCGGTGTTAAGGATGTAGACCATTGAAACGAGCACTAACTATTCGTGTCCATTCGTGGTTAAGAGGACTACAGCGACAGCAAGAACGCGGCGATATCAAGTGCTGCACGCGGTCGGCTAAGCTTTCCGATATTCGCGGACCATTCGCGCCATTGTTTTGCGTCATCGGCAAACGCACGCTGTACCTGTGCGATGACCTCCCGCGGCGAATCTGCGATCACACCCGAATTCGTCTCAACGATGAGCCGGGCGTTGCCTTCCTCCTGCCCGGCGACGACGTAATTGATGATCATCGGACAGCCAGCGGCAATTGTTTCCTGGACTGTCGCACCTCCAGCTTTTCCGATGAGCAAATGGCTGTCGTGAAGAATGCGAGGAAGTTCATCGGTCCAGCCAATGACCTTTGCCTTGCCTCCTGCCGCTGCTTTGATCTCCGGCATGAGCGCATCGGCACGTCCGATGGTCACGGTCAAATCAACGCCGAGGTCGGCGAGTCGCTGAGCTAGTCCCGGCGCGCCGCGTGTGGCCGCATGGATCATGTACAAAACACGGCGCTTGGAGTTGTCAGGAGGCAGCACGCGATTCGATCCTGTGGAATCGGCAAATTTTGGACTTACAGGAAAACCAAACACTCTGATCTTTTCCGCAGCGACTCCGGCTGCTCGCAAGACCGAAGCACTCTGCTCGTTTGCCACGAGAAAATAATCGGCGACGCAGCGGTACCACGCCGCGTTGATAGTAATCGAGTCGGTTACTACAACGACACTTTTGCAAGGCCGTGAGCATTCGGAGTTTCGTTCCCGAATTCGCCTGAGTACGCTTGCATAAGCGGGGAAGGTGCAAATCATGACGTCTGGTTGAAAACGCTCGAGCAATGCGGAGAGGTGTTCATCGAGCCGCGAGAAACGCGCGAATTCTGTATCGAAATCTTTCTTGCGATCGAGCCAGCGGTAAACGGCCCCCCATGCGCCAGGCGCGAAATTAACAACCGCCAGGTAGCTTTTTCGGACGAACTCGTTCACCGGCCCGTAGGCTTCGGCAAACAAATCGTGCAACTCGACCTCGGTCCCTTCCGGAGCGACGCGGGCGAGACCATCGCGGACACCGCGCGCGGCGCTGTTGTGACCTTCCCCGAAACTTGCCGTGAGGATCAATATTCGTTTTTTCATCAAGCCAGACGTGCGCGCGCGCGAACCATATGATGTCATTCTGAGCGAAGCGAAGAACCTCGGATTATCCTGGAATGTGGTCCATCACGATTAATGGCCAGAGATGTTTCGCTTCGCTTAACATGACAAGTGGAGCGACTTTAATGGATATTTAGATCGGGCAAAGTAAACTCTGGATGGCGATGAAATACCTCGGATTCGTCTGGCGCGTACTGCGTCGTTTGGTTTGGGAAACGGCAACCGATACCACGACCGGACTGGCCGCACAGATGGCGTACTTGCTTCTCTTTGCATTGGCCCCCGGTTCGCTGTTTCTCTGGCACCTGCTCGGCTTGTTTGGCACCGATCCGACAAAGTTGCATCGGATGTTTCTTCTCTTGAAAAGCTTCATGCCGCCGGACCCGAAAGTGCAGGATATCCTGGATTCTACGATGGCGAATGTGGTGGTGACGGGCTCGAGCGGGCTCCTCGCGAACGCGGGCATCATTTTCGGAATTTATTTTGGGACTGTCTTTATTGCCACGACCTCACGCGCCCTCAGCCATACATACGGAATGCGGGAAGATCCGCATTGGTGGTCGAAGTATATCATCTCATTCTTCATGCTGTTTTGGTTTGGGATCGTCATCGTGTTCTGCTTCAACGCAATCGTCTTTGGCGAACGGCTGGCCGGTCTCGCGGAAGTCAATTTTCAGCTGGCGTTTCCGCTGCAAGCATGGATCGCCACGCTAAATTTGCCCTTTACTTTTGTGGCGCTGGTTGTTCTCGCGTTGGTGCTGTACCTCTTTACACCAGAAAATTATCTCACCTGGCGCCAGGCTTTGCCCGGCGCGATTTTCTTCTCGATTGGTTGGATCATCGCGACGAAGCTTTTTCAGCTTTATGTGGCGCGGTATGACCGCTACAACCCGACGTATCTCGCACTTGCGTCCATCGTCGTGCTGCTTACGTGGATGTATCTGACCTGTCTGTTGCTCTTGCTGGGCGGCAAATTGAACGCGATTCTTCGGCGTGAAGGCGAAAAGATGCGCGCGACAGCGCCTGCCGCGCCCGAGCCTGCGGCGACAAGTTGAAGAGTTAAATGGTCAAAAAGGAAGCGGTAGTTGCCTTTTTAACTTTGTAACTCTTTTAACTTTCTTAACGATCTGGTTGACCTGAAAGCATTCGGGGTTGATCGCGTCGCGCTCTCTGTTACGCTCCGTCGCAGTGGTGCGGCTTCGCGTTTGGCTCACAACTGCATTTGTCTCTGGCGTAATCCTTGGAAGTCTCCTCTGCGCACAAGTCGATGACGAAGAAAAAAGCCGGCGCGACGAATCCGAGCAGATCGAGCCGCATTCTTCACCGTCTTCGAAACCGAAAAAATCGCCAAGTCCTGTAGCAAAAGGATCGAGGGTCAAATCGGCAAAAAAAGGCGCGGCTTCCGCAGCCTCGGAAAAGCCGCCGACCGCGATCCCCCACGCAAAGTTAGCAAACGAGGAGTCGCAAAAGAAAACAGGCTCTACTCCGAAAGAGAAAAAATCTCCGACACCAATTCCCAAAGCAAAATCAGCAAAAGAAGAGTCGACCAACGACGATGTCGCGGACGCACAAGAATCCCCGCGCGCTCGCAAAGCAAAACCAAAATCGAACGAGGAAGAAGAGGCGACGCCAAGGCCGACACCGCGCGAAACGCCCGAGCCAGGCGCTTCACCAAAATCAAAGTGGCATCACACGCCTACTCCCAAACCGAAATCCAAGAAATCCAAGGAGCTTTCGCGCAAAACTAAAAAAGCGGAGAAATCCAAATCGGCGCGAAAAGAAGAGGAAACTCCAAAACCGGAAAAAACGCCGCCGTCCGCTGTGGAAGAGCGCGCTACGGCATCGGAGCGTCCGAGCCCGCCACCGAAAGGTCTCGAGTCCCCGGCACCGACACCAGCGCCCGCCTCTCAACCAAAAACTTCGCGTTCCCTCCCAGGGGGCGAGCGCGCTCAGGTTCTGATCGAAAAGTCGGGTCTCGAAGAGGATCAAGGCTTCGAGCCTCCGCCGTCGCCTCCGCCGAGACGAGGTTTCTGGCCCTGGTCCCGCAGTTCGGGGAACTATCGTTATTTGACGAGATCCGTCATCGAAGCGATTCGGCGCGCGCCAGTGAAACGTCGTCGCTGGCAATTCATTGTGGTGCACAATAGTGGCACGCGGCAGGGAAACGCGCGTGTCTTCGATTATTATCATCGACACGTTCGCCGGATGCAGAATGGACTGGCTTATCATTTCGTGATCGGAAACGGAACATCCACAGGGAATGGCCAGATCGAAGTGGGCGATCGCTGGCGTCGCCAGATCAACGGTGGTCACGTGCACAGCGATTATCTCAACAATATTTCGCTCGGCATTTGTTTGGTGGGCGATTTCAATCGTAGCCAGCCAACCCGTGCGCAACTCGACTCATGCGAGGAACTCATCCGTTATCTGCGAGACCGTTGTGGTAAGACCGACAGGGGCGCGATTCCTGTGCGGCCACACCGTGAAATCAATCCGCCACGTTGGCCGACCGATTGCCCGGGAGACGATTTTCCTTATTCGTGGTTTCGCAGGTTTTAGTAATCAGCCTCGCGTTTCTGTCATGTCGAGCGAAGTCGAGACATCTCTAGATAGTTGTAAGGCGCACACTCAAAGAAAAACAGAGATTCCTCGACTCCGCTCGGACTGACAATCGATCGAAAGTCACTTCCGTTCCGCCATGATTAAATTGGCTTCCTTATAGTTCCACCGATAACCGAATCCGAAGTCGAGCGGAGGCGGATTGCCTTGCCTGAAGATTTCTTGGAGCCTAGGCTGGTAATGCTGCTTGAAGATATCGAGGGGGCCGAGGTAAACGCCAAAAAGACGCAGGCGCCACTTGTTTGGATCGAAATAAGCCAGGGGAATTCCGGAATCGTCCTGCACGATGCGGGTACTATGTTCGAGGATGAAATTACGGATGGTCGCGAAACCCTGCTCGAACATCAGATACGATGAAGATTTGAGAAAACTCGATCCGACCCCAAGTCGTTGACAAAATTTCAAAAAACCGGGCGCGGACTTGATGCCCCCATCGGAAATATCCGTGGTGAAATAATACAAGGTTTGTGCATTGCCCGATTGATTGTCGGTATAACGAATTCGCACTCCGGGGGTGCTGCCGCCTTTCCTTCCCGGCGCGGACTCTTCGAATGTGCCGTTGCTGTTGAGCGAGCCAAACGTCACATTTGTTATCGATTTATCAGCGCGTGCGATAAATACGTAAAGAATCGGCAACACGCCATTGAGGTTCTGTTGTTGCAGATCGACCTTCATGTCCTTCGTGATGAAGTAGGTCGTGTTCAGCGAGGACTTCATTGCGTTTTCCAGATTTCCCAGCGCGCCAGGGAGGTTTGGGATCCGCAGCGGATCGGGCGGCGGCCCCATTGATTCCTTCCCACAAAGCACGTACACCGAGGCGTTGGGAAAAAATTGATCGACGTACAAAAAGTCCGGACCGCTAAACATATAAAATGCAACCGGAGTCGGCTGCGTCACTTCGGGAAGATTTGTGGTTTCCCACGCATGTAACTTTTGGAGCTGCCGCTGAGATAGCTTGGTGAATTCGGTCTCGAAAAAAGCGGCATGCGCTTGCCACGCCGGATCGCGGGTGAGTGGCGCAAGCGGAGAATTGTCCGGCACGGGCATCCCGGCAAGAAACCGCGCGATGTCATTTGGGCCGGCACCTACTGGAGCCACAGGAATGGCCCGCGGCGCAGTCTGGGGAATCTCCTGCGCCGAAACGCTGAACGCTGTCGTGAGCATCGCGGTCGCAACTAACGCGATGCTGCTCTGTAACTTGAGACCTTGCGCTGTCTCTCGCCTCTTCCCTCGCAGAAAAGGGAGAGACAGATAGACGCCAAACATATAGGAAACTCGTGCCATTTTATTGAACTGCATTTTCATGCAGAGCGCTGCGGCCGCTTTCGCGCACAAAAGTAGAGCAGCACGCCAACGAGTGCGGTGGCGAGCCCCGCGAGCGATTCAATGGTCTTGGAAAGCAATAGATAAAACATCATCCAAACGGTGATGATGGCGAAAATAATCGGGGGCAGCGGATAAGCCCAGACCCGATAAGGCCGGGCAAGTTTCGGACGCGTCGCGCGCAGCACCATCACGCCCACCACGGTGAACAGCGAACAGAGCAACAAGCTAAATTGGGTGTATTGCACCACGCTTTCAAAGCTGCGTGTGAGGAGAAGCAGATTCACAATAAGCAATTGCAGCACGATGGCGTTGGTCGGAATGCCGTGAGGGTTCTTACGACCCAGCATTCGAAGCAGCCAATGATCTTCGCCCATCGACATGCTGACACGCGGCCCGATCCAAGTCATTGAGCTAATTGCGGAAACCAGGCCCAGACAAATGACCGCGCCTGCAACCCGTCCTCCATCCGTTCCAAAAATATGTTTACCAGCAATCAACGCGACCTGCAGTTGACCTTTCATTTCCTGGACCGGGGTCGTCGCAAGAAAGATGGCATTGAGCAGCACGTAAATCACGATCACAATGCCAGTCCCCACCAGCAATGAGCGCGGCACATTTTTTTCCGGCTTCTTAATTTCTCCCGTGATGTAGGCCGCTGCGTTCCAACCGGAGTAGGAATACATCACGTAAACCAGCGCTACAGCAAACGGCGCGCCGAAGATCGCGATCCCACTGCCGGGCCCGGGTAAAAAACTGATTGGCTGTTTTGTGTGCACAAACAATCCGCTGGCAATCAGCGCCCCGATCAGAAGGAGCTTCACCAGCGTAGAAAGATTTTGAAACGCGCCGCCAACTTGGAGGCTCCCGAGGTGAAAAGCTGTTACCGCCCAAACAACGACGAATGATAGAAGCACCGGCGAGCCAACGCCGAACACTCCGAAAAAATATTGACCGAACGCCATTGCCGCGAGCGCGATCGGCGCAGCGAATCCAACCGTAGCGGAAACGAATCCCGCCATGAATCCGAGCGCCGGGTGATAAATCTGCGATAGAAAATGGTATTCACCTCCAGAGCGCGGCAGGGCGGCGCTGAGTTCGCTGTAACAAAGCGCGCCGCAAAGCGCAGTGAGTCCGCCAATGATCCAAAGCATGAGCAGCGGGAAGCCCGACTGAATGTCCACCAGTTGAAAGCCAAGGCTGGTGAAAATGCCGGTGCCGATAATGTTGGCGATAACAATGGAAGACGCTGTGACGAATCCAATGGTCCGTTGCGGAACTCGCGACTTCGCCGAACGCGTTTCAGTAACCGTAGTCATCTCCGCATCGACAATCCCGAGATTAGCGGGAATCGCGAATTCTTTCGAGGTGCTCTTCAAGTTCATGATTGGCGAAAAAATCCTTTGTGATTCTGAGCGAAGCGAAGAATTTCCGGTTTATTTGGTTGGCAAGTGTTCTAGAGCAAAACTCAGAAATGTTTCGCTTCGCTCAACATGACACATGCCATTTTCCTGAGTTGTCAGAAGCCATTCCCGGCATCACGTTGAAAACAGCATGAACCCATCCCCCTCCATCGAAACGGCCACCCAACTCGCAGTCTTTCTTGCAAATCGTCCCGGGGCGCTTGCGCGCGTGTGTGAAGCGCTGGCCAAAGCAGAAATTAACATCGACGCGCTGGCTACATCCGACACCGTTGATCACACCGTGGTGCGCATGGTAGTCAGCGATCCAACCAAGGCGCTTATGCTCCTGGGCGAGGCGGGCACTCTCGCGCTTGAGACCGAAGTGCTGATGATCGAAACCGCCAGCCAACCCGGCGTCCTGGCGAAAATCGCCGAGCGTCTAGCAGAAGCCGAAGTGAATATTGAATACGCATATCTGGCCGGCGGGCGTGACGCGAAAAAAGGTCTGATCGTTCTGCGGCCATCGGACGTAGAAAAGGCGATGAGCGTGCTCCAGGATTTGTAGATTGGTAGAGCGCGACCGCCGGGCGCGCAGATGAGTTGCCGCTTCACATCTTACGGACGTATCTCGATCGCTGTTCCATCCGGCGTGACCCGCCAGAGTTCCTCGATCTCTTCGTCGGTGACCGCGATGCAACCCGCCGTCCAATCCTTCCAACGATGAAAGGCGCCAATCCAGCCGCATCCATTCTGGATTCCATGGATCATGATGTCAGAACCCGCTGAAACGCTGCGCGCGGCCGCACGCTGGTTGTCCTCATCTGATGGATAGGAAACGTGCAGCGCGAGATGAAAACTGCTCTGCCCATTTCGGCTATCGATTTTGTAAATTCCCTCCGGTGTTTTCATGTCGCCTTCCTCCTGCTTCGCGCCCACTGGGTTGCGACCTAAAGCGATTCGATAACTCTTGATCTGGTTGCCGTTGCGAAAAACCAATAATCTTTTCGCCGATTTTTCCACGACAATCCGATCGATTGCTGTTCCCGCGGGTAACGGATGCCAATTGTGGTGTGCATAGAAGTAAAAAGCCAAGGCACAGCCGGCAACAGATGCCACTAATGTCACAACGATTTTACCAATCACATCGATGATTTTAGTGATTGATCCGGAGGCGCAATAGCAAACGAAGCGGCAAAAGTGCTTCAGCGCTTTTTTGAGTAAATTGAAGAATGCGCTTTCAAACTCGGTGTACTGGTTAGCCGATTCATTTTTGATCGCCATTCACGGTTGCCAATGCGCACTCAATGCCGGATAAATGCGCGGCGCGTTATGACCTCGGTACGCACTTTTCTTGGCTATCCCTATCCGCTGGGTGCGACCTGGATGGGCAACGGCGTCAATTTTGCGATCTTTTCCGAGCATGCCACCGGTATTGAGCTTTGCTTGTTCGACAGCATCGACGCCACAGAAGAAAACATTCGTATCCCGATCCACGAACACACCGATAAGGTTTGGCACGCGTTTTTGCCGGACCTGCGACCGGGACAATTATACGGTTTCCGCGTTTCCGGCCCGTACGATCCTGAACGCGGGTTGCGCTTCAACAGTTCGAAGCTTCTTCTCGACCCGTACGCGAAAGCTATCGCCGGAGAGGTGAGCTGGGCGGATGAAATGTTTGGCTACGTCCTCGGGGACGAGAAGGAAGATTTGACTCAGGACTTCCGCGATGACGCCTGGGGAGTGCCCAAGTCCGTCGTCATCGACACCGGATTTGACTGGCAGGGCGACAAGAAGCCCGGGATCCCATTGCAAAGTTCAGTGATCTATGAAGTCCACGTGAAAGGCTTCAGTAATCTTTGGCCCGACATGCCGGAGAATTTGCGCGGCACTTACGCTGCGTTGGGCAGCCCGGCGGCAATTGATTATTTCAAAAAACTCGGCGTGACAGCGATCGAGCTACTGCCAGTGCACGCGCACATCAATGACAAGGGCCTGATCGACCGCGGCCTAACAAATTACTGGGGTTACAACACAATCGGTTTTTTTGCGCCGCATGCGCAGTACTCCAGCGGAGGGCACATGGGCGAACAGGTTTCCGAGTTCAAATCGATGGTGCGCAGTCTCCATGCTGCCAGCATCGAAGTCATTCTAGATGTGGTTTACAACCACACCGCGGAAGGAAATCATCTCGGTCCGACGCTCTGCTTTCGCGGAATCGACAACCTCGCATACTACTGGTTGCATCCTGAGAAACCGCGCTTCTATCTGGATTTCACCGGGACGGGCAACTCGTTTAACCTGCTACATCCGCGCGTCCTCCAGTTGGTGATCGACAGCCTCCGTTATTGGGTTGTGGAAATGCGCGTGGACGGATTCCGTTTCGATCTGGCGGCTACGCTTGTGCGCAATCGCGACGGCGTAAACATGCTGCATCCGTTCCTCCAAGTGATTCAGCAGGATCCGATTCTTTCGAACGTGAAACTCATCGCGGAACCGTGGGATGTCGGCGATGGCGGTTATCAAGTTGGGAGTTTTCCTGCGCCATGGTCGGAATGGAACGGGAAATATCGCGACGCGGTTCGCGGTTTTTGGAAAGGCGATGAAGGCCGAATTGGCGAGATGGGTTACCGGCTTACAGGCAGCCCCGATCTATACCAGCATAATGGGCGACGCCCTTACGCCAGCATCAATTTTGCTACCGCGCACGATGGTTTCACGCTGAACGACCTGGTCAGCTACAACGACAAGCACAACCAGGCGAACGACGACGGCAACAAAGACGGCGATAATAATAATCTCTCGTGGAATTGCGGCGCGGAGGGCCCAACTGAGGATCCGCAGATCAACGCGTTGCGCGAGCGACAACGGCGGAATTTTCTCACCACACTTTTTCTTTCTCAGGGCGTGCCAATGCTCAGTGGCGGAGACGAGTGGGGACGGTCACAGAACGGCAACAACAACGCTTATTGCCAGGACAATGAGATTAGTTGGTTCAACTGGACGCGCAATGAAAAGCAAAATCAATTTCTTGAGTTCACGCGAAAGTTGATTGGATTCCGCAATGCGCATCCGGTATTCCGCCGTCCGAAATTTCTTCAGGGTCGGCGAATTCGTGGTTCTGAGATTCGCGATGTGATGTGGTTCAATCCCGGAGGAAGCGAGATGAGCGACGAAGAATGGGCGTCGCCGTTCGTTCGTTGTATTGGAATGCTGCTGAGCGGCGATACCAGTGATGTTCTCAGTTTCGAAGGCGAGCCAATCCGTGACGAGACATTTCTGCTATTGATCAATGCGCACTATGAACCGATCCCTTTTGTCCTGCCAGGCCAGGAGCATCTGGAGTGGCAATTGATTCTCGACACGATGGATCCAAACGGTTTCCTCGCTGAACCAAAAAAATTAGCCTCCGGCGACGACGTCGATCTTGGCGGTCGCGCTTGCTGCTTGCTCCAACTCGTAAGCGGCACGCAAGCTCAGGCTCGCGAGGAATCCTGGAAGAAACGCCGCGTGGAGTTTCCGCCACTCAGTGCGGAAGAAGAACGTGCACGCCACAAGTAGTCCGTCACGCCGAGAGAAATTCAGCAACGCGATCTTGTTGCCAAAAACGAATTAGCTTATAGAGATGTAAAGCGCATATTTGATGCGCGGCCAAATTTTTTTGGTCAGTGGTTTGTCATGACACCGAGTTCTCTTGTTATCGTCACTGATCGGGGCGGGTTAAAGGCATTTCGGGTGACAGAGACGCCGACACGCGGACCGAGCCTGCAATTAGTGCAGGCATTCAACATCACCGACGCGCACGGAAGGTTCGCGGACAAAGTAAGCGATTTGGCTGGGCGCTTTCCGGTGACCAACGGCGCGGGAGCTCATCATGGACCGGGTTCAATTGCCGAGCGGACGCAGCTAGCAACAGAAATGGACCGCCGAATTCACAAGGAACTCGCCGATCAAATTACAAAAATTGTTTCGCTTGATGGAAAGGAGGGATGGTCGTTTGCCGCGCCGGCTGAAATTCATGGAGCGATTGTCGATCTTTTGCCTGCGACGGTGCGCGACCGAATCGTTGAACATGTGAAATCGGATTTGTTAAAAGTGGAACCGGCGAAACTCGTTTCACGGTTTCGGTCGTTACAGCAAATTTAGGATGCTTGATTCTCGATCCTCAATACTGAATGCAGAACGTGGCTCGCTCCTCATTATCGAGTATCCAACATCGAGCATCAGAAATTCTTGTTCCCTCAACGCGGAGGATGACGCTAGTATCTAATTAAATCATGCAACTGCCTGTTAAGATCTCGTATCGGGGTCTGGAAAAATCTGACCAGATCGACAATCTCGTTTTGGATTATGCGGCGCGACTGGAAAAATTTTGCGACCACATCAACCGCTGCGATGTGGCCATCGAGCAAACCAATCACACACATCAAAAAGGAAACCCGTTTCGGTGCCGTATTGATGTAACCGTGGCGCGGGGCCACGAGCTGGTCGCTGACGAGAGGCAGAAGGACAACGGCTCCCATCAGCCGATCAATAAGGTGATTCACCACGCCTTCAAAACGATGGAGCGCGAGTTGCAGCGCGTCGTGGACAAGCAACGACGCGACGTCAAAACCCACGCCGACGCGCGCTCGCCGAAATAACGGCGCACAAGGTAGGGGCGATTGACCTCAATCGCCCGCCAAAGTGAACCATTCCGCCTCGACGCGTCCGGTCCGAAAACAATTGGACGATTCGACTCATTTCCACGGCCGATTCGGCGCGACCTATTTCATAACAATTTACTGCCAATGGCGGAAGATTAGCGGTTGCGGCACAGTCTGCTCAGGCAGAACCCCCCGTATAGAGCCGAGGCGAGTTCGAGCACAGTCAGTCCGGCAGCACTGCTGATGAACGCGGCCTGCGCAGCGGCGCTCCCATTGGGTAGATGCTCAACGTGGTCCGCCGACACCAGAATATAGTGCTGATACGCGCCGAAGACGAATGACCCAAGCATTGAAACGAAGAAGAGCCAGATAGCGCCGCGCACGTAGCGCGTCCAGACGAGTAGTGCAGCTACGATCGGCGCGATCACGATTACGACATAGACAAACGTGACCTTCTCCGGTGGCAACTTCACGGCGAGCGACGCGTGCGCAGAGCCATGCCATGCGGTGACGACCAGGTGAACGGCAGCTAATATGGAAATCAACGCTCTCACCCTATTCCAGGTTGCTGCTGCGCGTGTCCCAAGCTTGGTGGAAGGAGACGTTCGCTTGTCACTTCAAACACAACTCTTCACATTCCGAAAGTATTCTTGTCATTTGTGGACTGGAAAAAGCGCTTCGAGTCCAGGCGATTTGGTGCCGGCAAGATAAACGTATCCAGTAAATCGGGGGTAATTATCGGGATCAGATTGCCAACGGTAGGTGGCGTCATACTCGTTGCCGTCGAAATGAAAATGCATGCTTAGCACGGGAATACGATCCTCTCCTGCTACGGTATCAAATCGAGCAACGCATTTGTCGGCCTTACCTTCAATCGTTCTTGTGACTTGTAGAACTCCGTTCTCATCTCGAAGCGTGACATGTCCGATGTAGGTCGTAGTCGAATCAGGTTTGCACCCGATGAGGTCATAGTCTCCAGCCATGTAGCTTCGCAAAGATTCCTCATCGGTTTGCGTGCGACGAGCGTCGTTGCCACCCACAGAATTTCCCGTCGTTGGGTGTGCAGTTTGGGTGCCGCCGTTGGCTTTCTTTGCGAACTCGTCCCATGGCTGGAGCTTCCAGGGGTGCATTTCGTAAACAAAAGTCCCGGACTCTACCGCAGGGTCGTTCGCTACGATCGCCTTCGCTTCTGCCTCATCAGAAACCTCCAGCAAGACGGCTCCACCTGCATCGTCGGTAAGAGGACCTGCTAGCTTCATGGAACCTTTGATGTAAAGGCTCAGCATGTACTTTCCATGCTCTTTAAGTGGCTGCTCCATTACTGATTTTCCAGTCAACCACGCCGGGCCCGGCCGATAGACGACGAGGTACGTCGCTTTCGCTTCCTGAGGGTTGACAGCTTGTGGGAGGCCCTGCGCCGGGCAGTACGCGATCGCGAGGCTGATCACGAGAAATAATGCTTTCAGTCCCATCTGCGAACCTCCTGTGAAACCTTGTTAGGCTTTGTGGTCATTATTTTTGCGAAGCGCTCCGTGAAGTTCGGGACTGCCTTCGCTACGTAAAGCTTGCTGAGCAATGGACTCAATGATCCATCGATAGGGCGCGTCCTCGTCGAGACGCAAAACGATTTCGTAATAGCCGAAGGTGTGAAAGAAGCGCGAATCGGCTGCATCCTGTGGCCAGCGATGAATCACGAAGTCGAATCGGCAGCGAGCCCCACGATCAGTGAACGCGACAAGATGATTGACGCTGAGATGCTGGGTGACGAGCCCTTCAAGAGCAGTCTGACGAAGTGCCACAAACGCATCAGCGGCCCATCAGCGGCCATGCGTGTTGGCAAGGTTCCTCGAAAACTGGAATAGTCGACAAACACGTTCGGAGCCAGACAGCGCCGCAATGCCGTCCAATCTCGTTGGTCAAAAGCACGGCAAAACTCATGGATTGTGTTCACGACATCTTGGTGATCATGTTGAATTGGCATCGGCTTTAAATCTCTTACGAAGGCGTTGCCTGGGGTCGCTAAGCGAAGCGCATCAACAGCACAAGCGAGACCACTGCCAACACGATCCCGATTACTTCAAAGTAGTTTAATGACTCCCGGAAGAGCACCACGCCGATTGCGGTGAGGAGCAGCACCAGGGAAACAGAGTAGAGGACGCTGATCGTGGCCAGCTTTAGGTTTCATTACGAACACCCACCCGAACGCAGTCGAGGCGTAAAGGGCGAAACCCAGGTAAAACCAGGCTGTTCGCAGCGACTGCTCGCGCGCGCTGGCGAGTTTGAGGAAGTAGTCACCCAGCACGCCGATCACGCTGAAGGCAATCGTCACTAGCACCGCGGTCATCCTGGTTCCCATGTCGAAGTTCTCTCGTTAAAAGAATCCGCGGAGGAACGCCGCCGCTTCCTCCGAGATGCCGACGATCTTGTTTGTCGCCTGACGATAGAATTTGAAATTGAGCTCGGTCTCAGGTCGGCCGTCGTTCCAATCGGAAAAAAGTTTGAGTTCGCTTCGTCCCAGATGCCGCTTCGCGAGCCCGGTGCGTCTGATAGTGATGCTAACGCGCGGCGTTTGCCGGGCGATCCCACGTTTCTTTGCGATTGCTTTGGCCGAAGTGACGATGCCGCTCGCGATGAGGCCTGTCCCGCCCTCCTTCTCGCTCGCGAAGACGAAGATGTTATCGCCTTTGGCAATATGCTTGCCGCCATACATCGTCTTCTGCGCGGTGAACGCGAACGTCTTCGCCTGCGGATCGCTAACCTCGGCTTTGACGGCGAACATGCTCGTTTTCATTCCGCATCATTAATGTCGTGGCCGTGCCTGGGAGAGCGAGGTCTAACTGATAAGGCTGATGAGGCGCCCGCCGCGACGCCAGCGAGTTCGCGTACGGGCGTTTGGTCTGAACGGAGGTATAGATAATGGTTCAACGCCCACCATCGACGGTAATTATTCCGTCACGGGAACAACGAAGTCCGTCCGTCTGAAGCTTGACGAATTTCATCTGCTTCTCGTCGATCTTCCACGCGATCACCGCTGGAAGGATTTCGACACCAGCTTCATTCTTAAGTACACCGATCGCTGTGCCTGTGAGATCGTGGCCATTTAATTGGCACCCACCAATGAATTGGGGAGAGTCCTTTGAATGTTTCGGAAATTTCAGCACGTCTCGCACTACATCGTGATCTTCGAGAAGGAAGTATTCCTCTTCATAGATTCGCCAGGATATTAAGAATAAACGGTCTGAGATCTCTGTGCCTCCCAGATCTTTAAGTCCCAAGTCCTTGTGCCGCTCTTCAATGGCAACAATCTTCTCGTTTGACATGGTGCGACCGAGGAGAGCTTGTCGAATATCAGATCCGCAGCGAACCGAATCAAAACCATCTGCAGCGCAAATGGTGCTCGCGCAAAAGAGCGGAAGGACCAGCATGCAGGTCGCAACAATTCGTTTGGCTTTCATTAAATATTCCATACTCGGCCCGGCAAGAATAAGACCACCTATGGCTATGGACACCGCAGCTAAATTGAAAACAACGTAACTTAATCGTGACAGAAGGTAAATCGTAATTGAGTAGCCGTTAACATCACCCGCGGGTCCTCTTCGCTAGAACGCAGGGAGCGCGCTGATCGTGACGTAGTATCCGTCCGGATCCCGGAGCGAGAACTCCATTGTTTGAGTGTTCGGATTCAGGTGGGGTTCCTCCTCGAATCGGTTGACGAGAGAGCGGGCCCTGCTCAGGGCCTTATCGTAGTCGTCGACGCGAAATAACAAGAGGAGCCCATTGCCAGGCGACGCCTTGTCGGGGCTCATCAAGGAAGGATGCTCGTGCGCACCCCACTGATGGAGACACAGCAACACGGTTCCATCCGTATCCAGGACCTGACCAAAGTAGTCATGGACCGGAGGCGTCTCGGGCTGACCGAAGAGCGACTGGTACCATTTGAAGCTGACCGGAACATCACTTACGCCGATGATAGTCCACGTGCGTTTCATTGCATTTTCGTTGTCGGCCTAACGAGAATCGAGCAGATCAGTCTCATAGAACCTTGGACATTAGTCTGCGCAGTTTCGGCCAGTCTCTTCTTCTGAGCATCAGTCCACGACAACGGGGATGCCCGCACCGGCACGGCTCAAATTCTTCGCCCAGCTCGTAGTTATAGTCGATCAAAAGCTCTTCGCCTTGTTCTACTCGCCTTATACTGGTCAACCAGAGGCCGCCACGCTTCTTTTTAATGGCGCAATTGGGATAACAACCATGGTTGACGTGACCCGCTGGACTCCATTGCGGTCGGGCGTCCATGTCGTGCCTGGCATCGAACTTGATAACATGGTTCGCGCCGCGCAGTAACATGATTGCGCCTTCTTCCCACGGGATAATGCGGCCTTTGAACTCGATGATCGGCGTGCCTGCTCTAATCGGTAGAGCAGCATACAATCCGACGCCCTTAATGGACGACCTTCGCTTCTCCCATAGCCGCGTTCCTCGATGCAGTTTGATATTCTCCTTTTGCTTTTTTCTTGATCGCATCTTTCGGTTCGTGACCAATTCCTGCAAGATATAATGAGACTAAGCTTTGCGGCACCACGCCCCGACAGATGCAAACCAGCATCCAACAATCTTCGATTCTGCAACCTCGGCTTGCAGCCTCTGCACCAGGGTATCTAGGCTACCTAACGACTCGATAGGCAAACGCAACTGCTCTATCTGCGGTCGCAAACTGCACAAGGTATCGTAATACCACTGCGCAAGGTATGGCTCATTTCCCATTGGCAGTTCCATGCGCATGGTGGGCGCAGGCAATCCAGCTTCCACGAATGTGCGATAAAGCTCCGTTCCCATGTCGTGATTGGCAGAGGCGCGCATTGCCTTGTCAATGAGAGAGGCCGTAGCGAACCAAAGAGGTAGCGACGCCAAATGCGCAAGGACCGGGACCCAGCATGGCTCCTGGAAAACAAACACTCCGCCAGGCCGCACCACTTGTGAAATTGAGCGCAACGTTGCAACCGGATCGGGAAGGTACATCAGAATAAAACGGCCCACCGCCGCATCGAAAGGTTTCTCGTCCAGGATCTCGTTCACATTCGACTCGTTGAAGCTTACGTTATGAAAGCCGGCCTCGGTGACGCGAGCACTGGCCTTGGCAATGGACTTCGGGTCCCGCTCGATGGCCACAACCTGACCCGAAGGACCCACCAGTCGGGCTGCTAGCATCGCCACGTCTCCTACCCCCGACCCGAGATCCAGAACACGTTGCCCTGGTGCAATGCCGGCCTCGCGAAAGAATCTTTCGGTAATGGGAGCGACTCGCGCAGCTTGCTGGATCAGGCGCTCGTGCTCGGCGTCGGTGTGGCCCAGCGGATAATCAGCGGAGCGACGGCTTTTTGGCATCGTAGAGTTGGAATGTTACGAGCTTCGATTTCATTCGCTGTATTCGGCTAACGAGAACGTATCAAACTGCCCGAGACTGGAGGCAAATTTGAAAATGCAGTTGACGTAATAACACGCTTCGCCGCTCTTCGAGGGCGAATGAGTCGGGAAGATCGGGTCGAAGAGACAAATCACAACCGGTGTCGCTCGCAAGCTCCCCGAATCTGACTCGCGGATGGGGTCGTTGGCTAACAACATAGATCACATATCACATCATCAATTCGCCGCCGTTGATGTCGAGAGAGGCACCGGTGATGTAGCTGGCGGACTCGGAGCCGACGAAGCAAATCAAATCGGCGACTTCGAGAGCAGTGCCGAGGCGCGGCACGGGGTAACTCGCTGCGAGACGTTCCAGCAACTCGTCGGAGGCATGTTCGCGAGTCAGCTCGGTATCGATCATGCCGGGACAGATGGCGTTCACGGTGATGCCGAACTTGCCGAGTTCCTTCGCGGCCGCGCGCGTGAGTCCGAGGAGTCCGGCCTTCGATGCCGTGTAGTGCGCACCGCCGAGCGTGCTCACCATTCGGCCGGCTGAGGACGAGATATTAATGACGCGGCCGTAATGCTGGGCGCGCATTGCCGGAAGAACGGCTTTCGTCATTAAGAACGGCGCGGTGAGGTTAACCTCGATCGCTCTGCGCCATTCTTCGGCGCTGACATCGGGAAATCGTGTCGACAGAGGAAGGGCGGCATTGTTGACGAGGATGTCGATCCGTCCGAAGCGTGCGAGCGTGCTGCGCGCGATCTCATCGGGGACGGCGTCCGCGGCGACATCGCCCGGCACGGCGAAGGCGCGTTCGCCGATTTCCTTCGCCAGCACCTCGGCGCGCTCGCAGTCACGGACGTTCACCGCGACCGAGGCGCCGCGCTCGTGCAGGCGCATGGCGGCAGCCCGTCCGAGGCCGCGCCACGCACCGGTGACTATAGCGACGCGTCCCGCAAAATCAGTGTTTTCCATTAGGAGAGTTGGCTCACCCTGGTTCGGCATTGTGAGTTGGGAAGTCAGGTGGTGCTGCAATGGTGAGTTTCAAAACTTGAAAGCGCTCCAGGGCGCGTACGCCATCAGAACGGCGATTGGACATTCAAATGCAAGCACTCGAGCTACCGCCGCGGCGGGGACGTCGGTTGACTGCTCGGGGTCGGCACTACTCTTGGTGTAGGTGCCTGACTCTTCCCGGAAAGATCTTTCTGCAACTCATCTGTGATTCTTTGTTTGAGCATGTTTTGAATGGCATCGCCCAGCGAAGGTGACGCAGTGGCGCTCGGTTGAGGTGCTAATGTCGCTCTGTTTTTATCAACCGAGCGCATGATCGCCGGCGTGAAAATCACTGACACAATGGCAAGTATGATGAGCAACGCCAAGACGAGAAAGATCGCGCGCGCAACCGGAGAAAGTCCTTTGTGCGTTGTGGCGGCAGGCGTGGTGCGTCGCAGCCCGGCGACACAGCTCGGGGGCGCGGGATTGCCGATCGTCTCCGCGTAAAGGTTGACTAACGAAACAACAACTCCGTGTTTCACTTCCACGTCCCCTAGCTCATGCAGGTAACGCTGCCAACGACGATGCTGCGCCAGATCACCCGCGAAGCGTTTGCTCACCAGAATATGACCTGCGTCGCCGCAATCCATCACCCGGCGCGCGATATTGATTCCTACTCCGGAAATGTTTTCGCGCGCGTTAGCATCCCTGACGTGCTGCACCGGTCCGCTGTGGATTCCCATCCTTACCGGCAGGCTCGGTTGGGCGCGCAGAGCCTGGCTGACTTCTAAAGCGCACTCGGCAGGTCTCTCCACCGAACCGGTGAAGACGAGAGCCATACCGTCGCCGGTCGGCAAGATGATCAGCTGCCCGGCCGCTTCTGCTTCACGCGCTGTTTCCGTATTGCGGACAATCTGATTCAACTCCTGAAGCGCTTCTGATTGTTCGTCGGTCAGCAGCTTGGAATATCCGACGATATCGATGAACAAAACATGAGCGATCTCCAGGCGCGGCTTGGTTTTCTCGTCATTCTCCATTTACCCGGAAACGTTAAGCGCACTCCGTCGATCGCTCTAGACGATTTTTTGCGTCCGGCCAATTCGCCGATGGCTCATTTTGCGAGTAGCGCACTAACGATCTAACGCTCAGCGTCAGAGGCGGCGCTAAGCACCGTCCGCTGCATGCTGTTGTTAGGCGTCATCCCGGTTGTCGAGAGCCCTTTCACTTACCGCAGCAACTTGAGAGCATGGTTTCCGTTGAAACCGGTATTGCAAAGTGCGTGATCCACAATCCATGCGCGAATTAGCTGGCGGTGGCCTTCGTTCAGTCGTCAATTGGCTTAACACCAAGTCGCTCAAGTCGCTTAACGCCGTCCTTCATGGCCTTCAGCGCTTCAGGGGAGTGCCCCTGCCACTTCGTCACCTCGCCCATGACTCGTAGCGGCTCCCGGGAGCGGAATGACTTCGTCGGATTACCCCGAAACTTCTTATTCGTCAGATCAGGGTCATCTTCAATCGGACCGGTGGGTTCCACGATGTAGATTCTGCCGGGACCTTCGCCGACAGCCAGCTCCGCTCCCCACGTGGCTGCATCCAAAGTGCGGGTCAGATAGACGTAGGCTGCCTTCGTCCTCTTTCCGTAGTTAGAGTTATAGCCGGCTTCAATCAGATCCCCTGGCTTCAGGTCCGCACGAGTGCCATGGTAAAGAGGCGACTCCGTGACCTCGCCTATGACCCGCAGCGGCTCGCGGGAACGGCATGACATCGATGGGTGGCCCAGAGACTGCTGGTCTGTCAAGTCTGAGACATCTTCAATCTGGCCGATCGGCTCGACGATGTAGACCCTGCTGGGACCTTCGCCGACTGCGAGCTCTGCCCCCCAGATGGCTGCATCCAGATTGGGGGTCAGATAGACACAGATTGTCATTTTGTCCCGCTCACCGACGTCCGGAAGATTGCCTGGCTCGATCAGGTCTCCTGGTTTCAGGTCGGCCCGTGTCCCATGGTAGAACCGTTGCGACCACAGGTCGTTGATGCCAAAAATGCCTATGTCCATGTCTGTCACCTCCTAATTTACGATGGGTGCCTAACGAGACCAAGCTGAGCCACAGCGAGCGGAAGCGCGCATGGCAGCAAACAAAGTGTGGAAGATCGACCTAAAGCTAGACATGGAATGGCTAGCGGCTGGCTCCGGCGCTTGGTTAGGCCTCTTGCGAGCGAAATGATCGCGCACCGGCGGTAGAAAAGACATCGCAAGAATCGCACCGGTCAATAGCAGCATAAGTGCAGTCACCGTAGGAACGAAAAAAGGCGGCGGCGAGAGAGAATAGTGATGCGCTCGGAACGGGCTTATGAGCAATGCAACGGCAAGAAGAACAACAAAGATCAACCGCGCCCACCGCTGAAAAAACCACATACCTGCCAGTATGGCTAGCCAAAAAGCGACTGTGATAGCATCCCCGGTCAGTGCGACATATGGATGAGTCAACTTGAACAAGCTGACGTGCGAGTACACCCCCAGCCGAGGAGCCATTCGGCGAAAATCCAGCAACCACGAATAGCGATGAGGGCGCGATAAACCCGGGTGGCGCTCATGGGCTTAACGAGAACAAGATCAGCCACCGCTGATGAGAGCAAGACAGGCTTGGAATAAACGTGTGTTAGTCATCGAAAACTAATCCGCCAGCCGTCGGCTTGCTTCACCGCGACTATGATCATGGCTCTGTCGAGCACAGGAACCTCTTTTCCGTCCTCCATGAACTTCGCGTGAAAAAGGATGACAACAACATCCGGCCGGACGCTCTGCACCTTGATGTCACGCGCGGCGATGGCCGTCTGCTTAGCCCAGGTCGTGTGAATCTCCTCAAATCCTTTGATCACATCGGCGTCACCTACGATCCGCGCCTCGGCTACAGGCACCCAGACGGCATCCGCCGTGAAAAGCCAATCAAACGCTTTTACGTCGTGTGAATTCCACGCTTTAACGAAATCGTCCACGACAGCTTCAGGCGTCAGGCTTTGAGCCGGGGTTGTGGCGGCGAATAGTAGCGACAAGAATGCCGCGCCAATAAGTTTGGATATGGAATGTGACATATGCATGTGAGTCGGCCTAACGTTAAAGATGCGCCACGACAGCTGGTGGCGTTGGCTCTGGCGTGTGGTTAGGCTAATTGATTTATTTGCTTGATCGAGATCCAGGTTGGACACTGGAAAACGCATCGCAGAGGTTAAGTGCTGTCTCTATCGCTGACACAAGCTCAGGGGAACGAAAATCGTATTGGTCCGGAATATGGAGACAGTGCACAGGCTTATCCGTCATGCGAGTGATCGCGTCGTGCTGCTCCTTATCGGCACAAACGATTTCGTCTGCCCATTGGAGCAGTTGAGGAGTCACGCGTATCAATGCGTAATCGCCCAAGCCTACAGCCCTAGTGTTGCAACGGTAAGGCTCGTTACTCAACACCCAGGCAATAGTGGCACTGCGCAATATGCCAGCTGAGCAAACGCACAACACGCGCCTGAAGTTTCCTTCGGATTTGCCCTTCATGTAACTAGGAATACCCGATGCAAATTGCTTTGAACAGCGTCCGTTTTGCCGTATCAGCGTGCGCATGACAGTATCGGAGCGCCGACGGATGATCAAGCCTTGTTGAGCAGCACGGGGTCCTGGTTTCTGGAAAAGTGGTAAGATCGGGGCCTTGGTCGTATGCTTGCGTGAAATAGTTAACAAGGCGTTTCCGCCTGAACTGCTAGAAGGAAAACGATATCCAATCGCACCCGACGGACCGGCCGCCAGTCTCCGGAGGAGCGTTAAGCAACACGAGACTGCGAATACTTATGGAGTGGATCGTAGGCTATCTCGCGGTTCGCTGCGCCGCTTGGTTAGGCCTTTTACTTGCTTGGTGGTGGGGCCGATGGAATCGAGCTGTTCCAGATCTCGCGAAAGAAACGCCAGCTGCCATCAGGCGCGCGCTTCCAAATCTGCATGTAATTACCATTGTCAACGACGTGATCGCCCCCAGCCGTCGGTTGAAGTCCCCACTCGTAATGACCGAGTTCCGTCGCCCAACTGTCGCTGACGGTAACTTCTCGATCCGTCAGCATGAGTGTTGTGGTCCGGAACGCAGACAGAAACGTGCGATACCAGGTCTGCATCGCGGATTTGCCACGGATCGACGACTCATTGGGTGGCATCATTACCACGTCCTCGGCGACATAGGCGAAGAGGCCTTCGTAGTCATTCGTCCGCAGTGCCTGATGAAACGCTGCGGTAACTTCTTCGAACTCAGCTCGGAGAGCGCCCATAGCCGTTGACTTTGTTTCTAGGCAGCCGACAGGCGGCTTCTCTTCGTCCGCCGCTCTTAGAGGCAAAAACGCCGCGATTAAGGAAAATGTGATTACAAGCAGCTGGGAGGTTTTCATAGGCCTAACGAGAAGGAGAATGGAGCCCCGCGGGAAGCGGTACGACGTGGGCGAAAAGCCCGGCGGGACAAGCGACATAGGAGGCAAACGACGAGGGTAGGAGCGAGTGAGTGTGGGCAACGGACGAGTTTCAATCGCACCAGGGAAGCAGGGAACCGAGACGAAATCGAGGGTATCGTGGCAAACACGCTGAACTTATTTCGAAATGGGGCCAACCTGTTCGCGAAGACGTTCGGAGTTGGCTTCATCGATTGGTTAGGCGGTTTGCTGGACACGCGAGAAGAGCGAGCCGCACGAGAAAAAAGATGCCAAAGAAGGATAGCACGGTGCCAAAGAAACCAAACACAGCCTGCGCAGCATACAGCGATTGCAGAGCGTTAACCGGAATGAGTCTAATATGGGAAAGCCCAAAGAAAAGAACGACTGCAGTAAACGCATTCACGTACAAGAACGCTACAGTACCGAAAGCTAGAACAAGGAACACACCGCGAGAAGAACGCCACCACGCCCAAACACATAGTGTGCTGATGATGATCCCTGACAGAACGGAGAGCAGCACGACCATAAGTTCGGACGTGGCGATTAAACGAGTTGTGTCCGTGGACATATCAGCCTAACGGCCCAAGCTCAGCGATCTATCCCGCGGAATCGGTAAATTGCAACCACAGCACGATGGCCGGGTTCGCTGCAGCCCATGGTTTAGGCCGCGTTCGTAATCTCATACACACTCCTCAAGAATATATCGGCGTCACTGAGATCAGGGAAGACACGAACAGCACCCTCTGCGGACAATCGTGTCGCTCGACTCCCCGCGCCAATACCAATGAACGGAACGCCAACACTGCGACAGGCACGAGCATCCCAAACTTCGTCACCAACATACACGCTGCAGGCAAATGACTCGCCATATCGTTCGGCTGCTCTCTGCTTGGAGAGCGCCATGATGGACTCTCTGTCGAGGGCATCATCCGCCGTTGCCGTCGGATGGTCGTCAAAACACATCCCGGCACTGGCCATCTTGAGACGGGCGGAATCACGCCAACCTCCAGTAGCAAGCGACACACGATGCGAACCGCCCTGTGCGAGCCGGGATAACAACTTGTTAGCCCCTGCAACCGGAGCAAATGGAGACTGTGATGAAGCGGCAGCGAGCAATTGGATGAAATGCTGGCGAAATCTCGAAACGTCCTGCTCCGTCGGTGACCGGCCAACGCGTGACGTGAAAACATCGTGAAAGACACCGGAATCTGTCGTGTGTGGATAATGTGACCAATCGGTGTCGATGTCGGCGAAACCAAACACGTCCTTGCATGAGCGAACGAAGCATTCCTCGTCGACCTTCATGGTCTCGGTAAGCGTTCCGTCGATATCGAACATGACAAGGTGCATGAGGAAGCGGCCTAACGAGCCCGAGCTGAACCACCGCTGGCTGTCGAGGCGAGAGCCAGCCACCACGGTGTGCTTCGCGTCGTGTGCGCAACGAAATTCACTGTAAGGGCAAGCAGAAATGTAAGCGCATACCAGAATGGCATCACCATGCCGAGTACCTTCGCTAATGTCTGGGCAGCTCGGATATGCACTGCGTCATCAAGGCGGCTGATGCCGGGGTGAAAGAACACCGCCAGGCAAGTTCGCTACCGGTCAACGTCCCCGCGATCACAATAGCGGCGACCTCAAAAGCATGAATGATGTCGGGACTCATAAATTCACACAATCGCAAGTCACCTAACGAGACCGAGCTGAGCCACCGCTGGCGGCGGGGGAGGTTGGCTTTACTCTCAACTATCAACTATCATCTATCAACCCTCAACGTTCTTAGTGCGACGGCCAGCGGTTAGTAACTGTCTTGGTTTCAAGCATAATTTAGATCTCGCACCTGCCACCCTTTTGCACCAAATCAAGGTGCTTTTAAAGAAGATAGAAGCTCCATCGCATGGTTAGGTCTTTGGCAGGTATCTCGTCCACTGGTCCGTCTCTGCGGTGTCCTTCATGAGCGCGTTGAGCGTGACGAGAAAGTGTCGCATGTAGCGAGTGAGAAAGAGAGTTTTGCTGGAGCGCCCTAAAATATCTGGCGGCGACTCAAAGTCGAACACATCGCGCATGACTGTGGTCTCCCCGCTCTGCGACAAAGAGTGATCATGGTCGAAGTGGCGGAAAGCGCCGCTGACCAGCGAGTCGCGGCTGAGTGATCATCCATCGCGAGCTAAGCGGCCGTGCTCAAAGACCACCTGCATCATGGGGTAGCGGCTCGCTTTAGACTGACAGCACTATCGCGACTGGCATCACCGCTCGTTGACATGAAACGCATTGATGGCACGGTTCAAAAGCGGCTTTTCCAGTGCCGCCCACCGCGCGTTGGTTTTGCCGTTGGTCGTCACGGCCTCATAGGTGAGGCCGGTCGGCGCCATATCCTCGCCGTAGATCATCATGAGCTCGCGGCGGCCATATCCCGTTCCCTTGGGATCATCGAGCAGCCGGACGAGGCGTACCGTCATCATGCGGGGCGGCATCGCGTAACCGGCGCGCCGGATGATGTTGCGCAAATGCTCGGTGTCCGATCCGGGCCGCGGCGCCCGCGACGATTGTGCCGGCTCGGTCCTGATCCAGGCCGTGGCTCCCCATAAATTGGCTCGGCGATCAATGTCACCATAGGTCATGCGGTCTTCTGGCTTGCTCGGCAGGTAGGATTCGAAATGCACCCAATAGAAACGGCGGATGTTGCGGTTGGCGTCCGCCTCGACAAAGACGTGCATCTCACAATCACTAAGTTCCTTGAGAATGAAGCGGTCGGCGCCGAGATACATCGCACCCGCTGGCACAGTTATGCGCAGCTCAGGCACGCCGGAGTATTTTACCACACGGCCCGCTACGTGTGCCGCTAGCATCGCCGCGGAAACCTGAACCTGCGGCGCTGCCAAAGCCAAACCGAGAGCCGCGAGATTTAACCAAGACACTCTTAATCCTCCGTTGTTGCCCGAGCCGGTCTCACATAGCGCTCAAATTTCAGTAGGTCCAGCAACCTGATCCTGGTTCCGCCGCCGGTAATCGACGCTGCGTGAGAGATCGAAGACGCGGTCAATCGGGGCACTGATTCGGGTAGTAATGTCAATCACAGGCACGGCTTCATGGACCTAACGAGAACAAGATGAGCGACGGCGGACGAGAGCGCGCATCGGTCGGAGTGAGAATGTGGAAGTCATCTCAAAAGTGGAGCGTACAGAGGTCCGCCGTTCGCTCCGTTGCATGGTTAGGCGTTGCGGTCATTTTGGAGTTGGCGACCGGCTCAGCGACGGACGCGGTAGCGGATATGGGTGGCCTCCGGCGTGTCGATCACCCGAACGATCTCCAGCTCGATACGCGACGGCAACACCTCGAACAGCCGGCGGCCAGCACCGAACAGGACCGGGATATGATGGATCTGCAACTCGTCCAGCACACCGGCCTCGAGCGCCCGTTGCGCCGTGTACCCGCCAAGCACGAACACCTTCCGGTCCCCGGCGGCGGCCTTCGCCTGTGCCATCGCGCTGACGATCCCATCGGTCACATAAGTCACCAAAGGATAGTTCGCCACCGAGGGACCCGGCGGGCGGTGGCTGGGCACGAAGATCGGGACACCGTGGGAATCACCGCCCCAGTGATCGACCTGCTCCACGGTACGTCGACCCGCGAGGACCGCCCCGGTCGCTTTGGTTTCGTCTAAAAATTGCCCGGCCAGCCCGGACGGCTGGACGGACTCCCCGTCCGGGCCGAACCCGTACCAATCGTGCAGCCGCATGAAGCCGTCGCCGCCGGGGTTGCCCGGTTCGTCGTTCGGACCCGCGATGTACCCGTCGAGTGACATCGACATGTAGAGCACTGATGCAGACACTATCAACCTCCTGTGGTCTCGATCCAAGCTGGTTTCGCGTCGATTACGGCTTGCTTGTCGGTCATGGGAAAAGATTACCGTTCTGCGGTTCCGAGCGCAAGTGGCGCCAGCGACGCCTAACGAGAAAGAGCTCAGCCACGGCAGGGTGTCGTGGCAAACACGTTGAACTCATTTCGGAGTGGGGCCAGCCTGCTCGCGAAGACTTTCGGAGTTGGCTTCATCGACTGGTTAGATGCTCGCGTGATAATCACTAGCGATGTGGTCCGATGTGAAAACGCATGCCGGTAAGATGAGCGTCAATATACGTCAGAGGTCGATAGACGTAAAAGACGAGCTGCGACCGGGGTGGCAAACACACCGGACTTATTTCATAATGGGGCGAGCCTGCTCGCGAAGGCGTTCGGAGTTGGCTTCATCGCCTGGTTAGGCCTCATGCTAGCAAAGCCGGACGCCGCATGGGCAGAAACGAGATGCCATGCATACTCTGTATTGACCCTGCTGGAACAAAGCCGAAGGCTTGATACACCGGCACGGCGGAAAAGCTTGAGTTGACCGTAAAGCCTCCATCGCTGCTAGAAACGCACAGCTCGCGCACGGCTCGCTCCCACAAGCGCCGAGCAATGCCCTGGCGCTGATGTGAGCGCTCTACAAAGAGGTGAAAAAGATGGGAGCCATCACGGATGGTGATGAACCCGGCAAGTTGAGAACCCGAGTAAGCGAGAAGGTATCGGTAGCGTTCTGAGGCCAGGTACTCGCGCTCGGCCTGTACGGACACGGAGGCAAGATATCCCTCGGCACCCGCACCAGACGGATCGTCGGTGAGTTCGCCCTGGAAGCTAGCGATCAAGCCCGCAATTGCTTCTGCGTCTGCCGGCGAACCTGCTCTGAATTGCATATGAGGTCTAACGAAAACCAGCTGAGCGACCACCCCAGAGAGCGAGCGTCGCTGCGATTGAAACCACTTTAATCATCTGAAAAGTAAATGCACGACCGGCGGCGGTTCGCTCCAGCACTTGGTTAGGCGGCGGACTTTTATACTTTTGATTTGGCACGCAAATAACCAACAAGAGCGTTGGCGTGACCGTGTCCCATCCCCTGTTTGGTCTTAAGCCAATTAACCATCTCCATGTGTTTCATATCCTTAAGGCCCCCACCCATATTGCTTGGTTAATTTTTTGATGTTTACATAAACTCTGCGGTATAGGCCTAACGATAGATGATGGCTCTAGCGACTGGTTAGCCTCGAATCGCGTCGATCTGTAATTCGAATTCCACACAGTACGCCAGCCCCCGATTTCGATTCTAGTATCCGCAACAATCTGGCAACGTTTCGATTTCGTGTGGCGTTGCTCTTTCCTGTCGAAATATACCGAATAATTTCTTTGCGCTTCGATGGTGCCAACGATTTCCATCGGGATTCCGCAAGTGGACGCGCGGATAAGGTCCCCAAAAGATGATCCGGTGCCTTTAAACTGCGATCGCTCGCATCTAACTCCAGCCCAATCGACACACGGTCTCCAATGCGTGAATCCGTGCACCGTAACATGGCAGCATTGATATATAGCCGCTGAACACCACCGCCAATGGGTACAAGATTGGAAGGGACTTCACCGGACTGTAGATAAACAGTCACTGGGACATATCCGCGCTTGCCGAAGTATCGCGTCACACGGGCTGGTATCTGTATGCATGGATTTATACCCAAAGTCTCGATTGTAGCGGTGAATCGTATCATCGCAGTAGTGTGGGGCTAACGAGAGGGAGATCAGGCACGGCTAGCGTTGAACAAAACGCCGAACTCTCAACGTCCAACGCCGAACACGAAATTATGCGGGTGCGCCGCCGAGGGCACCGGGGAGAGGCGGCGTCACATCGGGCGCTGCGACAACTTGTTTGGGCGGTTTTTCGGTGGGCATTTTTTTGCCGGGCGGCGGCGATGCACCTGGGGGCGGATTGATCAGGCGACCATGCTCGACGATCTCTTTGATCTGCGAGCCGTCCAGGGTTTCGAACTCAAGTAACGCTTTTGCGATTACCTCAAGCTTATCACGATTTGCGATGAGCGTTTCCTTCGCCAAACGATACGCGTCGTCTAGAAGTTTTCGCACTTCCTGATCGATCTGTTCGGCCGTCGCTTCGCTGTAGTCGCGCGCGCGAGAAATGTCGCGCCCCAGGAAAACATAATCTTCGTGCTCGCCGTATTCGACCATCCCCATTTTTTCGCTCATACCCCATTCGCAAACCATCCGACGAGCGATCGCCGTAGCCATTTTGATATCGCCACGCGCGCCGTTTGTGATGTCGCCGAAGATGATGTCCTCGGCCACGCGGCCGCCCATGCTCACGGCAAGGCCGGCCAGCAATTCGTTTTTGCGGTTGGTGTATTTATCTTCCTCCGGCAACCACATGGTCGATCCAAGCGATGGCCCGCGAGGGATGATCGTGACTTTGTGCAACGGCTCGGTGTGCGGCAAAAGTTCAAGCAACAGCGCGTGACCGGCTTCGTGGTACGCGGTGTTCTGCTTTTCTTTTTCGCTGAGCGCAAGGCTCCGACGCTCTTTGCCCCAGCGAACTTTGTCGCGCGCTTCCTCGAGCTCGGCCAGCGTGATTCCCTTTAATCCGCGCCGGGCAGCCAGCAGCGCCGCTTCGTTGATGACATTGGCAAGTTCCGCACCGGAATAACCGGGCGTGCCGCGTGCGACGACTGCGAGATCAACGCCTTCGGCAAGTTTCACTTTATTGGCGTGCACCCGCAGCATTTCTTCGCGTCCTTTCACGTCAGGCAGATTGACTGTGATCTGGCGATCGAAACGTCCCGGTCGCAGCAAGGCGGGATCGAGAACATCGGGCCGGTTCGTGGCCGCGATAATGATCACGCCTTCCTGCGTATCGAATCCGTCCATCTCCACGAGCAATGCGTTCAATGTTTGTTCGCGCTCGTCATGGCCGCCGCCCACGCCGTGACCGCGATGACGCCCGACGGCGTCGATTTCATCGATAAAAATGATGCAGGGAGCAGATTTCTTTCCCTGTTCGAACATGTCGCGCACGCGCGATGCGCCTACACCGACAAACATCTCGACAAAGTCAGAGCCGCTGATGGAAAAGAATGGGACGTCCGCCTCGCCCGCAATGGCGCGCGCGAGCAGTGTCTTGCCGGTCCCCGGAGGCCCGACCATCAAGACACCTTTTGGAATGCGTCCGCCGAGCTTCTGGAATTTTTTCGGATCGCGCAAAAACTCGACGAGCTCTTGCACTTCATCCTTTGCTTCCTCAACGCCGGCGACATCGCGAAATGTGATCTTGTTTTTGTCGCGGGCGAGCATGCGCGCTTTCGATTTCCCGAAATTAAGAGCGCCTTTCCCAGCCATACGGATTTGCTGGCGGAACAGGAAATAAAGCACCAGCAAGAAAAGCGCGATCGGCAGAAAACCGACCACGGTTTGGGCGAGCATATTTGATTCAGTCTTGATGGCCGGCTGAATACCGGACGCGGCGAGCTTTTGCTGCAGATCGTTCGTGAAAGTTAAATACACCGTCGTTCGGAACGGCACTTGCTGAGACGGCGCCGAAGCGATTCCCTGTCGAACATAAGCGCCGCGTAGCGTCTGGGTCGGGCGGCCGTCTTCTACCACGAGCTGGAGCGGATAGCTTTTGTCGTTAACGATCTGTTTATTCTCGAGCAGCTCGAGGAAACGGTTATACGGCACGTCTTCGACCGGCTGCATCCCTCCGCGGTAAAACAGCATCGCCATCGCGATCAGACTAAAGGCAATGACTATTAGGATGACCCCGCGCCAATTAAAATTGGGTTCGTTCCCGCGAGATTTGTTCTCTCTCTGTGAATTGCGATCAAATTGAGCCATAAGCAAAAGGGGGATTTACCGCCGTAAAAAGGTTACCATGAACAAATTTGCAATGCAAAAGGGTCAAGGCCCACCCGATTCGTTAAATCGTTATATCTTTATATCGGAAAATCCTTCGTAAAGTTTTGTAGATTTTGACATCGTGAATGCTTAAAGGGTTCAACGCTTGAATGACCGAAACGGGGATACCGCATTGCGCCGGCTGCCGCTTTCGGGTAAAATTCGCCCCCAAATCTTTACATGACAGAGCTGGTCTCCTCAGTCGCAGATAGAATCGATCGCGCCGTGCAACGGGTGACCCCGCTTGCGTATCGGGTGCGTCGGACCGGGCGCCGTTGGGTGCGCCGGGCGTTACGCAAGCCTCGGAGTGTCGCAGAAGGACCAAATCTGTTGCCGGTATTGATCCAGGTATTGGCAAGTTTCACCAAGGCGGATGGTGTTCTGCTCGAGGAAGAAATCGACTCAAGTCTTGGTTTTCTGCGGTACGATTACCCGGAAGCGGTATATTCCGAGCTGCGACAATTATTCAGGCAAGCGCTCTACGAGCAGCAAGATCTTGCTGCCATGGCGCAAAAGCTCGGTGGGCAGCTTAGCGCTGATCGGAAAATCATGCTCGGAGTTCAGCTTTACGACCTGATCTCGCAAGCCGGTTTGAAGCAGGAACAAGTCGTTGCGTTCTACTCGTTCATGTCGCAGATGGGCATGGCTGCGCAGGCGATCGACATCGTTTATCAACTTAATGCCTCGGAAGATTCCGATCCGTCGATCTACCAACACGGCGCGTCACCGCTTGAGTCGCTCTCCTTCGGTCCAGACGGAAAAGCCGATGTGACGCTTAAGAATCTCAACGAGGTCGATCGGTTGATGGCGTTTCGTTATCACGAACTCATTTTGCTGAAAAATTATAGCGACCAAAACGTGTCCGTGCGTGGGAGACCGCTCGTGCGTGGTGGTTTCTGTCGAATTTACCCTGGCCAGCGCATCCTCGTCGGCGATCAGGTGCTCAGCTATCAGGAGCTCGCGCAATATTTCAACGCAAAGAAGAACGTTTCGCTTCCGCAGATTTTCATGCGTGTAAACAGAGATTCGGACGAAGTGGGATTGGAACGCTCGCGAACACGTGAGAGTGCGCTTCGGGTCACTTTCGGATTGAAGGTTCGCGTGAAAGCGCTGCGCGATGTGGATGCCGAGCTTAACGGTGTGAAGTTAAAAGCTGGCACGCAGGTCGATGCGGCTTTGGAAGACCGGATTGTGTTCCGCAACGATACCGAACTGGATTTGAACGATCTGCGCCGGCGGGCGCGCGCTCTGGGCGGCCGATTTCAACTGAAGGCATCCAAATCGGAATATCTGGTTTCGAACGAGCCGAGCCGGCTTGAAGCCGACGATATCTTACTCTCCCCTGGCACGAGCGGCGACGTGCTGCTGAAGATTTTCTGTGATTACGATCGGCGGGTTGGTCAGCTGGAGGTGATCGAAGCGGATCGCCCGATCATGGTCGGTGACACCGTGGTACGCACCACGGCACCGCTCAAAGACGGAGATACCATCCGAATCGACATCGGGCAATTCCTGCGGTGCAACTTTTCGGAACGAATCATCGAGGAAGAGCGCAATATCATTCGCACTCTTGAGGCAAACGAAATCACGCACCGCTTTGGCAAGGGCCAGATTGGTCTCGAGGGAATCTCGTTTAGCATCGCGCGTGGCGAACTCGTCTGCGTGATGGGCGCGAGCGGTTGTGGAAAGAGCACGCTTATGAGAGTGCTGGCCGGCCAACTTCAACCCACCAGCGGTGACGTCCTGCTTAACGGCCAGTCGCTTTATCAAAATCTCGACGCCCTGAAGCATTATGTCAGTTACATGCCTCAGCAGGACGCGTTCGACGAACATCTCACCATCGGCGAAAACTTGTTGTTTGCGGCGGCAATTCGCGCGCCGCACCTCTCCCGCCGCGATCGCAGCCGGCGTTTAGAGGCAAAATTGGTCGAGCTCGGGCTCGGCGAACGGCGTGACGCAGTCGTCGGCAGCCCCGAGAAGAAAACGCTGAGCGGCGGCGAGCGAAAACGCCTCAATATCGGCCTCGATATGATCGGCATGTCGGACGTGTATCTGTTCGACGAACCGACTTCCGGGCTTTCCTCAAAGGATTCCGAGCACGTGATGGAAATTATTCGGAGCATGGCGCACAACAAAATCGTCATCGTCACGATTCACCAGCCGAGCTCGAAAATTTTCCAGATGTTTCACAAGGCGATCCTCCTGGACAAAGGTGGGCGGCTCGTCTTTTTCGGAGCGCCGTCCGACATGCTTCGGTATTTCGCCGAAGCTGAACATCAGCATCAGTTCGGAGCGGAACTAGGCGCGTGCCCATCCTGCGGAACGACCCGTCCGGAATTCATTTTCGATGTGCTGGAGACGCCACTGCGCGATCTGAGTGGCGACATCATTTACGAAGAAAACAGCCGGGGACATCTCGTTGCGGCGCGCCGTTATTCGCCGGAATTCTGGCGCGACAAATATGAGGCATTCCGCCTGATTCAAGACGTCAAACAAGTTTCTCTGCACAAAGAAGCACCATCCGCGTTGCCCGCGGCGCCGGTTCAGAAAAAGCGGCTGCCATTTCGATGGCATGATGAGTGGACACAATTTCGCACGGTGCTGCGCCGCGCTTTTGTCAGCAAACTGCGCAACCGCGCCAACCTGGTCATCACGATCGGAGTTTCGCCAGTCCTTGCGTTATTGATTGCGACGATTCTGCGCTATTCGGAAAACGGGACATACGATTTTGCTTCGGCTTATCATATTCCGACGTTTTTGTTCCTCGGTCTGATCGTGGCGATGTTCCTCGGTCTGACCAACAGCGCCGATGACATCATCCGGGATCGGCCCGTGCTGCAGCGCGAGCGGAATGTCAACGTTCGTTTATCGTACTACGTCATCTCGAAGACGCTGACGCTCGGAGTGTTTGCCCTCTTTCAATGCATCCTCTTTGTCCTGATCGGCAATTACATCCTGGAAATCAGGGGAATGTTTTGGATCGATCTTGGGATCATGTTCATGACGGCCATCGGTGGCGTCGCACTAGGTCTGCTCATCTCTTCGCTCGTGGCCGACCCGAAGACAGCAGCAAACATCGTCCCTCTCGTTTTAATTCCGCAGATCATCATGGGTGGCGCCCTCATCAAATACGAGGACATGAATCGGAACATGGGTCTGCTTTATTCCCTTTCGCATTGGTTCTCCGAACATCCGAACGCGGACAAGAACAGAAAGACGGAAAGCAAACTGCAGGTTCCGCTTGTCTTTCAATTTATCGCCATGCGCTGGTCGTACGAAGAGATGATTGTCGCGCAGGCCAAGCTCAATCCGCTCACGCGGCGACAGGACCGCG
>WNGC01000149.1_pt1 | contig 42113 bp, 36 predicted proteins | sample 5400051 | NCBI WGS metagenome assembly WNGC01 (sample SAMN13153368, study PRJNA577476) | soil metagenome | isolation source: 20 cm soil or saprolite under grassland replicate 2 | place: USA:California | collected 2016-06-15
TGCGGTTTGCGCGCTTCACCGCAGGCTTCACAGCGCATCACACGATCGGCAGCGGGGCGCCGGGGCGCGTGCTCAGCTGGCGCATCCGGGCCGGGACGGTGTTCGCCCCGAAAGTCGACCTGCCGTCGGGCAACAGATCCTACGTTCCCCCGGAAGAGCGCTTGTTCGCCGGCGGCTCGACTACGATTCGCGGCTTCCCAGAAAACCAACTTGGCGCCGTCGTCCGCGTCATCGGCTCCGACAGTACGATTCGCAAGTCGGCGACCGGTGGCACGTTCATGACGGTCGGGAACATCGAGGCGCGCTTTCCCGTGCGGTTGGTCGGCGTGCTGCTCTTCGGTGCCGTCTTCGTGGACGGTGGCATGGTCGGCGAGCGGAGCGACATCTCGTTCAGCGAAATGCGATTTACTCCAGGCGCCGGCCTGCGGATGCCTTCCCTCCTGGGCCCGATCCGGCTCGACGTCGGATTCAATCCGTATTCCTCGCGGGCGGGCCCGCTCTATCGCCAGACGGTGACGGATCTGGTGCTGGTTGATCCGTCCTTCCGGCCAAAGCTCCGGTTGATCGACCGGTTCCAGCTGCACCTGTCGATCGGGCAGGCATTTTGAAACCGGCGGCGAAGGTGCTGCTCTGGGTCGGCATCGTGCTCATCGGGCTGCCGCTGTTGCTGCTCGTCCTCGTGAGCACGCCGCCAGGGACGCGACTGGTCGTCCGTAAGCTGCTGCCGAAGGTGAATCAGCAGCTTAATGGACGCCTCACAGTCGAGGGCATCGGCGGATCGCTGCTCACGCGACTCGAGCTGCGGGGCGTGACGTTGCGCGACCCCGAAGGTGAGATCGTGCTCCAGGCGGAGCGGGTCGACGTGGGTTACAACGTATGGGATCTCCTGCACTCCAAGATCTCACTCAGCCCGATGAAGCTCGAGAAGCCGATCGTCCGGCTACTCAAAGATCATCCCGGCGAGCAGTACTCGATTGTGCGCGTCTTTCAGAAAGACACCACGACGGCCACGAACGGTACAACCGCTCGCATCGACCTGACTGTCCGCGATGTCGCGCTGCGCGATGGAGCGGTGCTCGCGACGATCTGGCGCAATCCGGCGCAGCCGCAGCAAGAGAACGCGCAGCAGCTCGATACGGTGCAATTGATCGGTGTGAATCTGGGCTTCCCGCTGATTCACTACTCGATGGCGCCCAATGCCAAACGTGGCGCGCTGCTCCAGATCGAATCGGCGTCGGGTCGGCTCGTCGATCCCGAGCTCGAGCTCTACGCCTTGCGCGGCGAGGCGCAGATGCACGGCGATTCGATCACGATCGCGCTCAACACGGTCCAGCTGCCCAAATCGCGCCTGGCGGCCGACGCCTGGCTCGTCACCGCCCCGAACAGCCGGCGCTTCGATGCGACAGCGCACATCGAAGAGCTGACCGCGTCGGACATCAGCGGGTTCATCTCCGGCGCCGACATTCCCCCCGATTGGCGCTTCCGCGGCGACGTGCGCACGACATCGCTCAGCTCCGGCTCGGTATTGGTGCAAGGCAGAAACCTCGATCTCTCTGCGGCGGGCGGGACGGTGACCGGGCGCGTCGCCGTCGTCGGTCAGGACAACGAATGGAAGGCGCAGGATAGCCGCCTCGAGGTTGTGGGCGTGAAAGTCGAGCGGCTGTTGCGCGCCTTCCACGTGCCGTCGAGCTTGCGCGCGACGATCGCAGGCTTCATCACGGCGGATGGCCGCAGCGGAAGCGCCGATTTGCGGCTCGCCGGAGCGGCCGGCTATGGCGTCGCTGGACCGGTGCACGGTCACATTCGCGCCAACGGCGACTTCGACGCGATGTCGCTCGATGCGCAACTCGGCGGCTCGACCGGCGATGTGAACGTCTCCGCGCAGATCGCGACAGGCAAGCACCTCGCGGTGCATCAGCTGCGCGGCGACCTGGCCAGATTCAATCTGGCCGCCGTCGATGCGCGCATGCCGCAATCCGATCTCAACGGCCACTTCGAAGGGGACGTGTTGTTCGGCAGCATGCCGCGGGAAGGAAATCTGCGGTTGTTCCTCGATTCATCCAGCATGCGCGGGATCAACATCGATACCGCCGCAGTGGTGGCCCGAGTCAATGAAGGCTTACTGACTCTCGACTCTCTACTCGTCCGAGCGCCCGGAATTGAAGCGAAGGGCTCCGGAACGTTCGGCCTACATGAGGATCAAAACGGTGATCTCACTCTTACTCTCGACGCTCCGACTCTCGCTGAGATGGAGCCTCTGGTGGCTGCGTTCACGCACGACACTGTGGTTGATCTCGATGGCGCGCTACACGTTGGCGTCACTGCGCGCGGCTCGATAGCGCACTACACCCTCGGCCTCGACGCGCGAGGCAAGCAGATCGCCGTACAGGGTTTCAAGCTCGATTCGGTGCGTGCCGAGGCCGCCGGCACGCCCGATTCCCTGACGTTCAAGGGAAACGCGGCGGTCGATTCGGTGACTGCGTTGACCGTCGGTGGACGAGCGGGCGGTCAGACACTCGCCATCGATTCACTGACGGTTCAACGCGGCGACGCCAGTTGGCGCATGAATCAGGGCGCGCACGTGCAGATGGTCAACGGGAAATGGACATTCGACAGCGCAACCCTGGTGCGCGATCCGGGTCCGGGACAACTCACGATCAGCGGCACGATGCCGGGTCAAATCAATGTGGTCGCGCAGGAGCTACCGCTCGCCGACGTGATTAGAAGCGGCAAACCCGACAGCCTGCCGCACCTCGACGCGAACGTTACGTACGCGGGCGGAGCGGCAAATGGCACAGTCGAGCTCTTGGTCGCTGACCGCAAACCGCTGACAGCTGAATTCACTACCAAGCCGCTGCGCGGCCGCCTCACCGCCGACAGTCTCGATCTATCCCTGTTCGGTCCGATGGTGCCCGCGATCAAGAAGCTCGGTGGCCGTCTGGACGGCGACGTCGCCGTCGAAGGGGCGATCGACGCACCGCGGCTCAACGGCAGGCTCGCCGTGGTGGGCGGGCGCGGGGACGTGGCCGCGACGGGCGTCGCGTATCACGACGTCAACGCCGCGCTCACACTCTCCGGCGCTGCGCTGACGGTCGACCAAATGAACATCAGCGCCGGGAACAACGGGGGAAACGCGCAGCTCACGGGAACCGTCAAGTTCGCGCGGCTCGACCGGCCTGAGTTGAACCTCGATTTCAAGGCCAATCATTTCCTCGTGATGAATCGCCGCGACTTCATGATCGCGACGGCCACGGGTGATCTGCACTTTGCGGGCTCCCCCGCGGGTGCCACGCTCACCGGAGACGCGACCGTCAACGAAGGGACGGCGTTCCTCGAGCGATTTATGCGCTCCTCGGGGATCGACCTGTCGAATCCGCTCTATGCGCAGTTCGTGGATACGACCGTGCTGCGCCAGGCAGCGGGGAGTCCAGGCATCGTTGAAAAGCTGATGGACTCGCTCCAGATCCGCAGGCTCTCGGTGGACCTGGGCGACAAATTCTGGCTGCGCTCTCCCGACGCGAGCATCCAGCTCGCCGGCAAGCTTACGGTAAATACGGGAAACGAGAAACGGGAAACGGGAAATGGTGGTCCTGTCGCAGGGGGCAACGCGGACAAGTACCGGCTCGTCGGGACCGTCCGCGCGGTGCGCGGCACCTACCGCATGGCGTTGGCGCCGGGACTCACGCGCGAATTCACGATCCGAGAGGGCACGATTCGCTACTTCGGCTCGCCCAAGACGGACGCGATGCTCGATCTCACGGCGGAGCACGTGGTGCGCACCGCCGCCGGGGACAACGTCACGATCACCGTGCGCATCGGTGGCGCACTCGCGCAACCGACCATCGCCCTGACGAGCGACGTCAGCCCGCCGCTCTCCGAGACCGAGATCATCTCCTATCTCGTGTTCGGCGCGCCGACCGCGCAGGCATTCCTGGGCAACGAGGGGGAGAGCAGCCAGCATCACTCGGTCTTCGAGACGAGCGCGCAGCAGCTCGCGAGCGTGCTCTCCGGCAAAATCGAGAGCGCCGTCACGAGCCAGCTCGGCCTGCCGATCGATTACTTCCGCATCAAGCCGGGAGAAGTGCAGTCGGGCCTGGCCGGCACCGAGCTGGTCTTCGGCATGCAGGTGCGGATCTTCGGCTACCCGTCGTTCCTGCGTGCCAGCCCGCGCTTCTGCCCGCGCGAGCAGCTGCTGTCGCTCGACCACGTCGGCATCGATCTCGAGACTCGCTTCACGCCACACTGGGGCGTCGCGACCAGTATCGATCCGATGCAAGGCTGCGAGGCGGTGATGTCGGGGACGGCGGCGAGGCCCTATCAGCTGGGCGTCGACTTCTTCTGGGAGAAGAGATAAGGGAGATGGTAAAGGACGGTAGATAAAGCGACGGTAAAGGACGGTAAGGGTCATGCGGTCTTTACCGTCTCTTACCGTCTCACCGTCCTACCATCAATGCCTTCCGCAGATTGTTAATCAATCCATCAAACATCCGATGCGCGTTGCGACGCCGATAAAACTGACCGTTGAGCCACGACCGAAAGCCATTGGGCTGCCAGACGTGCTTCAGACTCACCTTCGTGGAGCCGCCGGCGAACCCCAGGCCAAAAAACGTTTTCGAGCCTGCGCGGTGATAGATCTCGACCCAGCCGAACGTGTGAGGCGGCGAAAAGTCGATGATCTCGATGACGGATTCGTGGCGATGCATATCGCGCTGAAACGTCAGCTTGTAGCGCGCCCCCTTGCCCGGAGCCTTGTCGTTGGTGGTCGCCTTCACGGCGATACAGCGCGGCAGCCATTCCGGCATCCGATTGGGATCGGAAATCAGCGCGAACACCTTGTCGATAGGTGCGGGAACGGTTCCAGAGTAGGTGAATGAGACGGGGCGCATCGGCTGGGGAAAGCTAAGGGGACTTCCGCTAATCCGCGAAGGGGACGTCCACCTCCGCGCCGTCCTTGGCAACGCTCACATTCGGAAAAACTTCACGCGCTTCCTTCACCAATTCGTCGGCGCTGATCGAATACCGCGCCGAAACGTGCGAGAGCACGAGTCGCTTGGCCTTCGATGCCAGCGCCACCTGCGCCGCTTCCTTGGCCGTCGAATGTCCGGTGTCGCGCGCGCGATCGCGTTCCTCCTCGCCGAATGTCGCCTCGTGAATCAAGAGATCGGCTCCCTGCGCGGCATCGACCGTCGCGGCGCACGGACGCGTGTCGCCGGTGAATACGACGAGCCGGCCCGATCGGGCAGCACCGACGAAGCCGTCAGCCGTCAGCTGTCTGCCGTCAGCGAGCTCGACTGTCTCACCCTTTGCGAGTTTCCCCCACAACGGACCTTCCGGAATGCCGACCGCTTTCGCCTTCTCGACGTCAAACCGGCCGCGGCGCACGTGCTCCTTCAGCACATAGCCGAGCGATGGCCCACCACCATGTTCCGTCGGAAACGCGCAGACGTCGTACCCGTTCCGCTTCCCGCTTCCCGCTTCCCGTTGCACGGTATCGCCCGCTCTCACTTCGGTGATCTCGATCGGAAACGGCACGCGCTCCACGCCGAGTTGCATCGCGGTGCTGAGGATCTTCTTGGCGCCTTTGGGGCCATACAAGAACAGCGGCTCCGGCCGCCCCTGCAATCCGAGCGTCCGGATCAAGCCGATCACGCCGAGGAAATGATCGGCATGAAAGTGCGTGAAGAAGATCTCGGACAGCGCGAAGCTCACGCCGTAGCGCATCATCTGGCGCTGCGTGCCTTCGCCGCACTCGAACAGCAACGTTTCGCCTTCGCGGTGGACGGCGAGGCCGCTGACGTTGCGTTCGACGGTGGGCCGCGCGGCGCTGGTGCCCAAGAAAGTGACGGTGAGCATGGCGGGGAGAATATACGGCGGCGAATGGCGCCGCATGTCAGCAACAGAGTTTTACGCGGATTATTCCAGGTTTTACGTACTTGTCCGGGTGTTCTCTGAGATCCGTCAGCAGCGCCGTGAGCGAGGCGGAAAGATCGCGCAGGTTCTTGTACATCGCGGTGTCAGCCGCGAGCCGGCCGAGCGTTCCCTCCCCTCTATTGATCCGACTGATCAGTGTGTCGAGCGCCGCGGTTGTGTGGCCGAGATGGTTCGTGAGTCGCGCGACGTTGGCGGATATCGAATCGATGTTCTTGCCGGTTCCGGAGCCGAGCATCGAGTCGACCTTCTGCATCACGCGTTCCGTAGCCTCGAGTGTGCGCGTCGTCTGCTTGATGAACGGCCCCTCCGGCGCGCCCGCGAGCGTGGACATCGCGCGCTGCGTGACGAGCAGCGTGTTGTGGATGTCCTCGCCGAGGCGATCCGAGACGATGTTCGCCGCATTCGACATCAGCTCGTTGGCCCGATTGGCCACGCCCTGCGCTACGTCGGTGATGTCCGGCTGATTCGTGCCGCTCAGCGCGCGGCCCGAGGGAAGGAAGTCCTTCTCTGGCGTGCCCGGGCTGTAGTCGATGAACTTCGCGCCGAAGAGGTCGAGTGATGCGACCGTGGCGCTCGCGTCGATGTGGGGGCGCACGTCCTTCGCGATCTCGAGCGTGACGCGAACACTTCTGACCCGTTCGAGCGCCACGCGCGCCACTCTGCCCTTCTTCACGCCGGAGACGAGCACGGGATCGCCCTGCTTCAGTCCGGCGACGCTCTCGAACATGACATCCATCGATATGCCGGTCGTATGAATCGACTGTCCCGTCAGCCAGAACATGCCCACCAGGAACAGCGCAACTCCGACGAGCACGAATGCCCCGACCCCGACTTCTTGCTTGTAGGTGAGGTCCACTTACTTGCTCCCCGGAGTTTCGTTCGCCTGAATCACGGCCATCTCGAGATCGCGCTCCAGGAATTGTTGCACGACGGGATCTTTCGACGCGATGATCTCTTCCGCCGTGCCGACCGCGCGGATCTTCGCCTGCGCGAGCAGCGCGATCCGGTCGGCGACGCGAAACGCGCCGCGCACGTCGTGCGTCACCACCACGCTCGTGACGCCGATTTCCTGCTGCAGCCGCTCGATCAGCGAATCGATGATATCGGCGTTCACGGGGTCGAGTCCCGAGGTCGGCTCGTCGTACAGCAAGTATACCGGTCTGCCCGCGATCGCCCGCGCGATACCGACGCGCTTGCGCATTCCGCCCGACAGCTCCGACGGGAACTTGCGGCCCACTTCCACCGGGAGGTTCACGAGCCGCAGGCACTCCTTCACGCGTTCGATACAGTAGTCCTTGTCGGCGTACGCGGTGTCGTCCGTGATGCCGAGCCGGATGTTCTCGAACACGTCCATCGAATCGAATAGCGCGCCGTTCTGAAAGACGTACCCGATGCGGCTGCGCAGCGTAGCCAGCTCCCTGCGTCCCAGGGTCGGCACGAGCTGGCCGTCCACCCAGACTTCGCCCGAATCAGGCTTGATCAGTCCGATGATGTGCTTGAGCAGCACGCTCTTGCCCACACCGGAGGGGCCGAGCAGCGCCACCGTCTCGCCCTCGGCGACGAAGAAGTCGACTTCGTTCAGCACGACGTTGTCGACGAAGCGCTTGGAGACCTTCTTGAGCTCGATGCTCAATGGGCCGAACCCAGGATCAGCTTCGCGAGCAGCGTGTCCAGCAACAGGATCGTGACCGACGACGCGACCACGGCCTGCGTCGTCGCGCGTCCCACCCCTTCGGCGCCCTGCTGGGTGTTGAAGCCGATGTAGCACGGAATGATCGTGACCGCGCCCGCAAACGCGAACGACTTGATCAGCGAGTACCACAAGTCGAGGGGCCGGAAGAAATACCGCGCGCCGAACTCGAAATCGGCGTACGACAGACCCAGCGACGCCTGGGCGGTGATGTAGGCGACGACGATCCCGAACGCATTCGCCAGCATCACGAGGGCGGGAATCGCGATCACCCCCGCCAGGATGCGCGGGAGGAGGAGATGCGTGACCGGCGAGCGGCCCAGACTCTCCAGCGCATCGATCTGTTCGGTTACTCGCATGCTTCCCAGCTCGGCGGCATAGCGGGCGCCGATGCGGCCGGCGAGGATCAGCCCGGTGAGCACCGGGCCGAGCTCCAGAATCATCGATTCCACGATGACACCACCGGCGACGTAGAGCGGCAGCTGACCCGTGAACTGATAGCCCGTTTGGAGACTGGTGACGGCGCCGGCAAAGCCGGAGACCAGCATGACGATGAAGAGGCTACCGTACCCGACGGCGATGGTTTGCCGGATTGTGTAGGGCACCCACACGCGCCATTCCAGCACCGACCGCACCAGGTCGAGCACCATGAACGAGAACCGCCCCGCGTGGCTGGCGCTGCGAAGCGTCCACCGCCCCACGAAACGCCGCAGATCGAGGGCGGCAGTGAATGCTCTCATGGACGTGTATCTTGTGTACGCATGGCCACTCCGTCCACCCCTCGAAGGCAGAAAGCCTTTACTGACAAGCTTTTGGCGTGGTACGGAAAAACGGCGCGCGATCTCCCCTGGCGGGACACGCGCAATCCCTATGCCATCCTGGTTTCCGAATTCATGCTGCAGCAGACGCAGGTGCGCCGTGTTTTGGAGTATTTCCCGCGATTCATGGCCCGGTTTCCGACGCTGAAGAAGCTCGCCCGCGCCCGCCCCAAGGCCGTCATGGAGCAGTGGAGCGGGCTCGGCTACTACGCACGGGCCCGCAATCTCCACGCCCTGGCAAAGCAGCTATCGGCTACGGGCTATCGGCTCCCGGGTGATCCCGACGAGTTGATAAGGCTTCCCGGGGTCGGGCGATATACGGCTGGAGCGGTGGCGTGCTTTGCGTATGAGAAGCCGGTGCCGACGGTCGACGTCAATGTCGAACGAGTCCTCCAACGGTTCTTTCTTGGTCGGGAAACGAGAAACGGGAAACGGGAAACGTGGGACATCGCCGCCCATTTGGTGCCGAAGAACGGCAAAAAGGCGTGGCGCTTCAATCAGGCGATGATGGAGCTGGGAGCACTGATATGCACGGCGCGAAAGCCGAAGTGCCCTGCGTGTCCAGTCAACGTCAACTGCAGGACATTCAAGGCTAGACCCCGCCGTTTAACAACTCAGCCAGCGATCCAAACTCGTAACCGGCTGCCCGTGCATCCGCGATAATGCCGGGCAGCGCTTCCGCCGTCTGCATTCTATCCCCTTCCGGGTCGTAGCCATCTCCATCATGCAGCAGCACAATCGCCCCTGGCCGTAACCGCTTTCTCACGCGCCGCCGGATTTCGTTTGCACCCGGGCGCGCCGTATCGAACACGCCGAATGTCCAGCCGAATACCGTGTATCCCATGTCGCGGGTGATGCGGCCGAGGAACGGACTGCGGTAACCGTGTGGCGCGCGGAAGGAACGCGGCCGGCGGCCGGTTGCCCACTCGATGGCGCCGTGCGCAACCTCGAGCTGCGCGCGAATCTTCTGCGGCCCCGCAAGGTGCAGCTTGAGATGCGTGTGCGTGTGATTGCCGATCTCGTGTGTCCCCGCTGCCACGACGCGGCGCGCAACGTGGGGATAGCGGCGCACATGATCGCCCACCATGAAAAACGCCGCCGGCACAGCCTCGGCCGCGAGCGTATCGAGAATCGCCGGCGTCGCCCGCTCGTTCGGTCCGTCGTCGAACGTGAGATAGATCCTGCGCTTGCCGTTGCGCGGTCCGCGCTCGACCGACGGCCCGAAGATCAGATCGAAGCCCATCATTGCAGCACCCGCTCATACACATCGAGCACGCGCCGGGCGATCGCCGGCCACGCAAACCGCTCGGCGTGCGCGGGGCCGGCCAGGCGCATGTGTTCTCGTTTCTCCGCATCGTCGATCAGACCATTAATCGCGCGCGCCCATGCGCCGGCATCCCGCACGGGCACGAACACGGCGCCGCAGCCCGATGCCAGATCGCGGAATGGCGGGATATCGGACACGACGAGCGGTGTGCCGCACGCCATCGCTTCGAGCAGCGTGACGCCGAACGACGCCCGCGTCGTGGGACAGACGTAGACGTCGGAGCCACGGTAGTAGCCGGGCCGGCCGCCGTTGGCGAATCCGGCGAAGCGCACGCTTGGGCCGAGCGGCTGCGCCATGCGCTCCATGCGCCCGCGCCACGGGCCGTCCCCGACCACGGTCAATCGCGCGCCCGGATGGCGCTCGAGAATGCGCGGCATGGCCGAAAGGATCGTGCTGAGATCGTTGCGAGGCTCGATCCGGCCGAGCCACAGCAGCCGGGGCTTCTTGCGCTCGATGCGCGAGCTGCCGCGGCCCAGACCCGGACGAAAGAACGTCGTGTCCACGCCATTGGGGATGATTTCCCACGGGGCCGTGAAGTAGCGCGCCATCGCATCGCGCGCCGCGCGGCTCACGGCGATCGCCGCGGCGTGCCGATCGAGCATGCGTTGGAAGGGTGCGCGCAGCAGTCGATACCCGACCGATCGGGGGAACCAGGTATGGAACGTCGCCACAACCGGAATGTGGGCCCGCCATGCCGCGCGCGGGGCCACGACTCCCAGCACCGGACTCAGACCGCCGTGCACGTGCACGATATCAAACCGCTCGGCGCGGAACAGCGCCTCCAGCCGGGCGGTCAGGCGCCAGCCGACGGTAATCCGCGCCACCCCGCCATTCGCGTAGATGACGAGACTCGTGCCGACGCGTCGCACGTCCGGGTGCTCCGCGTTGCCCTCTCCCTGCCCTCTCATGTTCGACGTCACCACCGTGACGCGATGGCCGAGCACCTCCAGCTCGCGCGCCAGGTGATGCACATGCTCCGGCACACCACCCAGCTGTGGGTAATAGTCCTCGGCGACGAGTGCGACGTGCAGGCTGTCCGTGGTCACGTGGCCTTCTTTGCCAGCCGCTCGACCGCTGCGACGACCGCCGCGGGCCGTTCTTCCTGGAGGTAATGACCGGCTCCGGCTTCGCTGTCGACCGCAAAGGACCGGAGCGCGTGCGACAGCAACACCACTTCTTTCGGATTCACATCGCCATCATGTCGCGCCGTGCCGATCAGCAACGACACGGGACAGTCGATTTGTCCGAGATGCGGCTCGAGCCGTTGCGGCTCGCGCGCGCGCGACATCGCGAGAAACGCCTTCAGCGTCGCATCGAAGTTGCGCGCTTCGCCGAGTGTATAGCCGAGGACCACGCCGTCCGTCACCCAGGAGCGATCGCCGGAGGAGGCCAGCAACATGCCGCGGATCTTGCGCCGGATCAGGCTCATTCCGCCGAACAGCTTGACCCAGGGCAAGTAGCGCAGCGCGCTGCGAAATCCGGGCGTCGTCGCTTCCTCGGTCGGGCCGCCCTCGAGCGTGACGATTCCGCGCACGAGGTCGGGGCGCTCGACCGCCAATCGAAACGCGATCGATCCGCCAAGCGAATGCGCCAGCACCAGCACCGGCCCGACGTGCAGCGAGTCGAGCACCGCCGCGACGCGGTGCGATTGGGCGGTGAGCGAATAGTCGGCTGTCTCGGGCCGGCTCGAGTAGCCGGTGCCGAGCGGTTCGATGACGATGGGACGAAAGCCGGCCGCCGCCAGCAGCGGCACGACCTTGCGAAATGTGAATGCGCCGCCGAATAATCCCGGAATGATCGCGAGCGGCGAGCCGTCTCCGGGCCGCGCTTCGACGTGCACGGTCTCCGCGGGTGCAACAACCACATACGGATGTTGTACGGCGAAGACCACCTAGAGAGTCTCGAGACGCGCCGCGCGCGAGGCGACGGTATTCAGATCGCCGCCCAGTTCGTCCATGTTGCGCTGGAAGCGGCAATCGATGATCAGCAACCCGACGACGTACGCCGCGAGATTCACGACAAAGATCACGGAGAAGATCAGCGGGAACGGGACCCAGGGGCCGAAATACAGCGCGAAGCGCTTCACACCTGGGTCGAGCCTGGAGCGATCCACGACGGTCGTGAGCAGCAATACCGCCACCGACGCGAGTACGGCGAGGCGCAGCGAGACGAAGCCGCCGGCCGCACAACCGAGGAAGATTGCGATCTCCGAGGCGCGGTCGAGTCGCGTGTCGAGCCGATGGCCGGCTGCGGAGACGAGACCGAATTCGCGCGCGATCCCGCCGTCCAGCCCGTCCAGGATCTGTCCTACCGCCATGAAAACCAGTGCGGGAACGATGTGTCCCGTGGCGAACGCGACAGCGGACGCGAGACTGGCCCAGAACGAGGACCACGTCACGTGGTCAGGCGCGAGTCCGAGCCTGACGTGCAGGAAGCGCAGGACCGGGCGAATGCCGCGGTCTAGAGCGGTGCCAAGAACAGGAGCAAATTCATACATAGGAGCACCACGATCAGCACGGCCTCTTTGACTTTGTCTGAGACCCCCACCAGGAAGCCCTGCGTCACGAGCGGGGAATAGGGATACCAGGGCATTTTCTCATAACCCACGCTGTAATCCATCGCGAGATGCACGAGGAAGAACAGCGCGGGGACCCACGTTCCCAGGAAGAAGCACAACGGAACAATCCACAGCAGCGCGACGGGTTCTTGGAGCGAGGTCCGCCAATAGTATCCCAGTTGTCTCCGGCGGCCGATCGCGCGCAGGTAGAACGGAGCCTTGATGGCGTGATCGATGTCGACGCCGACACCGAAGATGTAGGCGAGCGCCACATCGCTGCCGCGCAGCCGAAACGCTTGGACGCCCAGGGTCGTTGCGAGTGCGTGCGTGACGATTGTCATACTGGAGGAGCGACAGGGGCGGCAGGGCCGGCAGCGGATTGTCGCGTCCCGGCAGCCCAGATGAGCGACAATCCTACGCCAATCCAGGCGAAATCGCGGACGCGGCTGACGATCGCGGCGTAGAGCCCGATCTGCGGATCGAGACCGAACAGATTGAACAGCACGTAGAACGCGCCCTCACGCGAGCCAAGCTCGAACGGCACGAAAAACAGCACATTGCCGAGCAGCGCTTCCAGCCCTGCGATCGAGAATGCCCGCCAATACCCCAGACTCAGTCCGAGGCTCGACGCGACCAGTGTCAACTCCAGCATGAAGATGCAGCGGCTCGCGTATTCGAGCGCGAGCGCCTGCAGGAAGCGGCGGGTATGGAGGTGATAGAAGTCGATGATCTGTTGATCGAGCTCGATCAGCAGCGCGCGTCGCGGCTCGAGCACGACCGCCAGCCGGCGAACGAGCGGCACTCGATGCATCCAACCGAGGATGCGCTGCAGCATCCCACGTCGCAGCACAAACAGAAACAGCGCGACGACGCCGAGCAACACAACGCTCGCGGCCGCGAGCAGTACAAACACAATCCCGGGCGTGTCCCGCGGAAGCAAGAACAACGCCAGGATGACCGCGGTAAGCCACACCAGTACGTATGCGAGCGAATGCAACATGCGATGCAGGATGACCGATCCCGCCGCGCGGCGCTTACCCAGCCACGCAGCTGCCGCGGCGATGCGGAACGGCTCTCCACCGGCGTTGATCACCGGAGTGAGGAAATTGATGGCGCCCGCCGAGATCGTCATGGCGTAGGTGCGCAAAAAAGGCGGTTTTCGCGCGTCGCCACCCGTTATCATGGTGAGTCGCCAGGCGAGCGCGCTGCAGGCGTAGACGACCCCGTAGATGGCGAGGATCGGCAGGAACATCCAACCGGTTCGTGCGGCATCAGACGCGAGCTGGCCAATACCGATCTGCGCGACCAAATAGCCGAAGACTGCCGCGCCAAGAATGAACAGCGCAAGCCGGGTGCGGCGTTTCATGCGGGCTGCAGCTCCAACGCGGCGGCGTCGCCATAGGCGTCTTCCAGCACCGCCGCCACCTGCGCGATGTCGGCCATGTGGCGCGCCGCATCACCCGAATCGAGTGTCGCCGCGAAGTCCTGGAACAGCCCCGCGAACCACTTCGAGTACGACGCCTTGTCGAGCTCGGCGCGATAGTCGAACGACTCGGAGCGCCCTTCCCGCTCGAGCGTCAGTGTGCCACCGCTCCACGTAATGCTGCCGCGGTCGCCGATGAAGCGGATCTCGGTCTCACGCGCGCGCGCCGCCCATGTCAGAAACATCACCGCCAGGCGGTCGGGGAACTCGAACAACAGCTGCGCGGTGTCCTCGACATCGTAGTCGCCGTGCCGCAGCCGCCCGGTCCAGGCGTGAACGGCGCTGGGCGGGCCGGCGACGTCGAGCAGCTCATAGACGAGATGCGTGCCGTGGTCGAGCAGCACACCGCCTCGCCCTTCCGATCGGCGTCCCCGCCATGGTACCGCCGAGGTGTCGGCTCCCGGATCAGCCGCGAGACGGTACACGCGGAATTCGGCGAGATGCCAGCGACCGATCAGCCCTTCGTCAAGCCAGTGCCGCACGCGCCGCCATGCCGGATTGTAGCGGTACTGGTGACACGGCATGACCACGCGACCCGCCTTGCGCGCGGCGGCCGCGAGCTTTGCGGCTTCGGCACGGGAGACCGCGACCGGCTTTTCGCACAGCACGTGATAGCCCTGCGATAACGCCCACAATGACAGGGGAAGGTGGGTTGCCGTGGGCGTGCAAATGTCCACGAAGTCGATCGGCCCAAGCGCGGCCATCTGGTCGGGACTCGACAACAAAGGAATACCGGCGACCGACGCCGCGCCCGGAGACGCATCCACGAGGCCAACGATCTTCAGTCGCGCGGCCACGGCTGCATCAGACTGGAAGGCCGGAATGTGGCCGAGCCGGGCGATCCCGCCGAGGCCCAACAGCACGCCGCGATACGGAGGCGGTTTAGGCGAGCTGTGCATGGAATTTCGGTTCGCGCTCGTGCGTCAGAACGAGAACGAGCAGAATCACGTTGAGCGGCCCAACAACGATCCAACAGTAGGCAGCCGGCCAGTGAGGAACGGCAGTCAACGCCAGCAGCAGAAAGCGAATGTTTTGGGCGATCCACGCGCAGTCCCTGACCACCCAGCGCTGGCGCTCGGCCCAGGACCGGCGCAACGACGCGGGAACATCACGCCCGGCGAGCGAGCGAGCCAGCGCGGTCGTACGCGGGAAGAGCCACGCCTGGCGGCGCAGATAATCTCCGTAGATCCAGGAGGAGATGCGTGACCACAGCGATTTGCCGTCTTCTATCGAGGAGTGCTCAGGGATGTCGAATTCGCCGCCCGCACCGACGGCGAAATGCAGATACGCCTGGCGAATGAAGTCGGCGGCCGCTGCTTGATAGGAATGTGACAGCAGCGCGGCGAGCGCGAGGATCGGTCCTTCCCACCCCCATCCCGCAGCGTACAACCGCGCGCCCAGATGCCCATAGAGGCTGACAAATCGGCCCGTATCGGCGAGGCCATCGAGGACCCGGCCCATGCGCGTCGATGTTCCGCGCAGCCGGGCGAGTTGTCCGTCCGCGCTGTCGAGGACGTCGGAGACGATGAATAGCAACACGCCCCCGGCGTTGACCCAGGCGCTCCGGTACCAGAAGAGGTGACCCGCGAGCACCCCCAATACGAGGCTCGCGAGAGTGACCATGTCCGGGGAGACGCGCGTCGGCTGCAGCGCGGTGGCAAGCCGCCAGCCGGCCGGCCGGAAGAAGCGCCGGTCGGCCCACTCTTCGACTACGGGCCCCTTACTTGCGTACACGCGTCGTTGCTTCCTCGAGCACCGCCCTCATCGCGCCGAGCGCTTCCAGCGCCTGTTCTTCGGTGATTACGAGCGGCGGGTTGATGCGCACTTCGGGGTTATAAATCATCGCGATCACGCCGCGGGCGAGCAGCGTGTCGAAGATCCAGCGCGTGATCTGCTTGTCGAGCAGGGTGCGCGTGCCGGGAACCACGAGGTCCATCCCGATCATCAGCCCGCGGCCCCGGACGTCGCTCACGATGGGGATTTCCCGCTCCCAGCGCCGCATCTCGGCGAGCATAAGCGCGCCCAGCCGGCGCGAATGCTCGACCAGGTCCTCTTCTACTATAGTGCGGATCGTGACGTGGGCGGCGGCGGCCGCGAGGGGATTGCCGCCATAGCTCGAGGAGCTGCCGCTGGGGTTGGCCCACGGCTTGGAGAACGCGATCTCCTCCCGAATTACGATCCCGCTCACTGGGAATCCGCCACCGAATCCCTTCCCCACCAGCAGCACGTCCGGCACGATGTTGTCGTGCTCGACCGCGAACATTTTCCCCGTGCGTCCAAAGCCCGTGATCATCTCGTCGCAGATCAACAAGGCGCCGATTTCGGTGGCCAGCTCGCGCAACTGCAGCATGTAGCCGGGCGGGGGCACGATGTTGCCGGCCGTGCCCTGAATCGGCTCGACGATGATCGCCGCGATGTCGTTTGTGGTCTCGAGCGCGATTTTCGAGCGCAGGAAATCGACGCAATGCCACTGGCAGGACGGGAATGTCTTGCCGAACGCACAGCGCTCGCACGAAGCGTACGGGCTCGAGTACATCCCGGGCGCGAGCGGCCCGAGGCCATGCTTGAAGCTGCCCGACAGCAGCGGCAGCACGCCGCCGGTCTTGCCGTGGAAGCCACCCCAGAATCCCAGAATCTCGTGCCGGCCGGTCGCGGCGCGCGCAAGACGCACGGCCGCTTCCACCGCCTCGGCGCCGCTCGAGTAGAGCTGCGTGCGGTTCAGATCGCCCGGCGCCAGGCCGGCGATGAGCTTCACCAGCGCGGCGCGATGCTCCGAGGTGAAACTGCCGACGTGCACCCGCTCGAGCTGCTTCGTCATTTCGGCGACGTAGCGCGGATGCGCATAGCCAAGGCTCGCGACGCCGACGCCGGCCAGCAGATCGACGTAGCGATTGCCGTCGATGTCCCACAGAATCGCGCCCTCGCCGCGATCGATGCACACCTTGCTGAACAAGGCGACGCTCTGCGTCCCCGGGGCGAGGTATTGGGCCTCGGCGTCGAATACGCGCCGTGATTGCGATAGAGCGACGAGATCGGTCATGCCGGCTTTCCGTTTGAGGCCTTGTCGTCGATGTAGGCGGCAATCGCTGCCGCCGCGTCGACGCGGACCGGGGCGAACGAAGGCCAGTCGTTGAGATCGATCAGCACCGGATCGTCGGGCGTGGGAAAGGCGACGTCGCCCCCGAATATCTCCAGGCCAACGGCGCGCGCCGCCGCGAAGACGAGCTCCCGCAGCCGCTGCTCGGCAATCTCCACCTGCCCGCCGTCGGCGGGATACCAGGAGAAGAAGCGCCCGTCAGCGACGGCGTAGAACTTGACGATCGGCCCGGGCACATGCGCCTGCAGCGCCACGCGCGCGACGCCCCGGCGCGCGAATGCGGCAATCGCGTCGGTGACGCCCGATTCCTTGGACGAGACGACGTCGGCGCTCGTCTCGGCGTGCACATCGCCACGCTTCACCCATACCGGACGGCCGTCGCCGTTCAACTGATGTACGAGCGGCCGCACGGCCTGCGGATCGGCCGTCGGCACAATGAGCGTGCGCGGAAACGGCAAGCCGACCGCGGCCATGCGATTCACGAGCCGATGCCGGTGACAGTTGAGCACGCTCTCGGGGGGATTGACCGCGAGCGCCTGGGGCGGCACGAGCTCGAGCAAGCGCTCGGAGGCAGCGGGCCCCTGGCACATGTTTACGTAGAGATCGGCCGGCGGGAGGCGACCCGCGGCCACATCGGCCTCGACGCTGGCCGTCACTGTCCAGCCGCGTTGCGCCAATCCGGCGACGGTCGCGTCGAGAATCGCGCGATCGTTGCGACGGTGCCCTTCGGGCGAGTACGTCGGACTGCGGTACAGCGCGACGAGACGCTTCATCGCTCGGTTCGGGCCGCGAGCCAGGTCTCGGCGGCCTCGAGATCGCGTTTGTGGTCGAGATCGATAATACGGGGAACCTCGATAGTGGCCACGGGGACGCGCAGCTCGACCAGCAGCTTCAGGAAGGCGCGCATGCGGTGCAGCGACGCTACGGCGACGGACGCCAGGCGCCGTGCCACGGGACTGAGGCCATACACTCCTCCCGTCACGAGCAGGGGCGCCCCCGCTGCTGGTTCCGGTGTGTCGGAAATGTCGACCGCCAGCCCCGCGGCATTGCGCGTGACGTAGAGCGGAAGCTCGTCATCGACAAACGGCGTCACCGCGAGCACAGCTAATGACCCCGCCGCGAGACTCTCCGTCACACTGCGAAACAGGCGCCGCCAATCCGGGGGCGGCATGACCGTATCCACCATGGCACAAAAGACCGGCCCTGGCGGCACGACTGCCAGTCCGGCAACAAGCGTGTGCAACGACGACGGCGTGCGGCACGATCGCACCACGACCGGCGCGGGGAGATCGAGTGGTATGCCCTCCCGAACCATGCAGGTGATCGACTCGCATCCCAGTTGTTGGAACATCTGGGTGAGGTGCACGATCTGCGGCCGCCCCGCAATTTCGACCAGGGCCTTGGGCGTCTCGACGCCGTCCGCGGCGAGACGCGAGCCGCGTCCGCCCGCGAGGATGAGTCCCTGCATCATGAGTCCAGCACCTTGGCGAGATCTCCCAGGGTGGCGATGCGAACAGTCGGCAGATCTCGTTCCGGAGATTGCTCCGAGACGGGAGCGAGCCATGCGGTCGCGAGGCCGAGCGCAGCGGCAGGGCGAATGTCGGATTCGAAATTGTCGCCCACCATCCAACTCCGAGGCGCGTTGCCAAGTTTCAACCCGGGCCACGCCAGCGCGTGCTGGAAGAGCCGGGCGTCGGGTTTCGTCACTCCGACGCGACCAGAGTCGGCGACGACAGCGAAATAGTGCATCAGACCGAGCTCCTGCAGGCAGAGCTCCAGATTACCGGTAAAGTTCGAGACCACGCCGAGGTGATACAATCTGTGCAGCCGCGCGAGAAGCCGCTCGTTGCGGCGGATCATCGCGATCGTGGCCGCATGAAAATGATCTGCGATTGCCCGCGCTGCGAGGCGCGAGCCGTCGGGCAGCTGTGGTAACAACAGCGCCGTTTGTGCGTCGATCATGGCGCGGAACCCCAGCCGCTCGATGCCCGGGAGCCGTTCGAGCGCCCGATCCGTAGCGCGAAACGCCGGTTCGAACGCCGCGAACAGCGCGTTCCCACCGGCTGCCAGATACGCCGCATGAAAGCGAACACTCCAGCGCGCGCCATCCGCGTCCAGGGTTCCGCCGAAATCGAAGAGTACCAGGCCACGCACTCGTGCCCGCCATCCCATATCAGAAGAAGACGACAGGGAAGGTGCTACCCCCATGCTGGACCTTGAGATAGGAGCTATGGTCACACAACGAAAGAAGGACAGGCAAAAGCTAGACCCATAAAGGCACAGCGGCTAGCTATCGAAATAACGTGCCTGCCAAAAGCGCGGTTAGAGCGAGAATGCCGGCGAGCGTGGCGAAAACAGCCTGTCGCCTTCTCAATCCCGCAAACGACTCGGGCAGCTCGCCACGCGCATCCACTTCCAATCGCGCGAGTCGCGCGGCCGTCGGCATCACAATCCCGATTGCGACGATCGCCCCCAGCAGTCCCAGCGCCTGCATCGCCAGCAGCCAGCTCGGCACCATCGCGTCCCTAAAGAAGGGGACCGAGAGCACAAAACCACTCAGCACGACGACCACGGCGCCCGGCCCGATCAGACTGCGCGACACGACGCCCATGATCCGATAGACGGCGAGCCGCTGCTCGGGCGGGAAATACTTGGCGGTGATGCCCGCGAGCATGACGGACAGGCCCCCGCCGAGCCACGCGACGAAGCCGAGTATATGAAGGAAGAGCCAGAACCCTCTCATGTCCTACTCAGGACCTCCGGGAGTGGTTGGCGACCGGCAAAGCCTGCATCCAACTCATGCCAGTGCGTGATCCGATCTTCGCCGAACTTCCAGCACCAGAGGATTTCGCGCTCGTCGAGGCGCCCATGGAAGTCGACGAGCCCTTCATCGAAACCCTTGAATTCGCATCCCACCTGCTCGAGCTCACCGAGATAGCCGTTGATCTTTCCCGCAACGACATCGATTTGTGCTTTGAGGTCGAGCTGCTCCTTCGATTCGCCCCATTCGGGGCGCGACTGAGCGGCAATCAATTCATACCGGGCGACCAGATCCTTCCAGGCCGGATAGACGGTCATGACGTCATGAACAATGCGCTTGACGAGAGGCAACGTGCGGTTGGCGTCGGCAAGCGTGAAAAGTTTGTAGGGCATGGGACTCAGGGAGACGCCTAGACGCACGGACGCCTAGTCACGCAATCACGATCCCCTGGATCTCCTCCGGATGGGGGATGAACCCGATGACCTTTTTCCCACCATTCACGACAACGATCGTCGATCGCACATGGTGATCATTCGGATCCAGTTGTCTTGCGACTCTGTATCCCTGCAACTCCGTATCGGGCTCCACCACCGGAGTGTCCGTGCGGGCGTGATCCGCTGCTGAACAATCGGCTGGATCGTGCCCCGCACCCACGCAGCGCGCGACGATGTCCCGATCAGAGATCGTTCCGAGATAGCGACGATCCTTGGGATTGTCGACGACGGGGACGACAGAAATGTTCTTGACCCGCATGAGTGCGGCGACCTCCGATGAGGTTGCACCGGCCGCCGCGACGACAGGGTCTGCAATCATCACTTCAGATGCTCGCATATCCCTATCCTAAGGCTCTTTTGGTTGCCTGGTAACCCATCTCTACATACTCCTGTACTCTGTCGACCGCGAAAGTTGCCTCTCGTTCCGCCACTGCCCTCACATACACCAGCCTCGGCGCATCTTTCGGCCATTCCGCGACCGTCCGCTCCGCCTGCTCGGCCATCATGATGCGGATCGCCTCACCGTGCGATCGGACGACGCGCGGAATGTGCGTGACCGGCGTGTCGGTCGGGTCGGGGCCGTCGTTGGTGGAGGAGAGCCGCTCATCGAAGCCGGGGCCGACGTGCACGGCCACGAATAAATCGGCGTTCGGCTCGAGCTGCCGGGCGGCTTCGAGCGGCAGCACCGCGCGCAAGCCGCCGTCGCCCAGGCGCCGGCCGTCCGCCTCGAGCGGCGGGAAGTAGAGCGGCAGGGCGCACGACGCATACAGCGCATCCACGAGCTCGATATCGCGTCCGCGCCGGTCCAACTCGCGGCGTTCCGGACCGCCGAGCAGCAGCAGCTCGCCGCTGTCCAAATCGGTCGCGGTGACGGTGAGAGGGATGCGCAAATACTCGAAGCGGGTCTTGGGAACGATGCGCGTGATTGCGCGGCGCAGCGCAGTGGCGGGAAACAGGCTGCGCGCGAAGAACCCCATCATCAGCGCCAGCGGGTCAAACGGCGCCACATCCCGCCGCCGAATGCCCATCGCGCGACGCCGCACCTGATCGAATGGCATCCCCGCGGCGAGTGCCGCGCCCACGACCGCGCCCATCGACGTCGCGACGATATGATTGGGAACGAGATCAGCCTGCTCTAATGCGCGGAACGCTCCTGCGTGAGCTAAAGCCTTGGCCCCGCCGCCGGACAGGACGAGAACGACTCGCACCTACTCTCCGCGTCCCTGGTCATATCGCCGCTCCATCACCCGATTGGCCCGTCGCTTGGCAGCCCGATCGTACCGCCGCTTTTCATCCGGCGTTTCCGGCACGATGGGCGGCACCGCGGTCGGCTGGCCGTTCTCATCCAACGCCACGTAGGTCACGTAACAGGAATTCGTGTGGCGCTTGTCGCCGGTCAGCACGTTCTCGGCGATGATCTTGACGCCGACTTCCATCGAGGTCCTGCCGGCGAAGTTCACCCGCGCGTATGCGGTGAGGAGCTCGCCGACGTGAATCGGCTCGCGGAAATCGACCTTGTCGACGGACACCGTTACGCAGGCGCGCCGTGAGTGACGGATGGCGGCGACCGCGGCCACCCGATCCACGAGCGACAGGATATGCCCGCCGAACACATTGCCCATGACATTCGCGTGATTCGGCATCATGAGCTCGGTCAGAATCGCTTCGGACTCCCGCGGATGACGAGACGCCAGCGGGGAGGTGGGGGACATCAGTAGTCCACAGGTCGGAGATAGAACTCGCCGATCGCGGTCTGCGACAGCACAGCGACTGTCGGAAGCCGCCGCTTCCAGTGGGTTGAGTCGAGCCGTTTGCGCACGATCTCGACCTCTTCCTTCGGAAACTCCTTCGGGCTCGGCTCCTCACCGCGGATCAGGTGATACAGGATCCGATCCGCGTGGGCGTAGGAGACGCCGAGGTCCCCCTCGTCCGTCTGCCCCTTGATGAGATCCGCCGTCGCGGGCTTGGAGACGATTTCTTCGGGGACGCCGAGGTGGCGGGCGAGCGCCCACACCTGGGTCTTGAAAAGATCCCCGAGCGGGTTCACGGGCGGCGCGTCGTCGCCATGCCAGGTGAAGTAGCCCAGCAGCCGCTCCGACTTGTTGCTCGTTCCGAGCGGCAGAGCCTTGTGCTTTGCGGAGAGATCGAACAACACGATCATGCGCTCGCGCGCCATGACATTCCCCAGCCGGTGGGGATCGACGTCGCCGGCCTGCTTCAGATAGCCGTCCACTGCATCCGAGATGTCAACGGTGATGGAGGGAATGCCGAGCTTGTCGATGACGAGCTGCGCGTGCGCGAGGCTCTCGGGGCTCGACGTGCGGTATGGCATTCGTACGCCAATCAGGTTCTCCTTGCCGAGCGCCTCTGCGGCGAGGAACGCAGTCACCGCCGAGTCCACACCGCCCGACAATCCGACGAGCCCCTTCTTGAATCCGCGGCGCCGCACGACTTCGTCCTTCAAGAAGCTGACCAACCAGCGGCGCGTGAGCTCGCCGTCGATTGCGAGTGCATCGCGTTCCGGAAACTCGACGGCGTGTAAGGGCGTCGAACCGCGTGTGCCGGCGTTGACCGGCGCCGCGCCATTCGTCGCGGGATCGAACTTCACCTTCTCGCTTTCCTTTTGTCCGCTGAGACTCTTCGTCAGCACGGGCAGCGCGCTCTGCAGGTCCGCGAGCAGTGGTGAGTCCGAGCGAGCCGTCGTCAGGGCGTCGAGGTCGATGTCGGCCGTGACGAGCGCTTCCTCAAAGAGCGGCCCGCGCGCCAGCACTCGTCCCGTCGGGTCGACGATAGCCGACGCGCCCGGGAATCCCTTGCCGCCCTCGAACCCGACGAGATTGGCGAGCGCGACGAACACGCCATGCTCCTCCGCGATGCCGCGCACGATGCGTTCCCAGCGCACCACGGACGCAGGCAGCACTTCCCCCTCGCAATCCTCGTCCTCTCCCGCGCCCCGCGCCGGCGAGGCGCTCGGCACGATGAGCAGCTGGGCTCCTTCGAGCGCAGCGACCGTCGCGGCGAGTGAGTGCCACGCGTCCTCACAAATCAGAATCGCCGCCTTCCCATCCCAGCCGGTTTCGAACGACCGCACACCGTCTTGCCCACGATCGACGAAGCGTTCCTCGTCGAAGACACCGTAAGTCGGGAGAAAAACCTTCCGGTGCACGTGACGCACCTCGGGCTTCTTGTTCCCGAGCGTCACGTACAGCGCCGAGTTGTAGATGTGGTTTTGAAACCGTTCGTAGAATCCGACGGTCACGTCGACTTTCGGTCCCTGATAGACCGCCGCGAGATCCCGAGCCAATGTCCCGGCCGTGACTGCCAGCTCTTTGACTCCGCCTTCAACGAAGTAGCCCGAGGTTGCGGTTTCGGGAAAGACGATGAGATCGGGTTTCGGGTCGAGCGCCGCGGCCTGCGTAATGACGCCGCCGATGCGTGTTACGTTCTGGGCGTACTCGCCCTTGGCGGGCCTGAATTGACTCAGCGCGATTCGCAGGTGCCGCATGCCGGAAAGATATTAGTTTCCAGCAGGCGATGGAGTTCGCCTTTAACCGCCCCCAGGGCTGATGACTCCTACCGAACCTTCAAGGCAGGAGTCTTTTCTTGACCATCCTGTAGATCGCGTTCGGCGGCATCATCGGAACGCTGTCGCGCTATGGCCTGGAAGGCTGGATCCAGGGACGGGCCGCTGGCCGTGAACCTATCCGGCTCGTTTCTGCTCGGCTTCATCATTCGCATTGCGACCGGCGCGGCGTTCATCCGTCCCGATTTGCGCGCGGCTACATACCGACAAGGTGCTGCGATTGTCGGTCGATCTTCCCCTGATCATCGAAGTGGTGGAAACGGAGCAAACGATTCAGGCGATTCTGCCGGGCCTGAGTGAAATGATCGGCGGTGGTCTGATCACGCTGGAACGAGCGAACGTGATACTATATCGGCCGGGAAGCGCCTAAGGCTTGCAATGTTTTCATTTGGGCACGAGCAAGCTGAACAGATACGAGCCCGCGAGTACGAGCGCCGCGAAGAGTGCCACCCGCGGCATTTCAATCGCGGTTCCCACGAGCAGCGCGATGTATACCCCGATAAACAGCGCCGGCAACCATGGATACAGCGGCACGCGAAATGGCGCCTCGGGCGTCCGTGTACGCAATATGAAAATCGACGCGACGGCAATGCTGTCGATCACGAGGATGAACGCAATCGCCATCGCGAGCAGCACGCCGAACGTCCCCGTCGCCGCCAGAACCATCGACGTGCCACCAACTAGAAGCATGGCCGTCCACGGCGTGCCCCCCGCGTTCACGCGCGCAAAAACCGCCGGGCCCAGCCCGTCCCGCGCGAGCCCGAAGATCACGCGGGGAGTGACGAACACATTCCCGTTCAAGGAGGCCAGCACGACGAGCAGCGCGAGAACCGACACGATCACCCCGCCCTTGACGCCGAAGATCGCAATGGCCACGTCGCCAGGCACGAGATTGGAGGCGGCGATCTGCTCGAACGGAAGCACCTGAAGAAACGCGGCATTGAGGAGCAGATACAACGCCGCGGCGATCGCGATCCCGAAGAGAAACACGCGCGGCAGCGTGCGTTCGGGATCGATGACCTCCTCGGCAAACTTCCCGGCCTCCTGGTATCCATAATACGTCCAGATCACCGAGTGAAACGCGACGGCGAGCGCGCCAAAGAGCGCGAGCCCGGTCGGCGCGTTCGGCAGCGCACCCTTCCATCCCACACCATTGCCCGCGGCGAATGCGACCACGACGACGCCGCCGAGTGCCACGACCTTCGCGACGGTGACGAGATTCTGCACCCACCGTCCCGGCGCGACGCCGATGATGTTGATCGCCACGAAGAGCCCAACTGCCGCGACGCCGACCCAGCGCGTCACGCCGCCGGAAAACCCGCCCAGCCGGCCGACGAATTCGCCGGTGACGACGCCGAACGCCGCGATCGCGGCACTGTAGGTGACGAGGCCTTCGACCCATCCGATGACGAAGCCGGCGCGGCGCCCGAACGCTTCGCGCGCGTAGACGTACTTGCCGCCGGCTTTCGGGAGCCGGGTCGCGAGCTCGGCGAAGCACAGCGCGCCCAAAAATGCCAGCACGCCGCCGAGCGACCAGGCGACGAACGTGAGCCAGGGGCGCCCCAGCTGTTGCGCGACCTCGCCCGGCGTGCGAAAAATGCCGGAGCCGATCATGATGCCGACGACCATGGCGAGGCCGTCGAAAAGGCGAAGCGACCGTTTCAGCTCGGTAGTCACCGGCCGAAACGGTCGCTTCTCTCAGGCTGTTACGCCAGAGTGAGTCTAGATCAATGGAACGTGACGCCCAGCCCGAACTGGAAAAAGTTCTGGGTCAGGCCACTGACCGGTTTGCCCCAGTTGTAATTGAAGACGGGCGTAAGCGAGGTGTTGCCACCGACGCGAAGATCATAGCCGGTGCCGAGCGAGAGACCGAACCCCGTCTCCGCACTCGCGCCCGTGCTCTGCAGGCTCGACAGTCCCATGCCACCGCGCAGAAACCACCCACCAGCGGGCATCGGGTAATAGTAGGCGGTGAGGGACGCGTTTCCGGCGGTCGTCGTGATGCCGCCGTCGCTCTTCGTCCACCCGTTCGTCTCACCACCGAGCAGCAGGTTTGGGCTGAGGGTTCCACCCATCTTCAGGTAGCCGCTGAACGATCCCTCGCGACCGATTCCCGAGCATCCGGTGCACGAAAAACCCAGCGACCCGTAACCGAGTCCAAATCCGATCCAGAAACCCTTCCTGACCTGGGCGTGTTGTGCCGGCGCCACGGAGACGCCGATCAGCAGCAACGCAACCGTCAGTGATACGCAACGCGAAACGTACCGCATTGAGGCCTCCAGGGTTGGTGGGCGCGGCACAATATAGGGAATGGGAACCCGCGCGTGGGTGTGGGTATGACCAGCCATGCGCCTGTCGCTGCGATTTGTCGTCCCGTTACTGCTTGTGCTTGCTGTCTTTGCATACTTCGCCGTACCGCTGGTCGACCGCCTGACCCTGCGCTGGTTCAGCCGCGATCTCGACATGCGCGCGAACCTCATTTCCAACACGGTCGAGGAGCCGCTCCAGGATCTGCTGCAGGCCGGCAACCGCCGGCGCATTCTCCAATTCTTCACGCGCATCACACAGGACGAACGCTTGCTCGCCATCGGGTTCTGCCCCGCGCAGGGCGATCCGATCGTGACGCCGACATTCCCCAAGGAGATCGGCTGCACGGAGCTCGAGCGCTTCAGCGTACCGAAAGGCGATCTCCTCCAGACCAGTAAAGGTCCCGTGCTCGTGTCGGTCCGGTCGCTCGTGGCAGCGGGGGCGCCGGAGACGTCGCTCGACAAGCCGGCCTTACAGGCATCGCTCGGCCGGCTGGTGCTGGTGCACGACATGAGCTTCATCGCGCGCCGCAGCCGCGAGACGCGCGAGTACTTATTTCTGTTCTTCATCGGACTCGGCCTTACGGTCGCATTCATCACCGTGTTCATCGCGCAGCTCTCGTGGCGCGGCTGGGTGCAGGGGTTGCGCGGGATGCTGCGCGGAGAGCGCGTGCTCCTGCCGCCGTCTGGATCGGGGCTCCGTGGATTCGGCGCGCCGCCTCCCGAGCTCCGCCCGATCGCGAAAGATCTGCGCGCGCTGATCGAGACCATCCAGGAGGACCATCGCTCCCGCGACGAAGACCGGCTGATGTGGACGGCGGACACCTTGCGCCAGATCCTCCATCGCGAGCTGCGCGGCCAGGAAGTGATCGTCGTCTCGAACCGCGAGCCCTACATCCACATGCGCCGCGCCGACGCGATCGAAGTGTGGCGGCCCGCGAGCGGCCTCGTGACGGCGCTCGAGCCGATCATGCGCGCCTGTTCCGGCGTCTGGATCGCGCACGGCAGCGGCAGCGCCGACCGCGACGTCGTCGACGCGCGCGACCGCGTCGGCGTTCCGCCGCCGCCCGATGATCCGGCCTATCACCTGCGCCGTGTGTGGCTCACGCCCCAGGAAGAGGCCGGCTACTACTACGGATTCGCGAACGAAGGCCTGTGGCCGCTGTGTCACATCGCGCACGTGCGGCCGGTGTTTCGCACCGCCGACTGGGAGCAGTACCTCAAGGCCAATCGCAAATTCGCGAATACGGTGACGCAGGAATCGACATCGGCCGATCCGATCGTGCTCGTGCAGGACTATCACTTCGCCCTGCTGCCCCGCATGATCCGTGAAGCGCTACCGACCGCGACGATCATCACCTTCTGGCACATTCCGTGGCCGAACCCGGAAGCGTTCGCGATCTGCCCGTGGCGCGAGGAGCTGCTCGACGGCCTGCTGGGCAGCACCATCCTCGGCTTCCATACGCAATTCCACGTCAACAACTTCGTGGACACCGTCGACCGGCTGCTCGAAGCCCGCGTCGACCGCGAAACGTTCGGCGTCACCTACCGCGGGAAGACGACGTCGGTGCGCCGCTACCCGATTTCCGTCGAGTGGCCGCCGCCGAACGAGCTGCTCGCGCAGCCGGTCGAACAGTGCCGCACCGTGATTCGGCAGCGCCACAATCTTCCTCCCGAACAGGCGGTCGGTGTCGGGGTCGAACGGCTCGACTACACGAAGGGGATCGAAGAGCGGCTGCGCGCCGTCGAACGGCTGTTGGAGCTGGAGCCCGAGTGGATCGGCAAGTTCACCTTCATTCAGATCGCGGCGCCGACGCGTAGCCGCATCGAGGAATACCGGGATTACGAATCGCGGGTGCGTGAGCTGGCGACGCGTATCAACCAGCGCTTTCCCGAAGCGATTCACCCGCCGATCATCCTCAAGGTGGAGCACCATCAGCCCGACCAGATCTTCGAGTATTACCGCGGCGCCGATTTGTGCATGGTGACCAGCCTGCACGACGGCATGAATCTCGTCGCCAAGGAATTCGTGTCGGCGCGCGATGACGAGCGCGGGGTGCTCATCCTTTCCCTATTTACAGGCGCCGCGCGCGAGCTTCCCGAGGCGCTCATCGTAAACCCCTACGACACCGACCAGTGCGCATCGGCGCTGCAGGTCGCGCTCACGATGAGCAGCGCCGAGCAGCGCACGCGGATGCGCCTGATGCGCGGGCTGCTCCACGACTTCAACGTCTTCCGCTGGGCCGGCAGAATGCTCATGGACGCGGCGGCCACGCGTCGCCGTGGCCGCCTTCCCGAGTTCACGCCGGTGCGCGGCCGCGACCGGCGGCGCCTGGAGGCCGCCAAACCGAGCGAGCGGTGGTAACCCGACGTACCGCAGCGCCTCCTCCTCCGCACTCCGACTGGGCGTACTTCTTTGATCTGGACGGCACGCTGATCGAATTTGCGGACACGCCGGCTGCGGTCCGGGTAGGCGATCACGTGCGGCAGCTGCTCGAGCGGCTTCACACCGAGACGCACGGCGCGGTGGCGCTGCTGACCGGACGCCCGATCGCCGAGATCGATCGTTTGTTTCCGCACGCGCGACTGCCCGTCGCCGGCCAACACGGGGTCGAGCGGCGGAACGCGGCGGGGAAAGTGACGCAGTATCCGTTTCCGAGAGCGCGCCTCGAACGCGCGCGGGAACGGCTGGCTGCTGCGATGAATGGCAAGCGGGGATTACTGCTCGAGGACAAGGGGATGTCCCTCGCTCTCCATTACCGGCGCGCTCCGCAGCTAGCGGGGTATGCTCATCGACTGGCCCGCTCGGTGCTTCCGAAGGACGGCCGGCAATTCTGCGTGCAACGCGGTAAGTACGTCGTCGAGCTGCGGCCGGCGGGGCGGAATAAGGGGGTGGGGGTGGTGGAGTTCATGAAAGAGCCGCCGTTCCGGCGGCGCACGCCGGTCTTCGTGGGCGACGATGCCACCGACGAATTCGGTTTCACGGCGGTAAACCGCCTCGGCGGCCATTCGATCAAGGTCGGTCCCGGGCGCACCGTCGCGCGCTGGCGGCTTCGCAACGTGCAAGCGGTGGAGCAATGGCTTCGCTCGATCTCGCGCTGATTGGCAATGGCACGATCGGGGCCCTGGTCGATGCGGACGGCGAGATCGTCTGGGGATGTTACCCGCGCTTCGACGGCGACCCGATGTTCTGCTCGCTGCTCAAGCCGCGTGCCGGCAAGCGCGAGGATATTGGGTTCTACACGGTCGAGCTGATCGACAAGGTGAAGAGCGAGCAACGCTACCTGCAGAACACTCCCGTGCTCGTGACCAAGGCGTGGGACAAATCCGGCGGCTGCATCGAGGTCACCGATTTCGCGCCGCGATTTCGCTATCACGACCGCATCTTTTGCCCGATGATGCTGGTGCGCCGCATTCAGCGCATCGACGGGCATCCGCGCATCCGCGTCCGCATCCGGCCGGCGCATGACTACGGTCGCGAGCCCACGACCGTCACCTACGGCAGCCACCACGTCCGCTTTGCCGGCCGGGATCTCGTCCTGCGGCTCACCGGCGACGCACCGGTCACCTCGCTGCTCGAGGAAAACGCCTTCTTCGTCGCCGATTCCGTCACCTTGCTGCTCGGCCCCGATGAGCCGATTCAGGACTCCGTGACCTCCCTCGGCAATCACTTTCTGACCGAGACGAACACCTACTGGTTCGAGTGGGTGCGTTCGCTCGCGATCCCGTTCGAGTGGCAGGATGCCGTGATCCGCGCCGCGATCACGTTGAAGCTCAACGTGTTCGAGGACACGGGTGCGATCGTCGCGGCGCTCACCACATCGATTCCCGAGGCGGCCGGAACCAATCGCAACTGGGACTATCGCTTCTGTTGGCTGCGCGACGCGTACTTCGTGGTCAACGCGCTCAACCGTCTCGGTGCGACGCAGACGATGGAGCGCTACCTGAACTTCATCCTCACCATCGTCGCCGACGGTGCCGATCGGCCGCTCCAACCGGTGTACACCATCACCGGCCATAGCTTGCCGCCGGAACGCGTCGTCGACTCGTTGCCGGGCTACCGCGGCATCGGGCCGGTGCGGGTCAACAATCAGGCCTCCGAGCAAGCGCAGCACGATGTGTACGGCTCGTCGATTCTCGCGGCGACGCACGTGTTCTTCGATCGCCGCCTCGTCCATCCGGGCGACGAATCGCTGTTTCGCCGGCTCGAGCCGCTGGCGGAACGGGCGTTCAAGCTGTTCGATCAACCCGACGCCGGCATTTGGGAGCTCCGCGGCAGCACGCACGTGCACACATTCACGAGCGTCATGTGTTGGGCGGGATGCGACCGGCTGGCGCGGATCGCGGCGCAGCTGGGGCTCAGCGACCGCGCCAAGTGCTGGGACGAGCGGGCGCGGCGGCTGCACGACGAGATCATGAAACGCGCCTTCAATCCCACGCTCGGCACGTTCGTCGCCACATTCGACGGCGATACACTCGACGCCAGCCTGCTGCGACTCAACGAGCTGTTCTTTGTCGCCGACGATGATCCCCGCTTCGTGGCGACGGTGCGCGCCATCGGCAAGGAGCTGAAGCGCGGCGATTTCGTGTTTCGCTACGTCATCCCCGACGATTTCGGCGCGCCCGAGAACGCATTTCTCGTGTGCACGTTCTGGTATATCAACGCCCTCGCGGCGATCGGCGATCGCGACGAAGCGCGGGCGCTGTTCGAGAACGTGCTCGCGTGCCGCAACCGCCATGGCTTGTTGGCCGAGCACGTGGATCCGAAAACGAAAGAACAATGGGGGAACTTCGTGCAGACCTACAGCATGGTCGGACTGATCAGCTCGGCGATTCGATTGTCACAACGCTGGGATCAGGCCTTCTAAACGCAGGGCACTACCACTGGTCCGGTTTTCCCGCATCCGGCACAAAGAGTGATCGTCCGAACCGCCTCGTCCCGAATTGCCCGATGAGTCGTTGCGCTACTGGTGACACAAAAAAGTCGGCGAGCGCGCGTGCGCCGTTCGAGGCGTGGGGGACTTCCATGACGTGATAGACGTTATACAACAGGCTATCCCCTTCGACCAACGGGACAAGCTCGAGCTTCGATCGCCACGCCAGGTACGTCCCGCGATCACTGATCGTGTACGCGTGCTTCTCATCGGCCATCTGCAGTGTCGCCGCCATGCCCTGCCCCGCCTCGATGTACCAGTCCCCTGGCGCGGGAGGTGTCAGTTGCGCGCGGCGCCACAGTTTCTGTTCGAGCAGATGGGTTCCGGAGCGGTCGCCCCGGGAGACAAATGGAGCGTGCGCCGCGGCGATGCTCCACAGTGCCGCGACCGCATCGCCCAGCCCGTGGATCTTGGCGGGATCATTCGCGGGGCCCAGGACCACGAAATCGTTGTGCATCATCAGCCGGCGCCGCACGAAATAGCCCGAATCGACGAGACTGCGCTCGAGCTCGGGTGCATGCACGACGACGACTTCTGCGTCGCCACGCCGAGCCATCTCCAGGGCCTGGCCGGTGCCGACAGCAATGACCCTCACTTTCAAGCCGGTCCGATGTTCAAACACAGGCAGGAGGGAATCGAGCAGGCCACTATCGCGAGTAGATGTCGTGGTGGCCAGCGTGATGTCATTGTGTTGATGGAATCCGAAGAGGGCAAGAAGAAAAACAACTAGTCTTTGCATATCCTGGCCTGTTCAGCGCACAAGGCCAAAACCACACCATTTGTCCAGCCAAAGCCGTCCTGCGTCGGGTATTCCCCTCCACCGGCTTTCCTTTTGGGATTCGCGACGTCGTATTTCTCCATCATTCTCCCTGTCGCGCGATATGTGCGGTTGATCAACGCGAGCCACCGTGCCGCTGCCGTGTCGGCGAGTCCTCCACGCCCGTAGCCACGCACTCCCTCGATCGCGAGCCATTGCAGCGGCGGCCAGCCGTTCGGCGCATCCCACTGCTGGCCTGACGGGATCAGCGTCGTCACGAACCCTCCGGCTTTCAGGAAATCCCGCCGCAGCCGCGCTGCGACATGACTCCCTTGCTCCGGCGTCGCCAGATGGAAATAAAGAGGAGCAGCCGCGGCAAGCGTCGGACGATCCTTGACCCGGTCTCCACTGCGCCAGCGCACATCGTAGAAGTACCCGTCGGCCGAGTCGTACGCCAACCGCAGCAGAGCCGTCCGACGATCCTCCGCCTGCGCTTCGTAGCGGTGTGCAACATCCGAATCGCCCGAGGCGGCGCGGCGTGCCCGCAGGGCTGCAATCGTTCGCTCCGCATTATAAAGGAGAGCGTTCAGGTCGACGGGGATGAGATCGACGGTCTCCAGCGTCCGCAGATCCTTGGGATCGCGCATCCACCGGCTCGAGAAGTCCCAGCCACTCTCCGCCGTCGCCCGCGCATTGCGGTAGAACGCATTGCGGCGCTCGGCGGGAAGACGCTGGGCAACCTCATAGTCCGGCCGGTGTGACTCGGGACGCGGCTCTTCGAGATCGTCCCAATAGCGGTTGAGCACCACGCCGTCGGCGAGCCGCACGACTCGCCGGGAAGCGCTCCCCGGCGCCAGCCGCTCCGCTCCGGCCATCCAGAACGCGTGCTCCTTTTCCAGGGGCTCGAGATAGCGCAGCGCCTGCGCCGTGTCCGTGGCGCGTGCGTACAGACCCACCATCGCCGCGAAGAACGGCGGCTGGCTGCGGCTCAGATAGTACGTACGGTTGCCGTTCGGAATGTGGCCGAACTCGTTGATCAGCTCGGCGAAGTTGTCGAGCATGTCGCGCACGAGATCAGTGCGACCACTCGCGACGAGGCCGAGCATGGTGAAGTACGAATCCCAGTAATAGATCTCGCGGAAGCGGCCGCCCGGCACGACGTAGGGATGCAACAATGGAATGAGCGACGAGCGCGAGTCGGCGCTGTCAGGTGGGCGCGTGAGCACCGGCCACAAGGCCCGAATGTGCTCCGGCAGGCCCTGCGAGGAAATCGAGTGGTACCCGTCTCCCGCCGAGCGCGGCAAGTCAAAGTTCTGCTCGACGAATGTCCGTAGAGAGAACGCCGGAGCCCCGCGCGCCGAGTCGTACCGGGCGACGACAGCCGCCGGCGCGACTCGAGGCCGCGCGTCGACAAATTCTTTCGAGTCGGGGAAGATTCCGGAGAGCTGGACCTCGGCGAACAGAGAACCGAGGTCGTGCGCGGGATCGTAATAAGACGCCCGGGCAGCCGGACGGCCGGACGGACTGCACCCCAGCAGCGCTGACATCGCCACCACGCACGACGCACGACGCACGACGCACGCCTTCATCAGGCGAAGACGATCCACAGCACGCCGAGCAGAATCACGAGCAACAGCGACAGCCCGACCTCAAACTTCCGCTCCTCGCGAGTCTCGCCCACTTTCAGCGCGATCCCCGGTTCTCCGACGTCCGGCTTGCCGTATGTCAGGCCCTCGGTTTTTTCGAGCGGCGGCGGCGGCGTCATCATGCTCACGATGACCAGCACGAAGGTGCAAATCACGAACAGCAATACCGCATAGTGGAGGAAATTGATGGTGGCGATCCAATGCCACAGCGTGCCCGGAGCGAGACCGCCGCCGGATGCCTTGTTCGTGAGCTCGAGGATCAGCCGCAGCAACCCGAGGGCGAGTCCCGTGATGAGCGACGCCATCGCCCCGGCGCCGTTGAGGCGGCGGAAGAACAGGCCAAGCAGGAAGCAGGCAGCGATCGGTGGCGCGATGTACGCCTGAACGCTCTGCAAATAGATGTAGATCTGCGACGAGACGTACTTCATGAACGGAATCCAGAGCAAGCCCAGGAACACCATAGCACCGGCGGAAATGCGGCCCACTCGCACGAGCTGCCGCTCGGTCGCGACCGGGCGCATTTTGCGATACACGTCCCACGTCAGCAGTGTGGAGCACGCGTTGAAGGCGGAAGCGAGGGAGCTCATCAGCGCCGCCAACATTCCGGCGAGCACGAGACCTTTGATCCCGGCGGGCAGCAGCCGCGTCACGAGCGTGGGGTAGGCGGAATCGGGCGAGTTACGAAGCTCGGGGAAGAGTGCAACGGCCACGATGCCGGGCAACACAAAAATGAAGACAGGCAGAATCTTCAAGTAACCGGCGAAGATCGTTCCGGTGCGCGCCTCTTTGATGTTTTTCGCAGCGAGCACGCGCTGCACGATGTGCTGATCGGTACACCAGTACCAGATGCCCAGTATCGGAGCGCCGAAAACGATTCCGGTCCACGGGAAATCGGGGTGGTTGGACGGCTTCCACATCGAGAAGAATCCCGCCGGAACCTTGGCTTCGAGCCCGGCGAGCCCGCCGACTCGGGAGAGCCCGATCGCCATGAGCGTGATGGAGCCGAGGATCAGGACGATCGCCTGCAGCACCTCGGTGTAGACCACGGCGCGCAGTCCGCCGAAAATGGTATACAGCCCGGTGACGACGATGAGGACGATGGCCGCAGTGTAGAAATTCCATCCCGTCACCGCGCGAATCACGACGCCCCCCGCATACAGCGTCACGCTGATCTTCGTCAGGACGTAGCCGATGACGGACACCCAGGTGAAATAGGTCCGCGCCGCCGAGTTGTACCGCTTCTCCAAAAATTCCGGCATCGTATAGACGCCGCTCTTGAGGTAGTAAGGAACGAAGAGCCAGCCGAGCAGCAGCAGAATGAGACAGGCGAGCCACTCGAAGTGACCGACCGCAAGCCCGCTCCCGGCACCGGTGCCCGCCAACCCGACCAGATGTTCGCTGCCGATGTTGGAGGCGAACAGGCTCGCGCCGACCGCGAACCACGCCACGTCCCGGCTCGCGAGGAAGTAGTCCGAGCTGACGTTCTTTTCGCGCAGCGCCGCCCACCACGCGATGCCGAACAGGATGATGAAGTAGACGGCGATGAACAGCAGGTCGAAGGCGTGGAGGTTGCTCATGGCCTTGTTGTGTTGAGGAGATATTGAATGGCGAGATCGGTGAGCGTCCACAGCTGCACGTCGGAGCTCGAGCCGTAGCGCGCCGGGCGCAGCGCGCCGGTCGCGCTGTCCACTCGGTAGCTCCACAGCTCGTTGTATTCGAGACCGGACGCGCTCACGGCGGCACGGATCGAGTCCACCGCTGCCCGCGTGCCGCGTGGAATCAACGACGCAAGCAACACGTTCACTTCCCGGCCCCACACCACGCGCGGTGAATGATAGAGATCGCGCGCGAACATCTGCCACACCGCCGGCGGCGCATAAGCGTCATTCGTCACGACGGGTCCCACCCCGTCGACGAACAGCCCGATCGGATAGGGCAACAGGAACGGCCGCAGCAATTCATCGGCATGCTCGGCGGTCGCCCGGTCGAGCAGCAGCCACATCGCGGGGTCCGTGCTCATCACGGGAATCGGCTGACCGGCGCTGTCGAGGGACAACGCCGGAAATCGCAGGGTGTCGGCCGGAAATCCGTTGCGCTCCAGGACCGCCTCCCAATGGGATCGTTCCGCATCGGGCAACGATGCGAGCTTCGCGCGCACGCGCGCCTGCACGTCCGCCGGGCCGAGCGCGAGCGCGAAGTGCCGGCTGCTGTTGCGCCAGACATCGGCGGCGCGCGCGATGTCGGCCGCATTCTCGATTCCGGGCTGGCCGAGCGCGCGGAATGCGCTGTCGATCGCGACGATGGCGCGCAGCGCCGCGGGAACCCAGACGACGTTCACGTCGAACGCGAATCGCCCGCCGGCATATCCGACGCGGCTGTCGCGCCAGCTGCCGGGATGCCACCAACCGTCGCCGTCACGCTTGAATCCAACGAGGTTCGTGGCGCTCGGCTCGCGCGCATAGGGGGCGGCTTGTCCGGCCACGTACGCGAGATTCTTGCGGAGCGCGACGCCCCAGCGCGCCACAAACTGGCGCTTGCGCGCGGCCGGTACTGTCGCGTTCGCGAAGTAACGTCCCGCGACGACCGGGAGCTGGAAGTCGTCGTCCACCATCCAGTAGTTCTCGCGCGTCGCTTGGAGATTCCGCAGCAGCGTCGAGTCACCGGTCCGCAAGAACTCGGCGCCGTTCTCGCGGATCGCCTGGCCGCCGAGTGCCTCCTCGTGGCTCACATCGCCGCTCGGGCCGAGCTTGGCGAGCGCCGCCGCCATCACGAATTCGGCCATCGTGTCGGACCAGACGGGCTGCATGAGCAACGCGGTCATGAACATGTCACGGCCGAAGTACGTGGCGTAGTTCGGCAGGCCGGCCATCAGCTTCTCGCGCGAGGAGAGCAGCTCGAAGCCGCGGATCTCGCGCTCGATGCGCGGCGAGCGGGTCGATTCAATGGTCAGCGCGATGGAATCCGACTCCGAACCGATCGGCCGAACTCTGAGGACGCCGCGATTCAATGAGTCGGTCGAGCGACGCCGGTCGCCGCTCACGGTGAGCGAGAGATGGTTTTTGCCATCGAGGCTTGTTTGCGCGACACGCAACATCCAGCGCGAGGCGCTATGGGTCGTATCGAGACGTGGCGTCAGCCGATCGCGCAACGCACTGTCGAGACGGTCGGCGAGCTGGGTGAACTCCGGCGGAACGAATGGCGGCGCGTTGAGTGAATCGCGCACGCGACCGGCATAACCGAAATCGCGCTCGATCCGCATGGAGCCCAGAAGAAACTGACCGATCCGTATTGACCGTCCGCCCTGCACCACCAGCGAGTAGCGCAACCAACGCCGACCGCCCGTCGTACCAACCGTGGCTCGTCCTGCACCGAACGCGACCGCCGCCGTTGTTTCTTGACCGGCCTGACCGCCCTGACCGCCCGTATCATGGACCGTGAATCCGATGCTCTCGTCGAGCGCATCGGCCCAGAGGTGCACGACCCGTCCGCTCTTTCCTTCTATGTAGATCTGGACCGTGTTGCCGCGGGAGTCGCGATAGAGCCGCGTCGCGTAGCCCTCGTACGAGGCGGAATCGTCGAGCGCAGGATCGGGAAATTGGAGGACGGGCGGTGCCGGTCGGGATTGCGCTGCTTGGAGCGCGAGCAGGGCGGCGAGCAAAAACATGGGGCTAGATACTCCCGCTTCGTGGAAGATGCGGCAAGGGATGGGTCGCTTGCACCCCCTTTCACAAGCCTCCTTGACAACTCTCGTTCCGGACAGCACATGGGAGGTATGCCCCGCACCTTTTTTGCCTGAGCCACCCCGCGGAGGTCTCATCGATGCGCTTCGTTCGACACGGAGTAACTACTCTCGCACTGCTGTTTCTGACGTTCCTTCCCCTGCACCTGCTGGCCGCGCAGAACACCGGCACGATCGCTGGGCGGCTGATCGATTCCACCACCCAGCAGCCCCTCTCCGGAGTCATCCTGCAAGTCGTAGGCACCGATCGCAGGACGCTGACCGCGGATGACGGGACCTTCCAGCTGACCGATGTCCCAGCCGGGGTCCAGCAGCTCCGGGCCAGCCGGATCGGATATGGCTTGCGGCAGCAACCGGTCACCGTCACGGCCGGTGAGACGGTGAGCGTGGAGATCACGCTCAGCCCGCACGCGATGATGCTGGACGCGGTCGTGGCGACCGGCTACGGCACGCAGAGCAGACGGGATGCGACAGGTTCAGTGGTGGCAATTACCGAGCAGGATTTCAACCGAGGAGTGATCTCCTCTCCCGAGCAGCTTTTGCACGGACGTATGGCCGGTGTGCAGGTCACCATGGCCAGCGGCGAACCCGGAGCGGGCGCCAATATCCGCATCCGGGGCACGTCGTCGGTTCGGGCCGCTAACCAACCGTTGTTCGTGGTCGACGGCGTGCCGTTGACCGGAGGACCGGCGCAACCGGGCGGGCCCGACTACGGGGCCGGCACTCAGTCTCCGAGAAACCCACTCGCGTTCCTGAATCCTGACGACATCGAGAACATCAGCGTATTGAAGGACGCCTCGGCAGCAGCCATCTACGGTGCCCGGGGCTCCAACGGCGTGGTCTTGATCACCACCAAGCGAGGAACGAGCGGACCGAGCATGACCGTCTCCTCCTCGATGAGCGTCGGCAGCGTCGCGAAGAGACTCAATCTGTTATCGGCCGGTCAGTACGTCAGTGCCGGACAGGCAGCGGGCGCCGACCCGGCTGTGATCAACTTCGGCGGGGCCACGGACTGGCAGAGTCAGATTTTCCGGACGGCGGTTACCCAGGATCACTATCTCAGCTATGCCGAGCGTACCGCGACAGGCGCGTACCACATCTCCCTGGGGTATGGCGATGAGAATGGCATTGTTCGGAAAACATCCCTCAACCGCTTGACGGCGAGAATCAATGCCGATCGGCGCTTGCTGGACGACCGGCTGAAGTTCGAGCTCAGCCTCACGGGCAGCCGTATCAACGACACGTACGCCCCGGTCGGCAATACGGCGGGGTTCGAAGGCAATCTGCTCGGCGCTGCGCTACAGGCCAATCCGACACGTCCGGTGTTCAACCCGGACGGCAGCTTTTTCCAGGCGACCGACTGGCGGAATCCCGTGGCGATGCTCGCCTTCATCACTGACAATGCCGAGACGAGCCGCATCCTTGGGAGTGTCGGCGCGACGTTCGACCTGAGCAGCTCGCTGTCGTATAAACTGAACCTCGGATATGAAAACACGGAGTCCGTCCGTCGGACCGGACTCAAGCCGGAACTCGCTGCTTCGAGCGGATTTACATTCCTCGGACCAACGAACGGTCGGGCCGAAGTCAACAACCTGTACATCAATTCCAGGTTGATCGAGCATACGCTCAACCTGCGGCACTCCGTTGGCGGCGGCGGCATTGACGCACTGGCCGGCTTTTCCTACCAGCGTTTCGAGAACAGAGGCGACTGGCTGCGGGCCGAATACTTCACCAACACCCAGATCCCGCTGGTCGACAATGTGGATGGGGTCAACAACGAGGCCAACAAGGCCTTTACCGCTGCTTCCAACAGGAACGTCGACGAGCTCCAGTCCTTCTTCGGCAGGGTGAACTACAACTACCACGATCGATATCTCGTCACGGGCAACTTTCGCGTCGACGGTTCAACCAAGTTCGGCAAAAACAACAAATACGGCTATTTCCCCTCGGTGGCGTTCGCATGGCGGTTGTCCAATGAGGACTTCTTCGCCGGGCTGCGCGACAAATTCAATGACTTCAGGCTGCGAGTGGGATATGGAAAAACCGGCAACCAGGAATTCGAATCGGGTGTTTCGCTGGCCTTGTTCAGGACGAATAACGACGGATCACTGACCCAGGTCAACAACCCCAACCCGGACATCAAGTGGGAATCAACAGCACAGTGGGGAGTCGGGCTCGATTTCGAGTTATCGAGCAGCCGGGTCGGCGGATCTGTCGATTACTTCAACAAGAACACTACTAATCTCATCTTCCGCTCGGACTATGCCCAGCCGGCGGCGGTTGACTACCAGTGGGTCAACCTACCCGGCAACGTCATCAACAAGGGCGTGGAATTCTCTGTCTACGCCCTTCCAGTGACCAGCCCCCGGCTTTCGTGGCGCGTAGACTATAACATGAGCTTCCTGAACAACGTCGTCCGGAACCTGGGCACGTCCCTCAATACGGGTCAGATTCACGGCCAGGGTCTCTCCGGCGCCTACGCTCAGCGAATTGCCGATGGGCAGCCGCTCTACGCCTTCTACATGCGGACATTCGCCGGCTTCGACGCGAACGGGCTAGGCATCTATGCCAACAATGAGCAGCTCTCCTTCGTAGGTTCGCCGATCCCCACTATGACTCTCGGGTTGACTAACACCCTCACGCTCGGGAGGCTCGACTTCAGCGCGTTCCTGGAAGGCGCCTTCGGCCAGAAGGTCTACAACAACACGGCCAACGCCATTTTCCTGAGAGGCAACCTGAGGAACGGCCGCAACGTGACCAGTGATATCGCCTCCAGTGTAGAATCGCCGAACAACTTCGGGGAGGCATCCACTCGCTTCCTCGAGGACGGCCACTATGTGCGATTGTCGAACCTCAGTCTCGGTTACAGCGTACCGGTGGGGAGACTGCTTCACGGAGTCCGGAATATGCGGATCGGCGTGACGGGGCAGAATCTGTTCGTGATCACCAAGTATTCGGGCTATGATCCGGAAGTCAACTCGGACGAGTCGATCAACGGCGTGCCATCCCTGGGGATCGACTACACGGCCTTCCCGCGACCGCGCACTTTCACGTTCAATGTTCGATTCGAACTCTAGAATCGTTCGAGAGGATCAGTCGCCATGTTCAAGATGAAAGCATGCCTACTGTACCTCGTCGCGGGACTGCTCGTGGCGGGATGTACAGACCTCGCTACGACCGTGGAAGACGCGATCGGCGAGGACGTGAGCGGCGGATCGACTCCGCCCATTGCCGACCCGGCCGCAGCGCTCACGGGCGTTTACAACCAGTTGCGGACGATGCGAGGCGTAACGAACACCTTTGCCCTGATGGAGCACACGACCGACGAGATGATGGGCCCCACCCGGGGCACCGACTGGAGTGACTTTGGGGTGTGGCGCCAGCTGCATGCACACACCTGGGACCCAACGCACGGTCAAGTCCTGGCCACCTGGAACGACCTGAACTCGGGGGTCTTCAGAGCTACCCAGGTCATCGATGCGCCGGCGTCGACGGCGCGCCAAGTTGCCGAGGCCCGGTTCCTGAGGGCGTTCTTCGCGTTCTACGTCATGGACATGTATGGCCAGGTTCCGTTCCGTCCCTCGGATGCAGCCCCCTCCGCGGTACCCACGGTCATGAACCGGCCCCAGGCCCTCGACTTCATCGTCCAAGACCTGCTTGCAGCCAGGCCTCAGCTCCCCAATCTGACGTCAGGCGCTGACGCAGGAACGGCCTCCCAGGAAGCCGTCGACTTCCTGCTGGCCAGGCTCTACCTGAACCGGGCAGTCTATACGACGTCCACGCCCGCGAGTCCTTCCGCCGGTCCCTACACGTTCGCCGCCGCGGATATGGACGAGGTCATCGCGAGGGTGCAGGCCATTATCGACAATCCCTACACCGATCTCAGCCCCTACTGGGACAACTTCCACTGGGATAACACCACTCGTTCCAAGGAGCTCGTGTTCACCAAGGCGGAGGTTGCCGGGGCGGGCGGGAACTTCACCACATTCTGGTGGACACTGCACTACAACGACAGCCCGTCGGGCTGCTGCAACGGGTTCGTCACGCTGGGCGCTTTCTATGATCTGTTCGAACCAGCGGATGTCCGGAGGAGGTCGTTTATCCCCGACATGACCCCAACAACCGGTATCTTCGCGGGGATCCTGGAAGGACAGCAGTACCGTACCTATTCCAGTCCCACCACGCCGGTTGGGCCACTGACGGACCGCGCAGGAAACCCTCTCGTCTTTACTCGCGAGGTCGACCTGTTGTACTCCAACGAGCGGATGGGCCTCCGGGTGATCAAGTACCTCGTCAGACCGGATGCGCAGCGCGACCAACCCGGCACGGACTTCATCTTCTTCCGCTTCGCCGATGCGCTGCTGATGAAGGCGGAAGCGCATTTCCGCAAAGGCGAGACCGGCCTGGCGCTAGGTATCGTGAATCAGATCCGAACCAACCGGGGCGCTTCCACGCTGGGGAGCCTCACCGAGCAGGATCTTCTCAATGAGCGAGGCCGGGAGCTCTACTGGGAAGGCTGGCGCCGGCAGGACCTGATTCGCTTCGGTGTTTTCACGCAGGCATGGGAAGCCAAGCCGGCATCGGGGGTCTATAGGGTGATGTTCCCGATCCCGCAGCGGGCACTGGATACCAATCCCAACCTCGTGCAGACCAAGGGATACTGATGTAGAGCAGAGAATAGAGAACGCTCCTATGAATAGAGGCTTTGTATCCCGATACAGGGCCTCTATTTGTTTCCTCCCTTCGGTTTTCCTGGCGATTTCAGCCTGTAGATCCCGCGCTGAACAGCGCTTCGAGTTGCTGGATCCGCACGCAACCGGGATCGGCTTCGTCAACGAGCTGAAGCCCACACCGGAGCTGAACATCTTCAATTACCTCTACTACTACGACGGCGGCGGTGTTGCGGCCGGAGATCTCAACCGCGACGGGTTGCCGGACCTCTACTTCACGTCTAACGAGGGTCAGAACCGGCTGTACATCAACAGAGGGA
>WNGC01000099.1_pt1 | contig 41803 bp, 32 predicted proteins | sample 5400051 | NCBI WGS metagenome assembly WNGC01 (sample SAMN13153368, study PRJNA577476) | soil metagenome | isolation source: 20 cm soil or saprolite under grassland replicate 2 | place: USA:California | collected 2016-06-15
TTGCGCCCGTCGATCGCGTCGAAGACCTGCTCGAACAGGTATCCAAGCCGCAGGAAATGCAGTAGCATTTGCGCAGAATTTTTTTACCCTCCCGGAGAATTTCATGAAACCTCTAGTGCTATCCGCAGCCGCCGCATTCGCATTCGCGAGCGGCCCCTCGCTCGCCGCCGACGCGCAGGAGCTCTTGAAGGAAAAAGCCTGCCTGAGCTGCCATACGCTGGACAAGAAACTGGTCGGCCCCGCCTACAAGGACGTCGCTGCCAAGTACAGGTCCAGAAAGGACGCCGAGGCCTATCTCGTGAAGAAAATCAAGGAAGGCTCGACCGGCGTATGGGGTCCCATCCCGATGCCGCCGAACGGGACCGTCGGCGACGACGATGCCAAGACGCTGGCGGAATACATTCTGAGGGTAAAGTAGGCGAAACCCTGAACCGGAGGCTGCCATGATCCGCTCCCATTTCGGCGTTATCGCGATTGCGGCCATGGTCGGATTGACCGGCTGCGGCGAGGACAAGAAGGCGCAGGGTCCGGCAAGGCTCACGATCGCGATCGGAAGCGTCGCTCCGCTGACCGGCGGCATCGCTCACCTCGGCAAGGACAACGAGAACGGCGCGCGCCTCGCGGTGGAGGAAGCCAACGCGGCAAAAATCAGGATCGACGGCAAGGAAACCGCGTTCGAATTGCTGGCAGAGGACGATCAGGAAGACGCCAAGGTTGGCAATACCGTGGCGCAAAAGCTGGTGGACGCGAAAGTCGCCGGCGTCGTCGGTCACCTCAATTCCGGCACCTCGATTCCGGCGTCCAACATCTATAGCGGCGCGAATATCCCGATGATAACCGGCTCCGCGACCAATCCTGAACTTACGGAGCGGGGTCTGAAGGGTGTCTTCCGCGTCGTCGGTCGCGACGACCAGCAAGGCCCGGCGGTCGCGAATTATCTGGTCGCCAACACCAAACCAAAGGTCGTGGCGATCATCGACGATGCGACCGCCTACGGCAAAGGTCTGGCGAACGAAGTCGAAAAGACGCTCACGGCCGCCGGGGTGAAAGTGCTGGCGCGAGAGCAGGGCACGAACAAGACGGTGGACTGGAAGGCGGTCCTCACGAAGTTGAAGGGCCGCGGCCCGGACGCGGTGTTCTACGGTGGAATGGATTCCACCGCCGGTCCCCTGCTCAAGCAGGGCAAGGAGCTCGGGGTCAAGGCTGTGTTCTCTTTCGGCGACGGAGCCTGCACCGACAAGATGGGTGAGTTCGCCGGCAGCGCCGCCGACGGCTTGTTGTGCTCGCAGGCGGGAATCCCGCCGCAAGCGGCATCGAAGAAATTCCTCGACGCTTACAAGAAGCGCTTCAATACCGACCCGATCCTCTACGCGCCGTTCACGTACGATGCCGCCAACCTGCTGATCGAGGCGATGAAACAGGCCAACTCGGCCGACCCGGCGAGATATCTGCCCGTTCTGCAGAAAATCGATTTCGCGGGCGCGACGGGCAGGATTTCCTTCGATGAAAAAGGCGACCGCAAGGACGCCGAAATGACCATCTTCACCATGAAGGGCGGCAAGCTCCTGCCGATCGCCATCATCAAGAGCGGCAAGACCGTCAAGTACGAAGATTTCGTGGCGCAATCCACGGCGCCCGCGGCAGATGTCGCCAAGAAGTAAGCGCTCTTGAAGGGAATTTCCAAAGACGGCACCTGCGGGTGCCGTTTTCGTTGATGGGTGTTGCGCAGGCGTGGACATTTTCATCCAGCAAGTGATCAACGGCCTGACGCTCGGGGCGGTCTATGCCATGGTCGCGCTCGGCTATACCATGGTGTACGGCATCATCCAGCTCATCAACTTCGCCCATGGCGAGGTCGTGATGATCGGCGCGATGGTGGCCTTCTCGGTCATCGGCGCGCTCGCGCCCTCCGGCCTGCCGCCGCTCGCCATCGTCCTCGTCGCAGCCGGGTGCGCGATCCCGGTGTGCATGCTGGTCGGGTACGCGATGGAACGGCTCGCCTACCGTCCTTTGCGCGGAGCGCCCCGCCTGGCGCCGCTCATCACCGCGATCGGCGTGTCGATCATCCTGCAGCACCTGGCGATGATGATCTGGAGCCGCAACCCGCTCGCCTTTCCGCAGATCATCAAGGTGGAGTCGTACCACTTTGCGGGGGCCACCATCACCAGCGTGCAGATCGCCATTCTGGCGATCTCGCTCGCGATGATGGCGGGACTCGCGGCGCTGGTGTATCGCACGCGGCTCGGCACGGCGATGAGGGCAACCGCGCACAACCCGCAGGTGGCGGGACTCATGGGCATCGACGCGAACCGCATCATCGCCCTGACTTTCGTCATCGGCGCGGCCCTCGCCGCGGTGGCGGGAGTCATGGTGGCGAGCTATTACGGCATCGCTCACTACGCCATGGGCTCGCAGCTGGGCCTGAAAGCGTTCTGCGCGGCGGTGCTGGGCGGCATCGGCAACATACCGGGTGCGATGCTAGGCGGGGTGCTGCTCGGCGTGGTGGAAGCGCTCGGCGCCGGCTACATCGGCGACCTCACCGGAAATGTGTTCGGTTCGAATTACCAGGATGTGTTCGCGTTCATCGTGCTGATCGCGGTGCTGGTGCTGCGGCCTTCGGGGCTGCTCGGCGAGCGGGTCGGGGACCGGGCGTGACCGGATCGATCGCACGCTTGAAGCGGCATCCCGCGGCGCCGTGGGCAGGCGCGGCGATCGTGGCGCTCGCGCTGCTCGCGCTGCCGTTCGCTCTCGCGGCCGTCGGCACCGCCTGGGTGCGGATCACGAATCTTGCGATTCTGTTCGTGTTCCTGTCGCTCGGCCTGAACATCGTGGTCGGCTTCGCAGGCCTCCTCGATCTCGGTTACGTCGCCTTCTACGCGGTCGGCGCGTACGTCTACGCGCTCCTCGCCTCGCCGCACTTCGGCATCCACTGGCCGTTCTGGGCGATCCTGCCGCTCGGGGCCGCGGTGGCCGCGCTCTTCGGAGTGCTGATCGGAGCCCCCACGCTCAAGCTGCGCGGCGACTATCTCGCCATCGTGACGCTCGGCTTCGGCGAGATCGTGCGGATCTTCCTGAACAACCTGTCCCAGCCCGTCAACATCACCAACGGCCCGCAGGGGATCGCGCGCATCGATCCGTTCCGGCTGGGCGGGATCGATTTCTCCAAGTCCGACAACTTCCTCGGCCTCAGTTTCAGCGGGCCGATCAAGTACTACTACCTGCTGCTCGCGGTGCTGCTCGCGGTGATCTTCATCAACGTGCGGCTCCAGAACTCGCGCATCGGACGAGCCTGGGAGGCGATCCGCGAAGACGAGATCGCCGCGCGCGCAATGGGCATCGACACCACGCGCGTGAAGCTGCTCGCTTTCTCCATGGGCGCCACCTTCGGCGGCGTCGCGGGCGGCATGTTCTCCGCGATCCAGGGATTTGTTTCGCCGGAGAGTTTCGTGCTGGTCGAATCCATCATGGTGGTTTCCATGGTCGTGCTCGGCGGCATGGGAAACGTCTGGGGCGTGATCCTCGGCGCGGTGCTGCTCTCCTTCGTTCCTGAGATCCTGCGGTTCACGGTCGAGCCCGCGCAAAAACAGCTCTTCGGCCGGATGATCATCGAGCCGGAGGTTATCCGCATGCTGATCTTCGGATTCGCCCTCGTGCTCGTCATGACGCTGCGTCCGGGCGGCTTGTGGCCGTCCACGGTGCGCAAGCGCGAGCTCGCGGAGCGACGGCCGTGAGCGTGCTGCTCGAGGCCGAACACGTCAGCAAGCGCTTCGGCGGTGTCGAGGCGCTCATCGACGTCAGCTTCTCGATTTCGCGCGGGCAGATCTTCGGGCTCATCGGCCCGAACGGCGCCGGGAAAACCACGCTGTTCAACCTGCTCACCGGACTCTACCCCGCCGACCGCGGCCGCTTTCTTCTCGACGGAAGAGATCTCGCCGGGCTCAAGCCCGACAGGATCGCTGCGCGGGGCATCGGCCGCACTTTCCAGAACATCCGGCTCTTCGCTAATCTGTCCGCTCTCGAAAATGTCATGATCGGCCGCCACGTCCGCACGCATGCGGGCGTTCTCGGCGCCGTGCTGCGCGATCCGGCGACGCGCGCCGAGGAAGCGGCAATCGAGCGGCGCGCGGCGGAGCTGCTCGACTACGTCGGCATCCGCGCCCGGGCGAACGATCCGGCCGGGAGCCTTGCCTACGGCGATCAGCGGCGCCTGGAGATCGCGCGCGCGCTCGCAACCGACCCTGTCTTGCTCGCGCTGGACGAGCCCGCGGCGGGAATGAATGCTTCGGAGACCCAGGGGCTCCGGGCGCTGCTCGAGCGCATCCGCGGGGACGGAACGACGCTGGTCCTCATCGAGCACGACATGCGCGTGGTCATGAACGTATGCGACCGCGTTCTGGTCCTCGACTACGGCAAGCGCATCGCGGAGGGCGTCCCCGCCGAAGTGCAGCGCGATCCGAAGGTGATCGAGGCATACCTGGGAACGGCTGTCGCATGAGCCTCCTTGAAATTCGCGGCCTGGAGGTCCGTTACGGCGGGATCCGCGCCGTGAAAGGCATCGACCTGGAAGTCGGCGCGGGTGAGATGGTGTGTCTCATCGGCGCAAACGGTGCAGGAAAATCCTCGACGCTGCGTGCGATCTCGGGCCTCGTGCCGACGGCGCCGGGCGCGGTGCGCTTCGACGGCGGCGATTTCGCCGGCATTCCCGCTTTCCGGCGTGCGCGCGCGGGGCTCGTCATGGTGCCCGAGGGACGCGGCGTTTTCGCGCGGTTGAGCGTCGAGGAAAATCTCGCGATGGGTGCATACGTGCGCGCTGACGCCGAAGTCCAGCCGGACCGCGCCCGGGTGTTCGAGATTTTCCCTCGGCTTGCGGAACGGAGCCGCCAGACCGCGGGCACCCTGTCCGGCGGCGAGCAGCAGATGCTCGCCATCGGGCGCGCTCTCATGAGCCGCCCCAAGCTCCTCGCGCTGGATGAGCCGAGCATGGGGCTCGCCCCGATCGCCGCGCAGAAGATCCTGCAGGTGATCCGCGACATCAACCGCAGCGGCGTCACTGTGCTGCTGGTGGAGCAGAACGCCCGAAGCGCGCTTGCGCTGGCGCACCGCGCCTACGTCATGGAAAGCGGGGAGATCACGCTCTCGGGAGAAGCGCGAGCCTTGCTCGCCGACCCGCGCGTGCGCGAAGCCTATCTCGGCGAGGCGGCTGGGTAGCTCGGCGCTAAGGCGCCTTGTCCGCGGCGGTGGTGAAGGAATCCGCGAAAAACTCGTTTTCGGGCAGCCGGCATCTCTGGATGAAATCGCGCCGCGCGGAATCGACCATGATTGGAACCCCGCAGGCGTACACCTGGTGGCCGGAAAGGTCGGATAGGTCCTCCATCACCGCGCGGTGTACGAATCCGGTCCGCCCGTCCCAGCGGTCTTCAGCCAAAGCGTCGGAAATGACCGGGACGTACTTAAATCCCGAATGCTCGGCGGCCCAGCGTTCGGGCAGTGCGTCGAGATAGAGGTCTTTCGGCCGTCGCGCTCCCCAGTAGAGCGTCATCGGCCTGGGAATGCCTTTCCTGAGCGCAGCCTCGATGAGCGCCTTGATCGGCGCAAAACCGGTGCCGGAGGCAACGAGCACGATGGGCTTGGCGGACTCCTCGCGCAGGAAGAATGTTCCGAACGGCCCTTCGAGGCGCAGGATATCGCGCTCCTTCATGGTCTGGAACACGTAGTCGGTGAACGCGCCGCCCGGCACGTGCCGCACGTGCAGCTGAACGTACTCGTCGTCGTGCGGCGCGTTGGCCATGGAAAAGCTTCGCCGCGTGCCGTCCTTCAAGAGGATGTCGATGTACTGGCCGGGGAGGAACATCAGGCGCTCGTTCGCTGGGAGCTTCAGGTAGACGATCATGGCGTCGTCCGCGGCGCGCTCCAGTTTCTGCACGCGCGCGGGGAGCTTCCTGACCTGGATATCGCCCGCCTTGCGCACCTCGCGGGCCTCGATCGCCACGTCCGAGAGGGGCTTCGCTTGGCAGAAGAGCGCGTAGCCCTGGGCGCGCTCCTGCGCGGTGAGCGCCTTTTCCGAGTAACGGCCGTAGTCGATGCTGCCATCGACGAGCTTCCCCTTGCAGCTGCCGCAGGCGCCGTCGCGGCAGCCGTATGGGAGCACGAGGCCTGCATCGAGCGCCGATTGGAGGATCGTCGAGCCGTCCCGCGCCGAAAACCGGTGGCCGGTGTTGCGTATCGTGACCTGATGCGTCATCGGTGCGCGGGGTAGAATCCGTTCGTGGAAAATCTGCTCATCGTCGGTTGCGGTGACGTCGCGCGCCGCGCTCTGCCGGAATTGCAGCGTCGCTATCGCGTGACGGCTCTGGTGCGCTCGCCCGATCCCGCGATCGATGCAGCCGGGGTCGGGCAAATCGCGGGCGATCTCGACGATGCCGCCTCGCTCGCGCCGCTACTGGGCCGCGCCGAGCGCATCGCGCATCTCGCGCCGCCCTCCGCAGGCGGAACGCTCGATACTCGTATGCGCAGCCTGCTTGCAGCTCTCGCGCCGCGCGGACGCGGCGCCATGTTACCACGGAGATTCGTGTACCTTTCCACGAGCGGGGTATACGGCGATTGTGCGGGTGAATGGGTCGACGAGACCCGCCCACCCAATCCGCGAACCGAACGCGCCATGCGGCGCCTAGACGCCGAGCGGGCGCTCGGTGATTGGGGCGAACGCAACCAGGTCGAGATCGCGATCCTGCGCGTGCCGGGGATTTATGCCTCCGATCGTCTGCCGCTCGAGCGCCTGGCGCGCGGTACTCCGGCCCTTCGGCCGGAGGAGGACGTCTACACCAATCACATCCATGCCGACGATCTCGCCGGAATCCTCGTCGCTGCGCTCGAATCGGCGCGCGTGGGAGATGTCTACAATGCGAGCGACGACGGCCCCATGAAGATGGGCGAATTTTTCGACCTCGTGGCCGATCGCAGCGGGCTGGCTCGGCCCCCGCGCATCTCGCGCGAGGAAGCCGCGCGCCTGCTGCCCCCGGAACTGCTTTCTTTCATGAGCGAATCGCGACGCCTTTCCAACCGGCGCATGAAAACGCAGCTCGGCGTGCGACTGCGCTATTCCACCGTGCGAGACGGCATTCCCCGGATCAGGGAGGCCGCATGAAGGCCGCGGAGGCCTATCTCGTCATCACCAATCTGCCCGACCGCGGCAGCGCGGCGAAGCTCGCGCACGAGCTCGTGGAAAAGCGCCTCGCCGCGTGCATCAACATCCTGTCGCCGTGCCGCTCGATCTATCGCTGGAAGGGCAAGATCGAGGACGCCGAGGAATTCCCGATGCTCATCAAGACCACTGGCGGCCGCTACGCCGAGCTCGAAGCGGCGATCCGCTCGGGTCATCCCTACGAACTTCCGGAGATCATCGCGGTCCGATTGAGGGGGGGATTGCCCGCGTACCTCGATTGGATCGATTCGGAAACGCGGCCGGCTTAGCTCATGCACCGACTTCTGCTCATCTTGCTGTTGCTGCTCGCTGCGCTGCCGCCTGCGCGTGCGGCGGGCGCCGACGATCTGCTCGAGCCGGACAAGGCATTCCGCTTTTCCGCCCGCGCTATCGACGCGCGGACCGTGGAAGTCCGCTATGGAATAGCCGAAGGCTACTACCTCTATCGCGAGCGCTTCCGTTTTGCAGCCGAGCCCGCTTCGGTAGCACTGGGCCAAGCTCAGCTTCCGAAGGGGGAGATCCACGAGGACAAGTTCCTCGGCAAACAGGAAACCTACCGCAAGGAAGTGCGCATACGCCTACCGGTCGAGGCGGCTGGCGCCGAGCGCATGAAGCTCCAGGTCACCTCGCAAGGCTGTGCCGATCTGGGCGTGTGCTATGTTCCGCAGGTGCAAAGCGCCGACCTTCGCCTTGCGTCGCTGGGCGGCTCGCGCTCGTCGATCTTCAAGGAAAACGAGCCGTTTACTTCTTCACCGGAACGCGTGACCGCGGCGAGCGAGGACGTGCGTTTCGCGGGTGTCCTGGAATCCGGCCGGCTCTGGCTGGTCATGGCGGTGTTTTTCGGCGCCGGGCTTCTGCTCACCTTTACCCCTTGTGTCCTGCCGATGATCCCGATCCTGTCCGGAATCATCGTAGGCGAAGGCCGCAAAGTGACGCGCTGGCGCGCCGCGCTCGTCTCGATCGCTTACGTCCTCGGCATGGCGGTGACTTACACCGCCATCGGAATTGGCGCGGCGTTTTCCGGGAACCTGTTCTCCGCGGCGCTGCAGAACGCTTGGGTGCTGGGAGCGTTCGCGGCCGTCTTCGTGGGACTTGCGCTGTCCATGTTCGGCTTGTACGAGCTGCGGTTGCCTTCAAGCTGGCAGATGCGGCTCACCGCGGCGAGCAACCGGTTGGGGGGCGGGGACTGGGGCGCCGTGGTGCTGATGGGGGTGCTCTCGGCCGCGATCGTCTCCCCTTGCGTCGCCGCACCTCTTGCCGGGGCGCTGCTCTATATCGGCCAGACGCACGATGTCTTGCTCGGCGGAACGGCGCTGTTCTCGATGGCGATCGGGATGGGCGTGCCGCTGGTCCTGGTAGGGGTGTCCGAGGGCGTGCTCCTGCCGCGGGCCGGCCAATGGATGCATGCGGTCCGGCAATTTTTCGGAGTGCTCCTCCTCGCGGTTGCGATCTGGATCATCAGCCCGGTTATTCCGGCGGCGGTGCAGATGCTGCTGTGGGCGGCAGTGCTGGTCGGATCGGGGGTGTTCTTGGGCGCGCTCGAGCCCGCTCCCCAAGGCGCCAGCGGATGGAGGCGGTTATCGAAGGCGGTCGGCATCCTCGCGCTGCTCGCCGGGGCCGCGCAAGGCATCGGTGCCCTCTCGGGGGCGCGCGATCCCCTGCGACCTCTTGCCGGCCTTTTCGCGCAATCGCCGGAGGCGTCGCTGCGCTTCGAGACGGTCCGGACGCTCGCCGATCTGGATGCGCGTCTGAAGACGGCCGACAAAGCGGTGATGCTCGATTTCTACGCAGACTGGTGCGTGTCGTGCAAGGAAATGGAGCGCTTCACCTTCAGCGATCCGCGAGTTCAGGCGCGTTTGGCCGGGATGACGCTGCTGCGCGCGGACGTCACTGCCAACAACGCGCAGGACAAGGTGCTTCTAAAGCGCTATCGGCTGTTCGGGCCGCCGGGGATCGTCTTCTTCGACGCGAGCGGGCGGGAAATCGAAGGCCTGCGCGTGATCGGCTATCAGTCGCCGGATAAATTCATCCAGTCGCTCGATCTGGCATTGCGCTAGCGGACTAGCCCTTTTCCTTCAACCATCCCGCCGCATCGAGCGCGAAGTAGGTCAAGATGCCGTCGGCGCCTGCGCGCTTGAATGCGACGAGCGCTTCCATCACGCACTGCTTCTCGGTGAGCCATCCGTTCTTGAACGCCGCTTTCAGCATCGCGTACTCACCGCTCACCTGATAGACGTAGGTCGGCGCTTTGAATTCGTCCTTGACCCGGCGCACGATATCGAGATAGGGCATGCCCGGCTTCACCATCACCATGTCGGCGCCTTCTTGCAGATCCAGCCCCACTTCCCAAAGGGCCTCGTCGCTGTTGGCGGGGTCCATCTGGTAGGTGAACTTGTTGCCCTTGCCCAGACTGGCCGCCGACCCGACCGCATCGCGGAAGGGTCCGTAGAATCCCGAAGCGTACTTGGCCGAATACGCCATGATGCGCGTGTGGATGAATTCTTTCTCCTCCAGCGCGGTCCGGATGCGGCCGATGCGGCCGTCCATCATGTCCGAAGGTGCGACGATGTCCACGCCGGCCGCCGCTTGAACGAGCGCCTGCTCCTCGAGTACGGCGAGCGTGTCGTCGTTGAGGATGGTGCCGCGGGAATCGATCAGCCCGTCTTGCCCGTGATCGGTATAGGGATCGAGCGCGACATCGGTCATGATGCCGAGCTCGGGAAAGCGTTTTTTCAGCGCTCCGACGACGCGCGGGATCAGTCCGTCGGGATTCGTTGCTTCCTTGCCATCGGGGGTTTTGAGCGACGGTTCGATGGCCGGGAAGAGCGCCATCACCGGCACACCGAGCTTCAGACATCGCTCGGCCACCGCGGTGAGCTTGTCCGCCGTGTAACGCGACACCCCGGGCATGGATGGAACGGCCTGGGTGCGGCCCTTGCCCTCGATCACGAAGACCGGGTAGATCAGGTCGTCGGGGCCGAGCACGTGCTCGCGCATCAGGCGGCGCGAGAACTCATCGCGCCGCATGCGGCGCATGCGCACCGCGGGGAAGTTTCCGTACACCTGCATGATCGCTCCTTTTCTCCAGGCGGATCAGTCGCTTATATTTTGGTAGGCGCGCCGCGGGAACCTTTCCCTTCGCGAGGACTCCCATGCTGTAGGCGACTTCGGTCGTCTCCCGCTTCTCCTCCCTGAGCGGGATGCCTTAAACCTTAAGGCATTTTGCCCCGGGCTGATTTCCCCTTTTGGCCCGGGGGCTTTTATTTCTCCACCCCCGGTCTTGCCGGGGGTTTTCATTTGGCTCTCGGCCAAGGGCCACCCCCAAGGCCCGTGGCGCGCTTGCGTCCAGCCACCCTAGCAGCACCGCCGCGGCCTGCTCCAGGCCGGATCTCTTGAGACTCGAGAACAACTGCACCGAAGCATTGGGCGCGAGCACCGCAAGTTCCGCTTCGACTCGGCGCAGAATTTTCTGCGCAGCTTCCCGGGACAGTTTATCCGCTTTGGTGAGCAGCACATGCACCGGTTTCCCCGTGGGACGAAACCATCCGAGCATGCGTTGATCGAGCTCGGTCAGCGCCTGCCGCACGTCCATCACTACGGCCAGCCCGCACAGCGGTGCGCGCGTCTGGAGATAGCCGCCCAGCAGTCTTTCCCAGGGCGCGCGCGTCGCCTCGGGAACCCGGGCGTAGCCGTAGCCAGGTAGATCCACGAAGAATCGCTCCCCGCCCAACGCGTAGTAATTGATGAGTCGAGTGCGTCCGGGAGTCTTGCTCACGAACGCCAATTGACTCCCCGTCAGCGCGTTGATGGCGCTTGATTTGCCCGTGTTCGATCGACCGACGAAAGCGATTTCACCGACGCTCGCCGGAGCGTCCGCTAGCGAGGCAACGCTTTTGAAGAAGCAAGCACTGCGGAAGAGTGACATGAGTCGGGGCAACCGGTTTTGCTAGAATATCAGCCTTTTGAGCGAAGGCTCGCGGAGGGAAAAAGGCATGAAACGAGCGTTGGCGCTTTTGAGCTTTGCGATTTGCGCCGGCCCGCTTGCCGCCGCGGAGCCCGCGGCCAAAGCTGATTCCGCCAAGGGCCAAAGCATCGCCAACAAGGTTTGCGCGGCTTGCCACGGTGCCGACGGCAACAGCCCGACTCCCGCCAATCCGAAGCTGGCCAGCCAAGTGCCCGAATACCTGCAGAAGCAACTCGCCAATTTCAAGCCCGCTGCAGAAAACAGGGCCGAGCGGGAAAACCCGATCATGGGCGGCATGGTTGCCAACCTCTCCGCCGGAGACATGCGCGATGTGGCGGCGTATTACGCCGCGCAACGTGCCATGCCGGGCGTGTTGAAAAACCAGGACGCGCTCGCGCTCGGTCGAAAAATCTGGCGCGGCGGCGACGTGACCAAGGGCCTTCCTGCGTGTGCTGCCTGCCACGGCGCGAGCGGGGCCGGTCTGCCTGCGCAATACCCGCGCCTCGCAGGACAGTACGCCGAGTACACCGAAGCGCAGCTGAAAGCGTTTCGCTCGGGTGAACGCAGGAACGACGCGAACAAGATGATGCAAGCGATCGCTGCAAGGATGAGCGATCCTGAAATTCGCGCGGTGGCCGATTACATCGCCGGCCTCCGCGGGTGATCCTCGCGTTGCAATGACCTGAGTCGAGGGTGGCGGAGCCACCCTCTTTCATTTCCCGCCCTCCGAAAACGCGCCTCCCGAACTGGAATAGCGGGGGCTGGCCTCGTGTTTACCCAGGCCGCGCCCGGTAGAATTCCACGGAGGCTGCCGCAACCTGCGGAATAAATGCGCCAAGCCGCGCGTTTGTATCGCAGGTTCTCTTTTTTCGGGGAGGGCAGTGAATAAAGTCGGCATCCCTCGCCTGGCAGCGGCGGCGTTCGTGCGTTGCCCCGCGGTTCCCAGCGGGCGAAGCGTTCCCGAAAAAGCCTGCCGCGCGCTAGAATGCGCGGGAGATGGATCGTCGCCTCATCATCGAGCACATCCCCCGGCTGCGGCGCTACGCCCGCGCGCTCGTGGGCGACCGCTACGTCGCGGACGACCTGGTTCAGGACACCCTGGAGCGCGCCTGGAACAAGTTCTATCTTTGGCGCCCGGGAAGCGATCTGAGGGCGTGGCTGTTCACGATCATGCATAACGTGTTCGTAAATCAAGCAAGGCGCCGCCGCTACGAAATCGAGCAGGCGATGGAAGAAGTACCTGCCGTGTCGGTTCGCGCGACCCAGAGCGAGCAGCTCGAGCTGCAGGACGTGGACCGTGTGCTGCGTTCCCTCTCGCCGGAGCAGCGGGAGGTCGTGCTGCTGGTGGCGGTGGAACAGCTGACTTACGAGGAGGTCAGCGGTGCTCTGGACATTCCCATAGGCACTGTCATGTCGCGACTGTCGCGGGCGCGCGAACGCATGCGCCAGCTGCTCGGGGCTCAGGGCGTGATGCCTCTGAAAGTCGTGAAGTGAAGCCGCTCGCCGAGGCTGAACTGCACACCTACATCGACGGTGCGCTCTCCGAGGGCGCTCGCGCCGAGATCGAGGCCTGGCTCGCTTCCCATCCGGAGGACGCGGAGCGGCTGCGCGCGTACGCCGAGCAAAACGCCCTGCTCCGTTCGCTGTACAACCCCGTGCTCGACGAGCCCGTACCGGCGGCCCTGCTTGCGGTGCGCCCGCACGCGGGGCTCCGCTACGCCGCCGCCGCCGCGATATTCGCGCTCGGAATCGGACTCGGCTGGATCGTTCGTGGAATGTTCAACACCCCGCAGATGCCGCCGGTTTCGCTCGCGCGCTTGGCGGCGACCGCGCACGTGGTGTACTCGCCCGAGGTACGCCATCCGGTGGAGGTGCCCGCCGGCGAGGAAGAGCATCTCGTGAACTGGCTGTCCAAGCGTCTTGGGACCACTTTGAAAGCGCCCAAGCTCGCGCCGCTCGGTTACGAACTTGTGGGTGGGCGGCTGCTCTCCGGACCGCAGGGGCCAGTCGCGCAGTTCATGTATCAGGATACGCGCGGTCAGCGCCTGACGCTGTATGTCTCGAGGCAAAGAGGGGAGCCGCGCGACACCGCTTTCCGCTTCAGCCAGGAGGACCGCGTGTCGGTCTTCTATTGGGTCGACGGCAATTTCGGGTACGCCCTTTCAGGCGAGATAAGAAAGGAACAACTGCTCCAGGTCGCCGAAGTCGTCTACAAGCAGCTCAATCCGTGATCGCCGAAGGTGGTACTCCGGCTCAGCTCGTCGAGCCGATCGCCTAGTCGGCGGCACCCAACTTTGCGATCTGGTGTGTCTCGCGCCGTTGCGCCAACCATTCCTGCAAGCGCTCGAAGTAGAGGTAGATCACGGGCGTGATGAAGAGGGTCAGGAACTGCGAGAGCACGAGTCCTCCAACGACCGCTAGTCCGAGTGGACGGCGCGCGTCCCCGCCCGCGCCGAAAGACAGGGCGATCGGCAGGCTCCCCATCAACGCGGCGAAGGTCGTCATCATGATCGGCCGGAAGCGGATCATGCAGGCCTGGTAAATGGCCTCGTGGGCGGGCTTGCCGTCCTTGCGCTGCGCCTCGATCGCGAAGTCGATCATCATGATGGCGTTCTTCTTGACGATGCCCACCAGCATGATGATGCCGACGAATGCGTACATGTTGAGCTCGATGTTGAACGCCCACAAAGTCACCAGCGCTCCGAGACCCGCGGTCGGCAGTCCGGAGAGAATCGTGAGCGGGTGGATGAAGCTCTCGTACAGGATGCCGAGCACCAGGTAGATCACCAGAATGGAGAGCACCAGCAGGATGCCCATGCCTTGGAGCGAAGCTTGAAACGCCTGCGCAGTGCCCGTGAATCTCGCGTTCAGCGTGGGCGGCACCTGCAGCTCGTCCGCCGCCTTCTGGATCAGGGCGATCGCCTGGGAGAGGGCCACGTCTTGCTGCAGGTCGAAAGAAATGGTAACCGAGGGCAGCTGGCCGAGATGGCTGACGCTCATCGGGCCGACGCCGTAAGTGAGCTTCGCCACCGCGTTGAGCGGCACCAGAGCGCCGCTCGAGGAGCGCACGTAGAGCATCGACAGCGCCGCGGGATCGCGCTGGTACCTCGGCTCGAGCTCGAGAATCACGAAGTACTGGTTGGTGGCGGTATAGATGTTCGAGACCTGGCGCGACCCGTAGGCGTTGGCGAGCGCCGCTTCGATCTGTTGCGGGCTCACGCCGAGCGCGGAGGCCTTTTCGCGGTCGATCTCGACGTTGACTTGCGGGCGGGCGATCTGCAGGTCGCTCGAGACGTCGAGCAGCCCCGGCAGGGTCTTGAGCTTCTCCTCGACGATCGGCACCCAGTGGTACAACTCCTCGGTGCTCGCGCCTTGAACTACATACTGGTACTGACTCTTGGTAAGCTGGCCGCCGATGCGGATCGCCGGCACGTTCTGGATGAAAACCTTGATTCCCATCATATTGGCGAGCTTCGGGCGCAGGCTCCGCACGACCTCGTCCGCCGACTTGCGCTGGGAGCGCGGCTTCAAGGTCATGGTGGCGCGGCCGACGTTGAGCGAGGGATTGAACGAGGTTGCGCCCAGGAACCCGGTCACGGCTTCGATGTTGGGATCGGCGCGGAGGATCTCCAGCACGGAGCGCTGATACGTCACCATGGCGTCGAAGGAAATGTCCTGAGGCGCCTCGATGAAGCAGAAAAGCTGCCCGGCGTCCTCGCTCGGCAGAAAGCCCTTGGGCATCTTCGCGTACAGCATCCCGGTTGCGACGACGACACCGAAAAACACCGCTATAACGAACCTCTGGCGACCGAGCACCCATCTCAGGCTCGATCCGTAGGCGTCCCTAACCGCATCGAACGCCCGCTCGCTCGCGAGGAACAACCTGCCGTGCTTGACGTCGGCGTGCGGCTTGAGAATGCGGCTGCACATCATCGGGGTCAGCGTGAGCGAGACGAAACCCGAGATCAGCACGGCGACGATGATGGTGACGGCGAATTCGTGCAGGAGTCGTCCCAGAATGCCGCCCATGAAAAGCACCGGGATGAACACGGCGGCGAGCGAAATCGTCATCGAAAGGATCGTGAAGGCGACCTCCTTCGACCCGTCGAACGTCGCCTGGAGCGGGCTCTTCCCCATCTCGATGTGGCGTGAGATGTTCTCCAGCATGACGATCGCGTCGTCCACCACGAAGCCCACGCACAAAGTCAGCGCCATCAGCGAGATGTTGTCCAGGCTGTAGCCGAACAGGTACATCAGCGAGAACGTGCCGATGATCGACATCGGGAGCGCCACCGTCGGAATGACGGTGGCCGGAATATTGCGGAGGAAAATGAAGATCACCATCACCACGAGGGCGAGCGCAAGGATCAGCGAAAAGCGCACGTCCTCGACCGATTGGCGGATGGTGGTGGACCGATCGTACATCACGTTGATGCTGACCCCTGCCGGAACTTCGGCACGGAAGGTCGGCAACAGCTTCTTAACGGCATCCACGACCTCGATGGTATTGGTGCCGGGTTGCCGGTAGATCGCAAGTATGATGCCGCGCTGGTCCTTGAACCACGCGGCGAGCTTGTCGTTCTCAACGCTGTCGACGACGCGGCCCAGCTCGCTCAGGCGGATCGGAGCGCCGTTGCGGTAGGTGACGATGATGGGACGAAAAGCGGCTGCCTCGTAAAGCTGTCCGGTCGCCTGCACCGCGAACATGCGGTCCTTCCCGTACAAGGTGCCGGTGGGCAGGTTGACGTTGGCGTTGGCGACCGCCTGCTCGACTTCGTTGATGCCGACGCCGCGCGCGGCGAGGGCGTTGGGGTCGACCTGTACCCGCACGGCATATTTCTGCTGGCCCTGCACCTGAACCTGGGCCACGCCCGAAATCGTCGAAATGCGCTGCGCGAGAAAGGTCTCCGCGTACTCGTTGACGGTGGAAAGCGGCAGGGTGTCGGAGGTGAGTGTCAGGAAGAAAATCGGTGAATCGGCCGGATTCACTTTCCTGAACGAGGGGGGCGTCGTCATGGTCGGCGGCAGCTGCTTTGCCGCGGCCGCGATCGCCGAATTGACGTCCTGCGCTGCGGCATCGATGTCGCGGTCGAGAGAAAATTGAATAGTGATACTGGAAATACCTTGGCCACTGAGCGAGGTCATCTGGTCTATTCCGGCGATCGTCGAGAACTGTTTCTCGAGCGTCGTCGCCACTGCTGCGGCCATGGTCTCCGGGCTCGCGCCCGGGAGCTGGGCCGAAACCTGGATCGTGGGGAAATCGACGTTGGGCAGCGATGAGACCGGCAGGAGCCGATAGCTTGCCAGACCGAATATCAGGATACCCGCCATGACCAGCACGGTCATGACGGGACGGCGGACGAAGAGTTCCGATAGATTCATGTCAGAGAGTTTACGACTTGACTTCGACCTTCGCCCCGGCACCGAGGCGCAGCTGCCCCTGTGTAACTACCCGCTCGCCTTTTGCCAAGCCGCCTTCGATGACCGCGCGGTCGCCTTCGGTCCGCTGGACGGTGACCATGCGCAGCTCCGTGGTCATGTCGGGCTTGACCACGAAAACGTATTGGCCATTGGGACCGGTCTGCACCGATTTGGATGGCACGACCAAGGCGTCGTTCTGATCGTAGAGCTTGATCCTCACGTTGACGAACTGGCCGGGCCAGAGCGCGTTCTCGGCGTTTTGGAACTGCGCCCGCAACTTGATGGTTCCGGTGCTCGGATCGACGGCGTTATCGACGAAGACCAGCGTTCCCGCGGCTGCGGGTTGATCCGAACCCGGAGCGAGCGCCTCGACCGCGAGCGGCCCCGAGGACATGTAGCCGCGAACGGCGCGGAGCTGCTGCTCCGGCACGGAGAAGTTCACGTAGATCGGGTGGACTTGGTTGATCACGACCAGGGGAAGCGTATCGTTCGCCTTGACGAGGTTACCCATCTGAATCTGGATCTTTCCGGGGAAGCCGTCGATCGGGGAACGAATCGTGCAGTACTCCAGATTGAGCTTCGCGTTGTCGAGCGCGGCGCGGCTCCCCTGGGCCACGGCTTCGGCCGTATCGGCGTTAGTGCGGATTTGCGCATAGGCTTCCTTGGAGACGAAATTCTTAGCGAGCAGTTCCTGGTAGCGGCGCTCCTGCGAGCGGGCCTGATCCTTCTGTGCCGTGTCGCGCAGGAAGTTGGCTTCGGCCTGACGCAATGCCGCCTCGTAGGGGCGCGGATCGATCTTGAAAAGCAAGCGAGCTCGCGGGAGTTCCTCGCCTTCCTTGAAACCGACTTCGACGATTTGTCCGTCGACGCGCGCCTTGACCGACACGGTCGCATAGGCCTCGACGTTGCCGATCGCCAGGAGGCGAAAAGGAACGACCTCCTGCAAAACCGGCGCAATCGAGACAGGAATCGCCGCGGGTCCCTTGGGCGCCTTGCGCTCGTTTGCGCTTATCTCGGTGCCGAAATAGGCGAGCAGCACAACCGCGACGACGAGCAAACCGACGCCGCCGAAAACGAACAGGCGCTTGGCCGTAGGTGCTGCAACGCGCGATCGCAATGAAGAATCCATGGATTTGCTAACGACGTGAAAAAGCCGCGTATTCCATCAGCTAATTCGGACCCCGGTCCCCTGCCGTTGTCCCTCGCTGAGTGGTCGGCAAACGCTTAAATTTACGGCAAAAGACGCTCCGATGCAAAGAGGTCTTCGGTGCTCTCGCGATCCCGAACGAGGTGAGCCGTTTTCCCATCGACCATCACCTCGGCAGGACGCGGCCGGGAATTGTAATTCGAGCTCATCGTCATGCCGTAAGCCCCTGCCGACATGATCGCGAGAAGGTCGCCGGGTGCGACCGTGAGCGCGCGCTCCCGGGCGAGAAAATCCGCCGATTCGCAGACCGGACCGACGATATCGTAACGCTGTGCCGGCCCGTTACGCCGCAGTACCGGCAGGACTTCGTGCCACGCATCGTAGAGCGCCGGCCGCAACAGATCGTTCATCGCCGCGTCGGTCACCACGAAGCTCCTAGCGTCGCCGTTCTTGAGGTACTCGACCCGCGTGAGCAGCAGTCCCGCGTTGCCCACAAGCGAGCGTCCCGGCTCGAAGAGGACCTTCAGCTTGCGGTTGCCGATGCGCCCGAAAAGCTGTCCGAGGTAGTCCTTCAGAGTCGGTGGCTTTTCGTCGCGGTAACGAATTCCAAGCCCACCGCCGAGATCGATGTGCTGCAGCCGAATCCCGGTTGCCCCCAGTGCGTCGTTGAATTCGAGGGCTTTGTCGAGCGCCGCGACGAACGGCTCGATCTCGGTGAGCTGCGAACCGATGTGGAAATCTATGCCGGCGACCTGCAACGAGGGCATTGACGCCGCCTTCCGGTAAAGCCGCGGCGCATCTTCGTAGGGGACGCCGAATTTGGTCTCGCGCAGACCGGTCGCGATGTGAGGATGCGTGCGTGGATCGACGTCGGGGTTAATGCGCAGGGACACCGGCGCGATCTTGCCCAGTTCCGCGGCAATCTTCGCGAGCCGCTCGAGCTCGTCTTCGGATTCCACGTTGAAACACAGCACGCCCGTCTGAAGCGCGGCGCGCATTTCCGCTACGCTCTTGCCGACCCCGGAGAAAACGGTTTTCGTCGCGCTGCCCCCTACAGCGAGGACTCGTGCGAGCTCCCCGCCGGAAACAATATCGAAGCCCGAACCCAGCCGGGCCAGAACATTCAGTACCGCGAGATTGGAGTTGGCCTTGACAGAATAGCAGATGAGGACGTCGCGCCCTGAGCAAGCCTGATCGAACTCGCGGTATGCGAACTCGATCGCGGCGCGCGAATAGACGTAGCTCGGCGTGCCGAAGCGCTCCGCGATCTCGACGAGACGCACGCTCTCCGCGCACAGCGTGTCGTTCTGGTACGAAAAAAAATTCACCGGCGCGGAGCGGGTTTGCTATTCTGCTGCGGATCTCGCTCCGGCTGGGGAAGATAGAGCGCTGCCTTGTTGCCGCAGGCCGAGAGGGCGAGGAAAACGACGATGAGGCCAACGGCGCGGCGCATGGCGATGCTGATAGGTGATTTGTGCAAACGAGTTTAGCACGACGATGAACCCGAGCGAATTCGACAGCTTGGCCGATGCGATGCTGGAGCGGATTGCGCGGGCGGTGGAAGAAAGCGGGGCCGATTGCGACTGCGAGCCCAAGGACGCCGGCGTATTGGAGGTCGAATTCGCCGACGGCAGCCGCATTGTCGTCAATCGCCACTCGGCAGCGCGTGAGATCTGGGTCGCAGCGAGGTCGGGAGGCTACCATTTCCGCTGGAATGGGTCGGACTGGGTCGACACCCGTGGGGGCGGCGAGCTGCTCGCGGCACTGTCGAAGCTGGTGAGCGAGCAATCGAACCGGGCGGTCGTGCTGCGCTAAGTATTGCCGCGGGCGAGACGCGTCCGCAGTGCGCGCCGATCGAGTCAGAACAACTGGTTTCTCGCGTCCTCGGTGGTCCGCACTCCCGGATCGACCGGACCCTGTTCCGGCGGAACGTTTTCGCGAAAAAAGAATTCCGGTCGCCCATCGGGAGACTGAAGGCCGTTTTCGTTGACTTTGGCTATGACGACGCCCTCGGGATTGCGCTGGACCATTTCCGGCGTGCCCTTCAACGCCTTGGCCATGTAGCTCATCCAGATCGGCAGCGCGGTCACCGACCCAGTCTCCCCGGGACCGAGTTTTTTCGGCTGATCGAAGCCTACCCATGCGATGCCGACCAGGGTCGGTTGATAGCCGCTGAACCAGGCATCGATGTAGTCGTTGGTGGTTCCGCTCTTGCCGGCGAGATCCTGGCGGCCGAGGACCATGGCGCGCGCCCCGGTTCCGTAGCGCATGACGTCGTGCATCATGCTGTCCATGATGAAGGCGTTGCGGGCGTCGATGACCCGCAGCGATTCGTCCCCGGCGCGAGCCGGCTGTGCCTGCGCGAGAACGTTGCCGTGGTCGTCGACGACCTTCTGAATCACGTACGGCTCGGTGCGGTATCCGCCGGTGGCAAATACCGAAAAGGCGCGCGCCATCTGAAGGGGCGTGGCCGACCCCGCACCGAGCGCCATGGTGAGATAGGGCGGGTGGCGATCGGCATCGAAGCCGAATCGGGTGATGTAATCCTGCGCATACTGCGGGGTGATCGTCTGCAGGATGCGGATCGACACCATGTTCTTGGACTTGGCGAGCGCCATGCGCATGCTCATGGGCCCTTCGTACCTGCCGTCATAATTCTTGGGCTCCCATACCTGCCCTCCCGTGAGCGCCGCGTCGACCACCACCGGGGCGTCATTGATCACGGTGGCCGGGGTAAAACCCTTTTCCAGCGCGGAGGAATAGATGAAAGGTTTGAAACCCGAACCCGGCTGGCGCCAGGCCTGGGTCACATGGTTGTACTGGCTCCGATTGAAATCGAAGCCGCCGACGAGCGATCGCACCGCACCGTCCTGCGGATTGACCGAGATGAACGCGCCCTCGGCTTCCGGGAGCTGGACGATCTGCCAATCGTCGTGTTCGTCCTTCTGGATGCGAATCACGGCGCCACGCCGGATCCTGCGGGTCGGCGGGGTGCGCGAATCGAGCATGCGCTCGGCGAACTTGAGTCCCTCTCCGGACACGGTCACGGTTTCTCCTCCGCGCCGATAGGCTGTCACCCGTTTCGGCGTCGCCTCCAGAACGAGTGCCGCGAGCAGGTCATCGCTGTCGGGGTGGTCTTGCAGAGTTTCCTCGTAGTCCTCCTCCTGCGCATCCTTGAGGTCGACGAATCCCTCGGGGCCGCGATAGCCGTGGCGCCGGTCGTATTCGAGCAAGCCCTGGCGAACGGCCGCATAAGCTGCTTCCTGGTCGGCGCGCGTAATCGTCGTGTAGACGCGAAACCCGCGCGAGTAGACATCCTCCGGATAGCGTTCATAGAGCAGCTGACGGACCATCTCGGCGACGAACTCGGCGTGAATCTCGTACTCGGTGACGGCTTCGCGCTTGACGCTGATCGGAGTCTTTTGGGCCTCCTCGTATCGCTCGTCGTCGAGCAGGGCGAGCTCGTGCATGCGCCGCAGCACATAGAGCTGGCGTTGCTTGGCGCGTTTGGGATTGATCACGGGGTTGAAGGAGGAAGGAGCCTTGGGCAAGCCGGCAAGCATCGCGATCTCGGCCGGATTGAGCTGGGATAGACTCTTGCCGAAGTAGACTTGCGCCGCTGCGCCGAACCCGTAGGCCCTCTGGCCGAGATAGATCTGGTTGATGTAGATCTCCAGGATCTGATCTTTGCCGAGGCTATTTTCTATCTTGAACGCCAGCAGCGCCTCGTACAATTTGCGGGTCAGGGTCTTTTCCCGGGAAAGAAAAAAGTTTCGCGCGACCTGCATCGTGATCGTCGAAGCCCCTTGAGTCTTGCCGCCGGTCACCAGGTTGGAGTAGGCTGCCCTGAGCACTCCGTGGTAGTCAACGCCGGTATGTTGGTAAAAGCGCTCGTCCTCGGCCGCTAGGATGGCCTGTTTCATCAGAGCAGGAACTTCCTCGATGCTGACCACCGAACGGCGCTCTTCGCCGAACTCCCCGATCAGCACGCCGTCGGCCGTGTAGACGCGCAGCGGGATTTTCGGTTGGTACTCGGTGAGCGCCTCGATGGAGGGCAGGTTGGGGTACGCCAGAAGGATCACGAAGCCTGCCAGCGCCAAACCCAGCACTCCCACCCCGGCGAGCGCCAACACCGGGAAGGCGAACCATCGAAGCCACATTCAGGGGATACCCGGAAAAAGGTCGCCCATTATAGAGAGCTGAAACAGCGACAGGTTCACCCTAAGCACCTAATATCTCGCGTGAATAATTTACTTTACAGGGTGTGGGGTTGTTGCTAGCATTTAACGTAAATTATACTAATCGCGCCTAACCGGCCATACCTGAAGGGGAAATCCCGGTTGCAACTGAATTTCAATATCGATATTTTCAAGCCGAAGGCGCCGCCGCTGTTCGGGATGGATATCTCCTCGTCCTCGGTGAAGCTCGTAGAGCTCGCTGATGCGGGCAGGGGAAATCCGCGCGTCGAGCGCTACGCCATCGAAGCCTTGCCGAAGGACGCGGTCCTCGACGGCAACATCACCAACCTCGATGCCGTGGTCGATGCCGTGCAGCGCGGCTGGAAGAGAATGGCGACGCGCACAAAAAACGTCGCCTTGGCCCTGCCCACGGCCGCGGTGATCACGAAGAAGATCATCGTACCGGCGGGGCTGCGCGATGAAGAGCTGGAGGTTCAAGTCGAAACCGAGGCCAACCAGTACATCCCATTTGCGCTCGAGGAGGTCAACCTGGACTTTCAGGTGGTGGGAACTTCTCCGTCGGGGCCGGAAGAGGTCGAAGTGCTGATCGCTGCCTCCCGCAAGGAAAAGGTGGAAGACCGCGTCGCGGTGGCCGAAGCCTCAGGACTCAAAGCCATAGTCATGGATGTCGAAGCCTATGCGATCCAATCTTCCTTCGAGCTGATCCAGCAGCAATTCCCCGATAACGGCAAAGACCAGAATATCGCTCTGGTCGATTTGGGTGCGAACGTCATGAACGTCACGGTGCTGCGCAACGAGCAGACCGTGTACACGCGCGAGCAGGCATTCGGCGGCAGCCAGCTCACGCAGGACATCATGCGCGTGTACGGGATGAGCCTGGAGGAAGCCGAGGCGGCCAAGCGCTCCGGCGGGCTGCCGGAGAACTACGAGACGGAAGTGCTGCGCCCCTTCATGGAAAACGCCGCGCTGGAAATCCAGCGGGCAGTGCAGTTCTTCTTCACATCGACCCAGTACACCTCGGTCGAGCACGTTCTGCTCACCGGAGGCTCAGCGGTGATCCCGGGGCTCGACGAGATGGTGCAGAGCCGCACCCAGATCAACGCTCTGGTTGCCAATCCTTTCGCGAGCATGGCCATTTCGCCGCGCGTCTCGCTAAAGAAGCTGGTCGCGGATGCGCCCTCGCTGATGGTCGCTTGCGGGCTAGCCATGCGGAGATTCGATCCGTGATTCGCATCAACCTGCTCCCCTGGCGCGAGGCGCGCCGCAAGGCCCAGCGCCAGCATCTTGGCGTGCTGGGAGGCATGGTGGCCGTGCTGGGGCTTCTGATCGTCGGCGCAGTGCACCTGACCATCGCGGGATACATCGCGGTGCAAAGCGACCGCAATGAATTCCTGAAAAGGGAAAACGTCAGGCTCGACAAGGAGATCGAGGAGATCAAGAAGCTGAAGACCGAGATCGCGGCCTTGCTCGCGCGCAAACAGATCATCGAGCGGCTACAAGCAGATCGTGCCCAGGCCGTTTATATGCTCCAGGAGCTGGTTCAGCAGGTGCCCGATGGCGTTTACCTCAAGGCAATCAAGCAGACCGGCTTGAAGATCAACATGGTGGGCTACGCGCAATCCAACGCGCGAGTCTCGACCCTGATGCGTAATTTTGCCGCGTCGCCTTACCTGGAGAACCCCGATCTTGTCGAGATAAAGGCCGTTCTCGTGAGCAACAAGCGCGTTTCCGAGTTCATCATGAACGTGAGCCTGAAGCAGGTCCAGTCCGAGGATGCCGGCAAATCGGGTAAGGCCGCACCCAAGGCCGCTCCGGCCAAAGGCTGAGACCCGATGCGGAAATTTCTCGAACAGTTCAAGAATCTCAATACGCGCGACCCGGGCGCATGGCCGCCGGTGCCCAAGGCGATGCTGCTGCTCGGGGTGCTGATCGGCATCATCGCGATCGGTTACTTCGTCGATTGGCAGGACGAGATGGATTCGCTCGATGCCGGGCGCGCCCAGGAAGCGAAGCTCAAAGACGAATATGTCGCGAAGCAGCAGCAGGCGATCAATCTCGATCTCTACCGTCAGCAGCTGCGCGAAATCGACAGCTCCTTCGGCGCGCTTCTGAGGCAGCTTCCCAATCGGTCGCAAATGGACGCGCTGCTCGTGGACATCAACCAGGCCGGGCTCGGTCGCGGTCTGCAATTCGAGCTGTTCAAGCCGGCGCCCGCAGAAACCAAGCGCGAGTTCTACGCCGAGCTGCCGGTCACGTTGAAGCTCGCGGGCAGCTATCACGACATGGGGCAGTTTGCGAGCGACATCGGACAGCTCTCGCGCATCGTTACCCTGAACGATATTGGGCTGACCGGAGGAAAAGACGGGTCGCTCGTCATGGACGTCACGGCGAAGACCTTCCGTTATTTGGACGAGGAGGAAGTAGCGGCCCAAAGCAGGGCGGCAAAGGGCGTCAAGGCAGGCAAGAAATGAAAGCGCTCCCCGCCATCGTGCTCGGCTTGCTGCTCGCGGGGTGCGGCGGCGAGGAATTCGGCGACCTCAAGTCCGAACTGAAGGACAAGACCAAGGATCTGCGCGGCAAGATCGATCCGCTGCCGGTCGTGAAGCCGTACGAGCCGGTACCCTACAAGGCCTTCGATCAGATCGATCCCTTCAGCAGCGCGAAAATCGAGCTGGTCACGAAATCGGCGAGCAGCGGCGGCGGAGGCGGACTCAAGCCCGATCTGAACCGGCCGAAGGAACCCCTCGAGGCTTATCCGTTGGAATCGCTGAAGATGGTCGGCGTGCTGCAGCAGAGGAAGGCGAATTTTGCGCTGGTCAAGGCCGATACGGGCCTGTACCGCGTCAAGGTCGGCAACTACATGGGCCAGAATTTCGGCCTTATCACCACAATTACGGAGAGCCAGATCCAGCTGCGTGAGCTCATCCAGGATGCGGTGGGCGACTGGACCGAACGTCAGAGCACCTTGCAGTTGCAGGAAGTCGGAGGAGGGAAATAATGAACCATGTCCTCGTGCGAAGCTTTATTCGAGCGGCGATTTGCCCATCGGGGTTGCTCCTGCTCGTGTCGGTCGCCTCGGCGCAGCAAAACAGCATCGAAAACTTCGACGTCACGCAGAGCGGCGGCCAGGTGCTGATACGCCTCACCCTGAAGAACCCGATTGAAGCCCCCCCGGGCAGCTTCACGATCGCCAATCCGGCGCGGATCGCGTTCGATTTTCCCGATACCACCAACGGCTTGGGACGTAACAGCCAGGATATCGGCGAGGGGGTGTTGCGCTCGATAAACGTGGTGCAAGCGGGCGAGCGCACCCGCCTGGTGCTCAATCTACGAAACATGGTTCCGTACGAGTCCAAGATCGACGGCAGCAGCTTCTTGATCACCTTGGCCGCCACGGGGGGCGCGCAGCAGGCCGCGACCGGAGCGGCGCGCTTTGCGGAAGGCAGATTGGATCTTCAGCACACGCTGAAAGACGTCAATTTCCGACGCGGACGGGGTGGCGAAGGGCGAATCGTCGTCGAGCTTTCCGACACGTCGACCGGCGTGGATATTCGCCAGCAAGGACAAACGGTCATCGTCGATTTCCTCAAGACGAGCGTTTCCGACGTGTTGCGGAAACGTTACGACGTGGTCGACTTCGCAACCCCGGTGCAAACCTTCAGCGTTTTCCCCCAGGGCGACAACGTGCGCATGGTGATCGAACCGCGCGGTCTCTGGGAGCACAATGCCTACCAGACCGACACGCAGTTCGTGCTCGAGGTGAGACCGATCCAGTACGATCCCAACAAATTGGTGCAGGGCACGCGCAGCGGATATTCCGGCGAGAAGCTGTCGCTCAACTTCCAGAACGTCGAAGTGAGGAGTGTGCTCAACGTCATAGCGGACTTCACCGACCTGAACATCATCACCAGCGACACCGTGGGCGGGAACCTCACGCTGCGCCTGAAGGACGTACCCTGGGACCAAGCGCTCGATATCATCCTCCAGACCCGCGGCCTGGACATGCGCAAGAACGGCAACGTGATCTGGATCGCGCCGCGCGACGAGCTGGCGACCAAGGAAAAGCTCGCCCTGGAGTCCAGCGCACAGATCACCGAGCTGGAGCCCCTGCGCACCGAGGCCTTCCAGCTCAACTACGCCAGGGCCGACGCTTTTGCGAAGCTCCTCGCCGATCCCCAGCAGCGCATTCTTTCCAAGCGTGGCGCGGCCTCGGTCGATCTTCGCACCAACCAGGTGTTCGTTCAGGACGTCTCGGTCCGGCTGGAGGAGGTGCGCAAGCTCCTCGGCCAGGTCGATGTCCCGGTGCAGCAGGTGCTCATCGAGGCGCGGATCGTCGAAGCCAACGACTCGTTTGCGAAGAACCTCGGCGTGCGTCTGGGCAATGTGGCCCGCCCGCTCACCCAGAACAGCACCAGCACGGGTCCGAGCCCGGTAGGCATCAATCAGTCCGGGATAGCCGTGACCCAGACTGGGACGCTAGGCGACTTTGAAAACTTGTTCCCTCCGTCTGGCGGGACCATAACTACGAAGACTCCGGACAATTTGAGCGTCAATTTGCCTGCGAACCCGGTCGGCAATGCCGTGGCCGCAGGCTCGATCGCCCTGCTCATCACCAATCGACTGACCGGTGCGCTTTCGCTAGAGCTCTCGGCTCTGGAAGCCGACGGCAAGGGCAAGATCATCTCGAGTCCGCGGGTGATGACCGCGAACAACGTGGAAGCGCTCATCGAGCAGGGAACCGAGTTGCCCTATCAGCAGGCGACTTCGAGCGGCGCAACCTCGATTTCGTTCCGCAAGGCGAACTTGGCGCTCAAGGTGAAGCCGCAGATCACGCCCGACGGCAACATCATCATGACCCTGGACATCAACAAGGACTCCGTAGGTCAGAGCACCAGCCAGGGTTTCGCCATCGACACCAAGCACGTCCAGACCCAAGTGCTGGTGGAAAACGGCGGCACGGTCGTGATCGGCGGCATCTACACCCAGACCCTGCAGACCACGATTACCAAGGTGCCGTTCTTCGGAGACCTGCCGTTGCTCGGAGTGCTTTTCCGCAACAACTCCCGCTCGGACAACAAGACCGAGCTCCTGGTGTTCATCACTCCGCGCATCGTCGAGCAGCGCATCATAAGCCAGCGCTGACGCTGCAGAATCGCATCACTCTCAAGGGGCCGGCAATGCCGGCCTTTTGCTTTCGAGCCCGACACGGGCGGGTTGCTACAATATCCCCGTGAAGACAAACCACAAGCTATTCCTGGTAGGCATGATGGGCGCCGGCAAGACCACGGTCGGCCGGCAGCTCGCCAAGCGCCTGGGGAAGACGTTCTACGATGCCGATCGCGAGATCGAGGCACGGACCGGGGTGCGCGTCGCCGTGATCTTCGATATCGAGGGCGAGGCCGGATTTCGCAAGCGCGAGTCCGAGGTGATCGAACGATTGACCGCGCTGAACGATGTCGTGCTCGCTACCGGCGGAGGCGCAGTGCTCGATCCCCGCAACCGCGACAATCTCAGGACCCGCGGCTTCGTCATGTACCTCCACGCGCTTCCGCCGGTACTGTGGCAGCGAACCCGCGCCGACAAGTCCAGACCGCTCTTACAGGGTGGCGACCCGCGCGACCGGCTCGAGGCGCTTTATGCCGTGCGCGACCCGCTTTATCGGGATGTCGCGGACCTGGTGATCGAGACCGGCCGTCAGGGCATCGGCTCCTTGCTCGCGCAGGTGCTCGCCCGGTTCGACGAAGCATGCAAACTCTCAGCGTAGCGCTCGGGGAGCGCTCCTACCCTATTCACGTCGGCGCCGGGCTCCTCGATCGGGCCGGCCTCATTGTTCCTTTCCTGGCGCAAAAGAAAGCGGCCGTCGTCACCAACCCCACGGTCGCGGCGTTCTATCTCGATCGCGTTGCCGGCGTGCTCGCCCGTGAGGGCGTCGAGGTGGTCCGCATCGTCGTTCCCGACGGCGAGGAGCGCAAGGACTGGCGCACCCTGAATGCGATCTTCGATGCCCTGCTCGAGCAGCGCTGCGCGCGTGATACCACGCTCATCGCCCTTGGGGGCGGTGTAATAGGGGATCTGGCGGGATTCGCCGCCGCCACCTATCAGCGCGGCGTGCCCTTCGTTCAGATCCCGACCACGCTGCTCGCCCAAGTGGATTCATCGGTCGGCGGCAAGACCGCCATCAATCACCCGCTCGGGAAAAACATGATCGGCGCTTTCCATCAGCCTCAGGCGGTCGTGGCCGACATGCAAACCCTCGAAACCCTCCCCGAGCGCGAGCTGCGCTCGGGGCTTGCGGAAGTGATCAAACACGGCCTGATCCGCGACGCGGCGTTCTTCAGCTGGATCGAGGCACATGTCGATCGCCTGTTGGCGCGCGATCCGGAGGCTCTGGAACATGCGGTGGTGCGCTCGATTGCGATCAAAGCCGAAATCGTCGGCGAGGACGAGCGCGAGCGCGGTTTGCGCGCGCTGCTCAACTTCGGCCACACGTTCGGCCACGCCATCGAGACGGGCCTCGGCTACGGTGCTTGGCTCCACGGCGAGGCCGTGGCGGCCGGGATGGTCATGGCGGCTGACCTGTCGCGTCAGCTGGGCTATCTGTCGCAGGCCGACTCCGCTCGCATCCGCTCGCTGCTCGAGCGCGCGGGGCTTCCGACAGCCGTAAGGGGAATTTCGCCTGCGCGGATGCGGCAACTGATGCGCCTCGACAAGAAAACCAAGGATGGCCGCGTCCATTTTGTTCTCCTGGAGCGGCTGGGCGCGGCCTTGCTTCGCGGCGATGTACCGGAGGGCGCCATTGATCACACGCTTTCACGGCTCGCTGCCTAAGTGAGCGCTAGCCGTACCTCGGATTGCTGCTCCGCGGATCCGCTCTAAGCACTTGAGGCAGCAAGGGAACGCAGGTATAGTCGAAAACCCGGCCCGAGAAGCGCGGAATGAGGGAATTTCCGCCGCCGGCAAACCCCATTCGTCCGAAACAGCGTGATTCTCAACGAGCCCCAGGGTCTGTACCACCCCGCCAACGAGCATGACGCCTGCGGCGTGGGTTTTGTCGCCCATATCAAGGGCAAGAAATCGCATTCGATCGTCGAGCAAGGTCTCACGGTATTGCGCAATCTCACCCACCGCGGCGCAGTGGGCTGGGATCCCAAGCTCTCGGACGGGGCAGGCCTGCTCATCCAGATCCCCGACAAGTTCCTGCGCGAAGTCATGGCAAAGCAGGGTATGAAGCTGCCGCCTGCGGGCCAATACGGTGTCGGTATCGTTTTTCTGCCGCGCGACCCGGCCTCGCGCTTTGCCTGCGAGTACGAGATCGAGCGCGCGATCAAGGACGAGGGCCAGGCCCTGCTCGGCTGGCGGGACGTTCCCGTGGACAACAGCGATCTCGCGGAACCGGCGAAACGGATCGAGCCTGTGATCCGGCAAGTGTTCATCGGGCGAGGCAAAGGAGTGACCGTCACCGACGCGCTGGAGCGCAAGCTCTACATCATCAGAAAGAGCTCGGGCCACGCGATCCAGGCGCTCAAGCTCGCGCACGGCAAGGAATTTTACGTCCCCTCGATGTCGGCGCGCACCGCGTGCTACAAGGGCATGCTGCTCGCGCACCAGGTCGGCCAGTACTACAAGGACCTGCAGGACGCGCGCGTCGAATCCGCGCTCGCGCTGGTGCACCAGCGTTTCTCCACGAACACCTTCCCGTCCTGGGACTTGGCGCACCCGTTCCGCATGATCTGCCACAACGGCGAGATCAACACCCTGCGGGGCAACGTCAACTGGATCCGCGCGCGCCAAGGCGCGATCTCGAGTCCGGTACTCGGCCGCGACCTCGAGAAAATCTGGCCGCTGATCTACGACGGGCAATCGGATTCCGCTTCGTTCGACAACGCGCTCGAACTCCTGGTGATGGGAGGGTATTCGATCGCGCACGCGATGATGATGATGATCCCCGAGGCTTGGGAGAACCACACGCTGATGGACCCGACACGGCGCGCATTCTACGAATATCACGCCGCGATGATGGAGCCTTGGGACGGACCCGCTTCGATAGCGTTTACGGACGGGCGCCAAATAGGGGCGACGCTCGACAGGAACGGCCTGCGGCCCTCGCGCTACATCGTCACTGCGGACGACCTCGTGATCATGGGCTCGGAATGCGGCTGCCTGCCCGTGCCCGAGGAGAAAATCATCAAGAAATGGCGCCTGCAGCCCGGCAGGATGTTCTTGGTCGATCTGGAGAAGGGCCGGATCATCGACGACGAAGAGCTCAAGAACACGCTCGCTGGCGCGAAACCCTACGCGGATTGGATCGAGCGCATCCGCGTCAAGCTCGACGAGGTCGAGACCGAAAAGACTCCACCGCTCAAGAGCGCGGTGCGGATGCTCGATCGCCAGCAGGCCTTCGGCTACACGCAGGAGGACATCAAGTTCATCATGACCCCGATGGCGATGAACGGCGAGGAACCCGTCGGCTCGATGGGCAACGACTCGCCGCTCGCTGTGCTTTCGGACAAGAACAAGACGCTGTACCACTATTTCAAACAGCTCTTCGCGCAAGTCACGAACCCCCCGATCGACCCGATCCGCGAGGAGCTGGTGACGTCTCTGGTGTCCTTCATCGGGCCGAAGCCGAACCTGCTCGGCATCGACGAGATGAACCCGCCTCTCCGGCTCGAGGTATCGCAGCCGGTGCTCGACTTCTTCGAAATGGAGAAAATCCGGCACATCGAGCGCTATACCAGCGGCAAGTTCCGCTCGTTCGAGCTGGACATCACCTATCCCCTCGCGTGGGGCAAGGAGGCGGTCGAGGCGCGCCTCGCGTCGCTTTGCGCACAGGCCGAGGATGCGGTGCGCGCGGGCTACTCGATCATCGTGATCTCCGACCGGCTCGTGGAGCGGGAACGCGTAGCCATCCCGGCGCTTCTGGCATCGTCGGCGATCCATCAGCACTTGGTGGTGAAGGGTCTGCGCACCAGCGCGGGTCTCGTGGTGGAAACGGGCTCGGTGCGCGAGGTGCACCACTTTGCCCTGCTCGGAGGCTACGGCGCCGAGGCGGTGCACCCGTATCTCGCTCTCGAGACGCTGCTCGATCTTGCGGCGAAGGGGGACCTCGGCCCGGATCTCGACGGCAGAAAGGCGATCAAGAATTTCGTGAAGGCGATCGGCAAGGGCCTGAAGAAGGTGATGTCCAAGATGGGGACCTCGACCTACATGTCCTACACCGGCGCGCAGATTTTCGAGGCGGTCGGCCTCGCAAAGTCGCTGGTCGACAAGTATTTCACCGGCACCACCTCGTCGATCGAGGGCATAGGCGTGTTCGAAGTCGCCGAAGAAGCGATCCGCATACACAGGGCCGCGTTCGATGACGCCGATCCGGTGCTGCAGTCGGTGCTGGATGCGGGGGGGGAGTACGCGTGGCGCGTGCGCGGCGAAGAGCATATGTGGACACCCGACGCGATCGCGAAGCTGCAGCACTCGGCGCGGCAGAATTCGTCCCAGGCATACAAGGAATACGCGGCGATCATCAACGACCAGTCCCGGCGTCACATGACCTTCCGCGGTCTGTTCGAATTTCGCCTCGATCGCGTGAAGCCCGTTCCGATCGACGAGGTCGAACCCGCAGCCGAGATAGTCAAGCGTTTTTCGACCGGCGCCATGTCGCACGGTTCGATCTCGGTCGAAGCGCACACCACGCTCGCGGTGGCGATGAACCGCATCGGCGGGAAGTCGAACACCGGCGAGGGCGGCGAGGACCGCAAGCGTTACGCGACGGTGAAAGCCGGCGAGACGCTGCGCTCGCGCCTCGGAGCGAACCGCGTCGCGCGCGACATCGAATTGCGCGAAGGCGACGTGCTCAAGTCCAAGATCAAGCAGGTCGCCTCGGGGCGCTTCGGGGTGACCGCCGAATATCTTGCGAGTGCCGAACAGATCCAGATCAAGATCGCCCAGGGCGCCAAGCCCGGCGAAGGCGGGCAGCTGCCCGGGCGCAAGGTCTCCGATTACATTGCCGAGATCCGCTACTCGACCCCCGGCGTGGAGCTGATCTCGCCGCCGCCACACCACGATATCTACTCGATCGAGGACCTGGCGCAGCTGATCCACGACTTGAAGAACGCGAATCCCTCCGCGTCCATCTCGGTGAAGCTCGTCTCTGAAGTGGGCGTCGGCACCGTGGCTGCGGGCGTGTCCAAGGCCAAATCCGACCACGTCACCATTTCCGGGCACGATGGCGGCACGGGCGCCTCGCCCTGGTCGTCGATCAAGCACGCGGGCACGCCTTGGGAGCTGGGACTCGCAGAAACGCAGCAGACCCTGGTGCTCAACCGCTTGCGCGGCCGGATCGCGGTTCAGGTGGACGGACAGATCAAGACCGGCCGCGATGTGGTGATCGGCGCGATTCTCGGCGCCGACGAATTCGGGTTTGCGACCGCGCCGCTCGTCGTGAGCGGCTGCATCTTGATGCGCAAATGCCACCTGAACACCTGTCCGGTCGGCGTCGCGACTCAGGATCCCGTGCTCCGCGAGAAGTTTTCCGGCAAGCCGGAGTACGTCGTGAACTACTTCTTCCTCGTCGCCGAAGAGGCAAGGGAGTTGATGGCAGAGCTTGGCGTACGCAGATTCAGCGAGCTGATCGGCCGCACCGAACTACTCGACATGAAGAAAGGCATCGAGCATTGGAAAGCGAAAGGCCTCGACTTCTCGCGGATATTCAAGATGCCGGACATGCCCACGGACGTCGCGCGCTACAACTCGGAAAAGCAGGATCACGGACTCGAAAAGGCGCTCGACAACCGGCTGATCGAGCTTGCGCGACCCGCCCTTGAGCGCGGCGAGAAGGTTTCGATCGACATGCCGATCCGCAACGGCAACCGTACCGTTGGCACGATGCTCTCGCACGAGATCGCGCGGCGTTACGGGCACGAGGGGTTGCCCGATGGCACGATCCACGCCCGGTTTGCCGGGTCCGCGGGCCAGAGCTTCGGGGCTTTCCTCGCCAAAGGTGTGACCCTCGATCTGATCGGCGATACCAACGACTATTGCGGAAAGGGACTCTCGGGCGGGCGCATCATCGTTTCGCCTTCGCCCAAGTTCCGCGGCGAGCCGACCGAGAACATCATCACGGGCAACGTGGTCCTCTACGGCGCGATCGCCGGGGAAGCGTATTTCCGCGGCGTGGCCGGCGAGCGTTTCGCGGTGCGCAACTCCGGCGCCACCGCCGTCGTCGAAGGCGTCGGAGATCACGGCTGCGAGTACATGACCGGCGGGACGGTCGCCGTCCTGGGCGTCACCGGACGCAACTTCGCCGCCGGAATGTCCGGCGGCATCGCCTATGTGCTCGAGTTCAACGGCGAATTCGTCAAGCGTTGCAACACTGCGATGGTGGACCTGGAGCCTGTCCTTGCCGAGTCCGAGCAGCAGGGCAAGGTGTCGCGCGAGCTCTGGCACAAGGGCGAGGCGGACGAGGTGATCCTGAGAGACATGGTCGAGCGGCACGCCAAGCTCACGAACAGCCGCCGCGCCAGGGAGATCCTCGAAAAATGGACGGACTACCGCGCGCGTTTCATCAAGATCTTCCCCAAGGAATACAGGCGCGCCCTCGGCGAGCTCGCCGCGGGGAAACGCAAGGCGGCGGCATAGATGGGGAAAGTCACGGGATTTCTCGAGTTCCAACGGCTCGAGGAAGCGCACCAAGAGCCCGAGGAGCGGAAAAAGCACTACCGGGAGTTCATCCTCCGCCTCACCGAAGAGGAGGCAAAGGTCCAGGGCGCGCGTTGCATGGACTGCGGCACCCCGTTCTGCATGTCCGGTTGCCCGGTCAACAACATCATTCCGGATTTCAACGACCTCGTCTACAAGCAGGACTGGCAGCGCGCCATCGAGACGCTGCATTCCACCAACAATTTTCCCGAGTTCACCGGCCGCATCTGTCCGGCTCCGTGCGAGGAAGCATGCGTGCTGCGCATCAATGACGACCCGGTTGGGATCAAGTCGATCGAGCACGCGATCATCGACAAGGCGTTCGAGGAAGGCTGGGTGAGGCCGCAGCCGCCCACGCACAAGACCGGCAAGAAGGTCGCGGTCGTGGGTTCTGGTCCGGCAGGGCTCGCTTGCGCGCAACAACTCGCGCGCGCCGGGCACGACGTCACGATGTTCGAAAAAAACGACCGGATCGGCGGTCTTCTGCGCTACGGCATACCCGATTTCAAGATGGAGAAGTGGCTGATCGACCGTCGCGTCGACCAAATGAGAGCCGAAGGCGTGGTGTTCCGTACCGGTGTCTTCGTCGGCGAGTCTCGCCCCGGAAAGGACGTCACCGACTGGGCCGTGGAAACTGTGGCGCCGGAGAAGATCATCGCGGAGTTCCATGCCGTGGTGCTTTCCGGCGGCGCCGAGCAGCCCCGGGACCTGCCCGTCCCGGGGCGCGAACTCGACGGCGTGCACTTCGCGATGGAGTTCCTGCCGCTGCAGAACAAGCGCGTGGCGGGCGACTCGGGGGTGCGCGAGCTCTGGGCGAGCGGCAAGCACGTCGTGGTGATCGGCGGCGGGGATACGGGCAGCGACTGCGTCGGCACTTCCAACCGGCACGGGGCGAAGTCGGTCACGCAGTTCGAGCTGCTCGCGAAACCGGATGATCCCGACCGTAACCCGGTATGGCCGAACTGGCCGCTCAGGTTACGCACCTCTTCCTCCCACGAGGAGGGCGTACACCGCGACTGGTCGATCGCTACCAAGGAGTTCGTCGGCGAGAACGGAAAGGTGAAGTTCCTGAAAACGATTCGCCTGGAGTGGAAGGACGGCAAGGTGAGCGAGGTTCCGGGATCGCAATCGATTCTACCCGCCGACCTTGTCCTTCTCGCGATGGGATTCGTCTCGCCGGTGCCCGCCGTGCTCGAGGCGTTCGGCGTCGCGAAGGACCCGCGCGGCAACGCCAAGGCGACGACCGACGGGAAGGACAGCTATGCCACTTCGGTTCCCAAGATCTTCGCCGCGGGCGACATGCGCCGCGGCCAGTCGCTCGTCGTGTGGGCCATTCGGGAGGGGCGCCAGTGCGCGCGCGCGATCGATGAGTTCTTGATGGGGTTCTCTGAGCTGCCGCGATAGCGCGGTAGCTCAGGAACCCTTCGGGGGAAGTTACGAACGGGGGAACCCTACGGTTCCCCCGTTACCCCCTCCCCAACCCAAACCTCGCCCTGTAACATCACTCTCCCTAGCATTCCAAACGATTCTGATGAACGTCGTCATTCTCGCCGCCGGTCCGGGCACGCGCATGCATTCGAGCACGCCCAAGGTGTTGCATCGCCTGGCGGGCCGGGCGATGCTTACGTACGTTTTCGACACCGCGAAACAGCTCTCGCCCGAGGTCATCTGCATCGTCTATGGCCACGGAGGCGAGCGGGTGCGCCAGGCCGTCGACGAGAACGACGTCGTCTGGGTCATGCAGGAGCCCCAGCTCGGCACCGGCCACGCGGTGATGCAGGCTGCCCCGCATCTGGACGAGCGCTGGCCGACCCTCGTACTCTACGGCGACGTCCCGCTGATTCGCGCCGAGACGCTGAAACGGCTGGTCCAGGCGACCGGGAAGGGCCTGGGCCTTCTGACCGCGACGCTCGACGGTCCCAGCGGGTATGGGCGTATCCTACGAAATGGAAAAAAGGTGGTGGGAATTGTCGAAGAAAAGGACGCCAACTCGCGGCAGCGCGCGCTTCGCGAGATCAACACCGGAATCGTCGTGGCGCCGACAAAGAAACTCAAGTCCTGGCTCGCGAAGCTGCAAAACAACAACGCGCAGAAGGAGTATTACCTCACCGACATCGTCGCGCTCGCCACGAAGGAGCGCGTACCTGTGACCGCAATCCAGGCAGACACGGCGTGGGAGGCGCTCGGCGTGAACAGCCGTGCCCAACTCGCCGAGTTGGAGCGCGTATATCAGCGTAAGCTCGCCGCCTCGCTCCTTGAGCAGGGGGTGGCGCTCGCCGATCCGTCGCGCTGCGACGTGCGCGGAAGCCTCGCTTGCGGACGCGACGTGGCGATCGACGTCAATTGCGTGTTCGAAGGCGAGGTCAAGCTCGGCGACGGCGTCTCGGTCGGCGCGAATTGCGTGCTGAAGGACGTGACGGTCGGCCCGGGCACGCGCGTCGAGCCCTTCTGCCACCTCGAGAACGCCGACATCGGCGCCGACTGCCGCATCGGCCCCTACGCGCGCATCCGGCCGGGCACGCGCACCCGCCTCGCCGACGGAGTGCACATCGGCAACTTCGTGGAGGTGAAGGCGAGTAGCATAGGCGCGGGTTCCAAGGCGAATCACCTCAGCTACATCGGCGACAGCGAGGTGGGCAGAAACGTCAACGTCGGCGCCGGCACGATCGTGTGCAACTACGACGGAGCGAACAAGCACCGCACCGTCATCGAGGACGACGTTTTCATAGGCTCGGGCACCCAGCTCGTCGCGCCTGTGCGGGTGGGCCGGGGCGCGACCCTCGGCGCGGGAACCACGCTCACCAAGGACGCCCCCGCGGGGGAGCTGACCCTCTCCCGCGTGAAGCAGGTGTCGATTCCGGACTGGGAGCGGCCGGTGAAGAAGAAATGATCGAAAGGCAAACCGCATGTGCGGAATAGTCGGAGCGATAGCCAAACGCAACATCGTTCCCGTCCTCATCGAGGGACTGAAGCGGCTCGAGTATCGCGGCTACGATTCCGCCGGGGTCGCGGTCCTCGACGGAATCGCCTCCGGATCGCGGGCGACCTTGCGCCGCGTCCGCTCGACGGGTCGCGTCGCGGAGCTTGAGAAGCTCGCCGGCTCGCAGGGCCTCGCCGGGGACATCGGGATCGCGCATACGCGCTGGGCCACCCACGGCGTGCCGTCGGAGAAAAATGCCCATCCGCACCTCTCGGGCGGCGTGTCGGTGGTGCACAACGGCATCATCGAGAACCACGAAGAGATGCGCAGGCGCCTGCGCGCCAAGGGCTACGAGTTCGTCTCCGATACCGATACCGAGGTCATCGCCCACCTCGTTCACTCGAACCTGCAATCGGGCGCGACCTTGTTCGACGCCGTGAGAAAGAGCGTGGTCGAGCTGGTCGGCGCCTACGCGATCGCGGTCGTGAGCGAATCCGATCCTTCGCGATTGGTGGTGGCGCGGCACGGGGCACCGCTGCTGCTCGGTCTCGGCGAAGGGGAGAATTTCGCCGCCTCCGACACCTCCGCGCTCGTCCAGGTCACGCAGCGCGTCGTCTACCTCGAGGACGGCGACTGCGCCGAACTCACGCTCGATGGAGTGCGCGTCAGCGACTCCGGCGGCAAGGCGGTAAGCCGTCAGGTGCACGTTTCGCAGCTCACCGCCGACGCGGTCGAGCTGGGGCATTACCGGCACTACATGCAGAAGGAGATCTTCGAGCAGCCCATGGCGGTAGCGAACACCCTGGAGATGGTGACGGGCGCGCAGTCCGTTTCCCCGCAGCTCTTCGGTGCTGAGGCCGAGCGCATTTTTCGCGATGTCGATTCGGTGTTGATCCTCGCCTGCGGCACGAGCTATCACGCCGGGATGGTCGCGCGCTATTGGCTCGAGGCGCTGGCCGGGATCCCCTGCAGCGTCGAGATCGCGAGCGAATACCGCTATCGGGAATCCGTGCCCAACCCGAAGGGTCTGGTGATCACCGTTTCGCAGTCCGGCGAGACGGCGGACACCATCGCTGCGTTGCAGTACGCCAAGTCGCTCGGGCACCGCTACGCGCTCTCGATCTGCAACGTGCCCGAGTCCTCCCTGGTGCGCGCGTCCCATCTGCGCTTCCTCACGCGCGCGGGACCGGAGATCGGCGTGGCCTCGACCAAGGCGTTTACCACGCAGCTTGCCGCGCTCGCGCTGCTCACCATGACCCTCGCGAAGATGCGGGGCCGGCTCCCGGCGGAGCGCGAAGCTGAGCTGCTGCATTCGCTTCGGCATTTGCCGCGTGCTCTCGAGCGCGTGCTGCACGTCGAACCGCAGGTGAAGATGTGGTCGGAGAAGTTCGCGCAGCTCGAGCACGCCCTGTTCCTGGGTCGCGGCATCCACTACCCGATCGCGATGGAGGGGGCGCTGAAGTTGAAAGAGATCTCCTACATCCACGCCGAAGCTTATGCCGCGGGCGAGCTCAAGCACGGGCCGCTCGCGCTCGTGGACAAGAACATGCCGGTGATCGCCATTGCGCCCAAGGACGCGCTTCTGGAAAAACTCAAATCGAACCTCCAGGAGGTGCGTGCCCGGGGCGGCGAGCTGCACGTGCTCGCTGACGAGGACACGCGCATGGTCGCGGGCGAGGGCATCCACGTCATCCGAATGCCCGATCACGCCGGTTTTCTGTCTCCGATCCTGCATACCGTGCCGCTGCAGCTGCTCGCCTACCATGCGGCTCTGGAGCGAGGCAACGACGTGGACAAGCCCAGGAATCTCGCCAAATCGGTGACCGTGGAATAGGGGGATCGCGCCACGCGAAGAACCTCGGTCCACTCTCACGATCACGGGTCGGTGCGCAACGATGCACCGCCCTCCCCGGGATTTGCACTTGACCCGGTTTGCGGCATGCCGCTGGATATTTCGGCCGCCAAATACAAGCACTCGTACGGCGGCCGACACTGGTATTTCTGCAGCCTTCATTGTCTCGACAAGTTCGCTGCCGAGCCCGGGCGGTACGCCAAGGCGGCAGGGGGGCCCGCCCCACTGCCCGGGGCGATGCCGGACGCGATCTACACCTGCCCGATGCACCCGGAGATCCGGCAGGCGGGGCCCGGCAACTGCCCGAAATGCGGCATGGCGCTCGAGCCTGTCGCGCCAAGGGCAGACGACCAGCCCAACCCCGAGCTGCTCGACATGGCGCGCCGGTTCTGGATCGGGCTCGCGCTCACCGTTCCGGTTTTTGGCCTCGCAATGGCCGAACACCTGCCCGGCCTGCACGCGGCGTTGCCGAATCCGAAAATCTCCGGCTGGATTCAGTTCGTCCTGAGCGTCCCGGTGGTTCTTTGGGCCGCGTGGCCTTTCTTCGTGCGCGGCTGGAATTCGCTCGCGTCGCGCAGCCTCAACATGTACACGCTGATCGCGCTTGGAATCGGTGTGGCGTTCGCCTACAGCGCCGTCGCATTGCTCGCGCCCGGACTATTTCCCCCGGCGTTTCGCGATTCCCACGGAGAAGTCGGTCTCTACTTCGAGGCGTCGGCGGTGATCGCGGTGCTGGTCCTGCTCGGCGAAGTGCTCCAGCTGCGTGCGCGCGAAAACACGAGCAGCGCCATTCGCGCCCTGCTCAAGCTTGCTCCCGAGACCGCGATCCGGATCCGCAGGGATGGCGGCGATGAGGGGGTGCCGCTCGATCAAGTGCAGCGAGGGGATCGCCTGCGGGTGCGCCCGGGCGAAAAAGTACCGGTTGACGGCGTGGTTCTGGAAGGCCACTCGAGCGTGGACGAATCCCTGGTCACGGGCGAGGCGATTGCGGTGGAAAAGCATCCTGGAGAGAAAGTCACGGGGGGCACAATCAACGGCACAGGCAGCTTCACGATGCGCGCCGAGCGCGTCGGCGCGGAGACGCTGCTCGCGCAAATCGTGCAGATGGTCGCCGAAGCGCAGCGCACACGCGCTCCCATCCAGAACCTCGCCGATCTGGTTTCGTCTTACTTTGTTCCCGCGGTCGTTGGCATCGCCGCAGTTGCATTCGTGGCTTGGTCGATCTACGGCCCGCCGCCCGCGATGAGCTTTGCGCTGGTAAGCGCCGTATCGGTGCTGATCATTGCTTGCCCTTGCGCCCTTGGGCTCGCGACACCGATGTCGATCATGGTCGGCACCGGGCGCGGCGCTCAAGGCGGCGTCCTCATACGCAACGCCGAGGCGCTCGAGCGCATGGAGAACATCGACACGCTGGTGGTCGACAAGACCGGCACGCTGACGGAGGGTAAGCCCAGACTCACCGGGGTTGTCGCGGCCGAGGGAACAACCGAAGAGCATGTGCTGCAAGTTGCGGCGAGCCTCGAGCGCGGCAGCGAGCATCCTCTGGCCGCGGCGCTCCTCGAAGGGGCCAGGGACAGAGGTATTGCGCTCTTGAGCGTGGAGGGCTTCAATGCCGTCATCGGCAAGGGAGTGGAAGGAAAAATCGATGGCCGGACCGCCGCGCTCGGCAACGCGCGTTTCGCCGACACGCTCGCCCGGGTGCCGCAGGCCTTCAGGGAAAGGGCGGACGCGCTGCGCGGCAACGGCGAGACCGTGGTGTTCCTCGTGGAAGGCGGGCGCGTTGCCGGGATCATCGGCGTGGCGGATCCCATCAAAGCGTCCACCCCCGAGGCGCTGCGCGCGCTCGCAGCCGAAGGCGTCCGGGTCGTGATGCTCACCGGCGACAGCGAGCTCACCGCCCGGGCCGTGGCCGGGCGGCTCGGGATCGAGGACGTTCGCGCAGACGTCCTCCCGCAGGAGAAAGGCGTGGTCGTGAGGGCGCTGCGCGAAGAGGGTCGCGCCGTGGCGATGGCGGGCGACGGCGTGAACGATGCGCCGGCGCTCGCCGAGGCGGACGTCGGCATCGCCATGGGCACCGGGTCCGATATCGCGATCCGCAGCGCGGGCATCACGCTCGTCAAGGGCGACCTGCGCGGAATCGTGCGGGCGCGGCGGCTTTCGCGCGCCACGATGCGCAATATCCGCCAGAATTTGTTCCTGGCGTTCGTATACAACGCTCTCGGCGTGCCGATTGCAGCGGGGGTGCTGTTCCCCTGGACCGGCCTGGTTCTGAACCCGATGGTCGCGGCCGCCGCGATGAGCGCGAGCTCGGTGTCGGTCGTCCTCAACGCGCTGAGGCTGCGCCATTCCGCGATCTGACAGGGTGCGCCGCCGCGCGGAGGGATAGACTGTGGTGCAAGGGTGGAGCGCGCTTGACGTTTACGTAAACGTAAAGTAGCCTCGCGTTTCTCCAGCCAGATCCGGACGCGTTGGGGCAGCCATGACCGATCTGAGTGCCTCCCGGCACACCGAATACAAGACGAAGAACAAGATCCGCTTCGTGACGGCGGCGTCGCTTTTCGACGGCCACGACGCCGCGATCAACATCATGCGCCGCATCCTGCAGGCGAGCGGTGCCGAAGTTATCCATCTGGGGCACAACCGCTCGGTCGAGGAGGTCGTGGCGGCCGCGCTCCAGGAAGACGTCCAGGGGGTCGCGGTGTCCTCCTACCAGGGCGGACACGTGGAGTACTTCAAGTACATGATCGATCTCTTGCGCGAGCGGGGCGGGGAGAACATCCGGGTGTTCGGCGGCGGCGGCGGGGTGATCGTGGCCGAGGAGATTCGCGAGCTTCAGGCCTACGGCGTCGCGCGCATCTATACGCCCGAGGACGGCCAGAAGATGGGCCTGCAGGGCATGATCAACGACATGCTCGAGCGCTGCGACGAGGACTTGTCGCAGCGTGCGCCCAAGGAGTTGAACGGCGTGAAGGGCGGCGACCGCCGGGGGCTCGCCCGCCTGATCACGGGGCTCGAGAACGGCGCGACCGAGCGCAAGCTCCGCGAGCAGATGCTCGAGGAAGCCGGCGCGCTCCCCGTACCGGTGCTCGGGGTGACGGGTACCGGAGGCTCGGGAAAATCCTCGCTTGCCGATGAGCTGGTGCGCCGCTTCCGGCTCGACCAGGAAGACCGGCTCGGCATTGCCATCCTCGCCGTCGATCCTTCGCGCAGGAAGTCCGGTGGGGCGCTGCTCGGCGACCGCATCCGCATGAACGCGATCGCGGGGACCCGCGTGTTCATGCGCTCGCTCGCCACGCGCGGCGCCGAGAGCGAAATCTCGAAAAGCCTTCCCGACGTGATTGCGGCCTGCAAGGTCGCCGGATTCGACCTCGTCCTCGTAGAGACCTCCGGCATCGGCCAGGGCGA
>WNGC01000504.1_pt1 | contig 41727 bp, 44 predicted proteins | sample 5400051 | NCBI WGS metagenome assembly WNGC01 (sample SAMN13153368, study PRJNA577476) | soil metagenome | isolation source: 20 cm soil or saprolite under grassland replicate 2 | place: USA:California | collected 2016-06-15
CAGATACATGAACGCATGCGGACCACCGACCAATCCGCCCGTGGGCGTGAGGAACGGCCGCCATGAGGCGCGCGGCAGCGGCGCCGGCGGCGGCAGTGCGATGCGATATCGAATCGTGACTGCCCCATGCGGCGCAACGACCTCCCACATTGCGCTGTCGACGCGCGTTACCGTCGCGCCGCTGGGCTCGACGCTGAATCCGCGCACATAGCGCCAGTACCGATCGTCATATTCGGGATGCGCCGCCATGGCGAGACGGAACGTGTCGGAGACGGTGCGGAGCCGGATCTCCACGTCCCAGCCGGACAGATCCGCACTGTCGACGCGCAGGGTGTATTGAATGGTGGGCTTCAGCGCCGGTTCCAGAGCGGCCGGTGCGAAGACGGCGAGCAATAACGCGAGCCGGAATTCCATATTGTTTTTGACGCCGGTCACGAGCAGGAGGTTTAAAGTCATGCATCGACCAACGCTCTCTTACCGGCTCCCGGTCGGCCTTAGGAGGAATTATGGAGATCAATTTCCGTCACGACGTGGATCAGGTCCTCAAAGACGCAAAGGCACAGAATAAGCCGGTGCTTCTGGATTTCAGCGCCGCGCCGATGTGAAGTGGCTGTGCTCGGCTGGATGCCGAGGTGTGGCCGGATGAGCGCATCGTGCGCTTCGTCAATCAGAATTTCCTGCCGGCACGAGTGCACGTGAAGGACGAGGGACAGGCCTTTAAGCGCGTCAGCGAGCGCTTCAAGGCCCCATGGACGCCGACGATTCTCGAGCTCGACGCAAATGGCGTCGAGCAGCATCGCATCGAAGGCTTTCTTCCCGCAGACGATTTACTGGCGCAGCTCATGCTTGGCCTCGCGCATACGGCGTTTCAGCAGCAGCAATGGGCAGAGGCGGAGCGACGGTTCCGAGAGATCGTGAATAGCCTGCCGCAGACGGATGCTGCACCGGAAGCGCAGTATTGGGCTGGTGTCGCGAAGTACAAAGCGACGGGTGATCCCGCAGCGCTCAAGGAAACGGGGCGCGCGTTCAGCAAGCAATATCAGGACAGCACGTGGGCGAAGAAGGCGTCCGTCTGGCAGTAGACATCCATTAGACAAGGCGGTGGAGCGCTGATACCTTCGCCGCCTCATGTCCCCTTTTCTCGCCGAGCTGCTCGGCACCATGCTGCTCATCATCCTGGGCGACGGCGTGGTCGCCAATGTCGTGCTCAATCGAACCAAGGGTCAGAACTCCGGCTGGATCGTCATCACCGCGGGCTGGGCGTTCGGCGTGACGGTCGCGGTCTACGCGGTCGGCACATTCAGCGGCGCCCATTTGAATCCGGCGGTGACGATCGGCCTTGCCTCCATCGGCAAGTTCGCGTGGGCGAATGTGCCGCTGTACATCGCAGCGCAAATGCTCGGCGCCTTTCTCGGCGCCACGGTCGTCTGGCTCGCCTACCTGCCGCACTGGCGCGTCACCGAGAGCCAGCCATCGAAGCTGGCCGTTTTCTGCACCGGTCCCGCCATCCGCAGCCCGGGCCCGAATCTCATCACCGAGATCATCGGCACCGCTGTGCTGGTGCTGGGTGTGCTGGCCATTCTCACGCCGAAGAATCTGAATCCGGACTATGGCTGGAACGTGGGCTTGGGCCCGGCGCTAGTCGGGATCATCGTCTGGGCGATTGGCCTCTCCCTCGGCGGGCCGACGGGGTACGCGATCAATCCCGCGCGCGACTTAGGGCCGAGGCTCGCGCACGCTCTCCTGCCGATCGCCGGCAAGGGGAGTTCGGATTGGGGTTATGCGTGGATCCCGGTGGCCGGCCCGATAATCGGCGGCCTGATCGCCGCCTTCCTTTATAAGACGTGGTGGCCGGCATGAAATACATCCTGTCCTTGGATCAAGGCACGACGAGCTCGCGCGCCATCGTGTTCGATCACACCGGCAGCGTCGTGGCGTCGGCGCAGAAGGAGTTTCGCCAGATCTTTCCCAAGCCTGGCTGGGTCGAGCACGACGCGAACGAGATCTGGGCGACGCAGCTGCACACCGCCCAGGAAGCGATCGGCACGGCGAGACTGACCGCCGCCGACATCGCCGCCATTGGGATCACGAATCAGCGCGAAACCACCGTCGTCTGGGATCGCGAGACGGGCGTCCCGATCCATCACGCCATCGTATGGCAGGATCGCCGCACGGCCGCGGCGTGCGACCGGCTGAAAGCCCGCGGGCTGGGAGCCCTGATCAAGCGGAAGACGGGCCTCGTGCTCGACGCCTATTTCTCGGGCACCAAGCTCGAGTGGATTCTCAAGAACGTCTCCGGCGCGCGCGCCAAGGCAAAAGCCGGAACGCTGGCGTTCGGCACGATCGATTCGTGGCTCGTCTGGAATTTGACCGGCGGCCGAGTGCATGTGACCGATCCGAGCAACGCATCGCGCACGATGCTGTTCAACCTCCGGAGCGGCGATTGGGACGATGAGCTGCTGAAACTGTTCGGTGTGCCGCGTTCGGTGCTCCCCGCGGTGTCGTCCTCGAGCGAAGTGTACGGCGAGACCCGATTATTGGGCGGTTCGATTCCCATCGCGGGCATCGCGGGCGACCAGCAAGCCGCGCTGTTCGGACAGGCGTGCACCGAACCGGGAATGGTGAAGAACACGTACGGCACCGGCTGCTTCATGCTTATGAACACCGGGACTAAACCAATCGCATCTAAAAACAATCTCCTCACCACGGTGTCTTGGCGGATCGGGAAACGCACCGAATACGCACTCGAGGGCAGCATCTTCATCGCGGGCGCGGTGGTGCAATGGCTGCGCGACGGGCTCGGCATCATCAAGTCGTCATCGGAGGTCGAAGCACTCGCGTCGCAGGTGACCGACCCGGAAGGCGTCTATCTCGTCCCCGCGTTCGCGGGTCTGGGCGCGCCACACTGGGATCAATACGCGCGCGGCATTCTCGCGGGGGTGACGCGCGGTACGACGGCGGCCCACATCGCCCGCGCGGCGCTCGAGGGGATCGCGTTTCAGGTCGCCGATGTGTTGCGAGCGATGGAGGCCGATGCGAAAATCAAACTGAAGGAATTGCGCGTCGACGGCGGCGCATCCGCGAACAATCTGCTGATGCAGTTTCAGTCGAGCCTGCTGGGAGTCCCCGTCGTACGGCCCAAGGTCACCGAAACGACGGCGCTCGGCGCGGCCTATCTCGCCGGTTTAGCGGTCGGGTATTGGAAAGATCAAAAGCAGATCGCGACGCAGTGGCAGGTCGATCGCCGCTTCACGCCCGCCATGAAATCAACCCAACGCAAGCAGCTCGAGACCGGCTGGCGTAAGGCGCTCGAGCGGTCAAGAAGGTGGGAAGAGAATTAATCCCAAGTGGTTCGCATCCTTCGGTTCTGATAGTGGTATGACTTACATCCACCACTTGGGCTACCGTCATGGAGCAGGCGAACGGAACGCTGGACGCCAGCGTCGAAAACCAGCTGTGCAGTCTGCTGATCGCGCGTGTCCAGGACTACGCGATTTTCATGCTCAATCCCGACGGTAAAGTCATGACGTGGAACGAAGGCGCTCGTCTCATCAAGGGTTACAATCGCAGTGAAATCATCGGCCAACCGATGGCACGGTTCTACACAGCCGAAGACCAACAAAGCGGGCGTCCAGCGGAGCTGCTCCGTCAGGCAGAGGTGGAAGGGCGGGTGGAAGATGAGGGCTGGCGCGTGCGCAAAGACGGCACGCGATTCTGGGCGGACGTCGTCGTCACCGCCGTGCGCGATGACACGGGCAAACTCACCGGTTTCGCAAAGATCACGAGGGACCTGACTGAACGGCGGAAGGCCGAGGCGGCGATCGGCGAACTGGCCGGACGGTTGTTCCGACTGCAGGATGAGGAGCGGCAGCGCCTCGCCGGCCATCTACACGATCGGACCAGTTCCTATCTCACCGCCGTACTCAGCAGTCTCTACCGCGTGAAAGCGCACCTCAAGACGCACGACACCGTTCTCCTGCAGGATGTATCCGATAGCATCACGAAGGTGGAGGCGGCGTCCGATGTCATTCGCCGCGTCGCGCATATGCTTCACCCGTCCCGCTTGGAGCAAGGGGGTCTCGTCGATACGCTACGTTGGTATGCGGATGCCGTATCGGGCCAGCGGCTTGCGGTGAGCGCCGACCTGCCCCCGACGACGATCAAGATGTCGAAAGAGGGCGAGATCGTACTATTTCGTCTTGTTCAGGAGTGTCTCAACTACATCGTGGGACGAACGAAGGGGGCACGCGAAGCGAACATTCACCTCTCGGGGGATGGTGTGGTGGCGCTTCAGGTCACCATCCATGGATCGCTCCCGCTTGGCCTGCGCGATGCGCTGTATGCCGGCCAGGACGACTTCGGTGTCGGATTCGCGGGCATCCGTGAGCGACTGCGCCAACTGGGCGGTACGCTGGATGTGAGCACCGCCGGCGACAGATCCACGGTCAAGGCGGAACTGCCGCTGGAAAAGTAGATCGCAAGACGCGTCAGAGTTGGGCCGGCGGTAAGCTGTTCAGCACATTGACCAGCGCCTGGTAGTCGACCGGCTTGATCAGATGGTAGTCAATACTGGCGTTTTTTGAGAGGCGCCGGTCATTGTCCTGGCCCCATCCGGTGAGCGCGATCAGGGTGATGTCCCGGCCCTCAGTCTGGCTGCGCGCCCGACGAGCAACCTCGTAGCCATCCATACCCGGCATCCCGATATCCAACAATACGACCGACGGCCGGTAGGTCGTGAGCGCCTCGAGTGCCGCTGGGCCGTCGTGGACGACGTGCACGTCGGCTCCCTGCAACTGGAGGAGCATGCCCAAGCTGTTCGCGGCGTCGCGATTGTCATCGACCACCAAAATGCGTTGTTGAGCGATGGCGGCCGGCGTCGTCGCCGGACGGTCTGTGGCGATCCCCGACGGGCTCGCGACCGGCAGCCGCACCACGAACTCGCTTCCGGACCCGGGACCCTCGCTGTACGCCTCAACCTGGCCGCCGTGCATATCCACCAGCCGCTTCACCAGCGTCAGCCCGATTCCCAGGCCCCCCTGCGTCCGACTGTACGCGCGATCGACCTGCGTGAACAGGTCGAATACCTTCGACAGCATCTCGGACGGAATACCGATACCGGTATCCCGCACCGACACGACGACATGTGAGTCTTCGAGTCGAGCGCTCAACGAGATCTGGCCCCCCGACTCGGTGAACTTCGCGGCATTGTTCAACAGATTCGCGAACACTTGCGTGAGACGGACGGGATCGGCTTCCACGACCAGCGGCTCGGCCGGCACGTCGACCGTGAATTGGTGCTGCGCGCTTTCAATGAGCGGCTTGGCGGTTTCGACCGCTCCATGGATGACCGCCGCCAATTCGACCGCTTCCCGACGCAGCTCGATCCGGTCGCGAGTGATGCGTGACACGTCCATCAGGTCGTCCACGAGACGAATCAGGGAGTTGACCTGCCGTTCGATCATTTCGTGTACTTGCGTGAGGGAAGATCCGCCGTCGCTCGCGGACTCGGCCATTCGCAACGCATGGAGCGCGTTGCGAATGGGAGCCAGCGGATTGCGGAGCTCGTGCGCCAGGGTCGCCAGGAACTCGTCCTTGCGGCGCGAGGCCTCGGCGAGTTCCCGCTCGCGCTCCTGCAGTTGTTCCTCCGTGCGCTTGCGATCCGTGATGTCTACCACGACGTTCACCGCCCCGGTCACGGCACCCTGTTCATCCGTGATGGGAATCGCATGGGCCAATACCACGAGGCGAGTTCCGTCCGGCCGCTCTACGACAATCTCTTCTCCCTCGAATGCCCGCCCCTCATGGAGACACTGCGCCATCCAGCACTGATCGTGCGGGACCCACTTCCCGTCGACTGTGGACAACCGGAACGACCCGCAGTAGCGATCCTCGGGATCGTTCAGTTTCGGTTCTCGTCCCCAGGCCAGCACGGCACGTCGGTTGTAGTAGGTGATGAGTCCCTGCGCATCGCAGATGTACGCGGCGGCCGGCAATACCTCGAGGACGCGTCGGAACTCCAAGTCGCCGCGAGCCGGAGCAGCGGCGGGGGACTCGGACTGGCGGGACTGCGGAGTCACGGTCAAGGAGACGCTCAGGGGGATTGGACTTAATTACTACACCCGTTGTGCGCTCGTAGAACTCGCCCTTAAGAGCTAGAAACGCGCGCCCTGAGGCTTGACTTTCCTCACCAATCCGGCAATTGTTCGAGCGAGTCGAAGTGGCCAGTGACCGATCACGAGGACCTGGGGCAACTCTCCGGTCCTCGATTTTTTTGGTAGGCCCTGAGCTCTTCGATTCGACCGGCGCCGGAATCACAGTACGCGGCGCATCGCAAGATGACGACGCGCGACGCCGGGAACAGCTTTTAGCACAGGAGTTTCATCAGATGGCACGTATCACCGGTACCGTGAAGTGGTTCAACGACGCGAAGGGGTTCGGTTTCATCACGCCCGAGAACGGCGAGAAGGACTGCTTCGTGCATCACACCGCGATTCAGGCGCAAGGCTTCAAGTCTCTCGCCGAAGGCGAGCGCGTCGAGTTCGAAGTCGTCCAGGGTCAAAAAGGCCCGGCGGCACAGAACGTCGTCAAGCTCTAACCACTGCGGTACGTTTCACGACACGGCGCTCTCTTCGGAGGGCGCCGTTCTCTTTTATCCCTCCGTAAGGATCTGATGCACCGTTGCGACCGCGATCGATCCCTCGCCGACCGCCGACGCCACCCGCTTGGTGCTGCCGCTGCGCACATCGCCCACCGCGAGAACGCCCGGCAAGCTCGTCTCGAGTAGATGGGGCGCGCGGCGCAGGGGCCACTTCGCGGTCGCGAGCTCGTCCGCGCTGAGCGACGGGCCGGTCTTGATGAACCCTTTCGCATCGAGCGCCAGGCACCCGGCGAGCCACTTGGTGCTCGGCTCCGCCCCCGTCATGGTGAAGACGTGGCGGATCTGCTGTTTCTCGACCGGCCCGCCGGGACCGGTGCGCCACGCGACGCGCTCCAGATGGCCGTTCCCTTCCAGGCCGACGATCTCGGTGCGCGTGAGCAGGTCGATGCGCGGGTGCGCTTCGATGCGGCTGATCAGATAGCGCGACATCGTCTGCGCCAGCCCATCAGAGCGAATCAGCATCCGCACGTGCTTCGCGGTCTCGGCGAGAAACACCGCCGCCTGCCCCGCGGAATTCGCGCCCCCCACGATCGCAATCTCCTCATCGGCGCACAGCTGCGCTTCCATTGGAGTCGCGGCGTAGTAGACGCCGGCACCCTCGAACCGGGCCAGGTTGTCGACCTGCAAGCGCCGGTATTCGACGCCGCTCGCGATGATGATCGCGCGGGTGAGCAACGGCTCGCCGCCGCCCTCGCCGAAGAGCACGCGGTACGGCTTTTGATTGCAATCGATTCGGACGACCGTCTTGGCGATCAGGATCTTTGTGCCGAACTTCTGCGCCTGATCGTACGCCCGCGCCGCGAGCTCCTGGCCCGAGATGCCAAGCGGAAAGCCGAGATAGTTCTCGATGCGCGAGCTGGTGCCCGCCTGCCCGCCCGGCGCGTTGGACTCGATCATCACGACGTTCAGGCCTTCCGACGCGGCGTACACGGCCGCGCCGAGCCCAGCCGGTCCCGCGCCGATAATCACGACATCGTTGATCGCCGTCCGATCGATGCTCGGGTTCAGGCCGAGACAGTCGGCGACCTGTTGGATCGTGGGATTACGCAGGACGATGCTGCCCCGGCAGATCACCACGGGAATGTCGGCGGCGCTCACGCGGAACTGATCGAGCATCTCCTGGCTGTCGGGGTCGTTGTCGAGATCCACGAACTTGTAGGGATGCCCATTGCGCGTGAGAAACTCGCGGATGTGCAGCGATCCCTGGCAATGATTCGAGCCCAGCAGCAGGACGTCGCCAAAGCCTTGATCGATCAGCTGCAGGCGGCGCAGAATGAACGCGCGCAGGAAGATGTCGCTCAGCTCGGAGTCGGTCTGAATCAGACCGAGCAGCGCATCGCGGCTGACCTCGATCACTTCACACGGCGTGCTCGCCTGGATGCGGACGAGGAAGCGCCCGCCGGCGAGGATCGATCGCTCGCCCGTGAACATCCCTTCGCTGAAGCTGGGCACCTCCTCCCCCACCCAGCGCGGCGGGCGGACGAGATCGAGCCGACCCGACACGACGACGAATATTTTTGTGACGGGCTCACCGGCCTCGCCGATCACCTCGCCCGGCTCGACCGTACGGCGCCGGCCGTGTGGCTCGATGCGTGCGATCTGCGCCGCCGTCAGTCGGGGAAACGCCTCCGCCTGCCGCGCCGCGGCGGCGGGAGTGATTTTGGGTGGAACCGTCGTGGCAGTCACGCTTGAATACTATCAGCCAACGGAAGAGCTTCTAGCATGGCCCAACAATGCAAACATCTCACGCAGGTCCGCGACGTGGAGCCGAAGACGCCCGATGGCTGCGAGGAATGTCTGGTGAGCGGCGACGAGTGGGTGCACCTGCGGCTTTGCCTCGAGTGCGGTCACGTCGGGTGCTGCGATGATTCGCCCAACCGCCACGCCACGAAGCACTTCCATACGACGAAGCATCCCGTGATGCGCAGCTTCGAGCCGGGAGAGGACTGGGGGTTTTGCTTCGTAGATCAGCTCATGTTCGAACCGGCGCCGCGACCGCTCTCGGGCTGACGGAGCGCGAGAGCGTCAGTCGGGGTGCGGCGGGTGCTGCCGCAGGGCCACTGTGGCCGTCTCGATGCGGGCGATGTACGGACGGATGGCTTCGCGCGGCGCCCGGCGCGGCAGGACGAAATGCTGGTCGTCCGGCTCGGGACTGTTCAGATCGTCCACCATCAGATCCCCGCCATGCGCCTCGACCGCAGCCTCGAAGCGTTCGACGGCCGTCAGCAGGTCCGCCAAATCATCGGAGCGCTCGGCCCCGGTCACCGTGACCCCCCGGCGCCGCAGCTTATCGGCGACTTCGGCGACGACGCGCTCGTCGGCGTCGGTGCGCTTGCTAGCCATTCGACCGATCCTGCTGATGCGCTTCCACGAACCAGAGCCATTTGTCGATGCCGCGCGAGATGTCGGTCAGGAGATCGGCGCTGCCCGCATCTTCGAGCTCGTTCATTTCTTCGATGCCGATACGCGTCGTCCGGCCGAACGCGGCGAGGGCATCCGACAGCGCGGCCACGTGCTCCGCGCCGCTCGATAGCGCGAGGGGATAATCGGGGAGTGTCGAGCGGCCTTCGACCGCACCCAGCGTTCCCTCGGCGATGCCGCCGAGCTGCACGATGCGCTCGGCGATCAGGTCGACGTACTGCTCCACATCTTCGTTGACATCATCGAACAGCTTGTGCAGCCCGATGAACGATGGGCCCTTCACGTTCCAATGCGCCTGCTTGCATTGCGTCTGGAGGTCGATACACTCGGCCAGCCGCTGATTGAGCAGGCCGATCACCTCGATCCGTGCCGTCTCGGGGAGGTCGTTCTTCGTCGCATAGAGGCGCGCCGGAACGCGCGAGCGAATCTCAGGAACCGTCTCTCGAGCTGCCGGGCGAGCGGAGGGTTTTCCGCGTGCCATGTCGATTCTCCTGGTGAGCGGGCCGTGGTGCGTCTGGAACTTGGAGTCGTGGCCCGCTTGGTGGTAGTGGAGTAGAATAGCGCGAGGAATGAGGCTTAATCTCGCAATGAAACGGCGTGAGTTTCTGGGCACGAGCCTGAGCGCGGCAGCGTGGGCGGCCGGATGGCGCACTCCTCGCTTCTCCGCCGCGCACATTCGCTTGGGCTACGCCGCAATTACCTGGGGCGGCAATGACCTGCAAGCGATCGACGATATCAGCGCGCTCGGCTTCCGCGGCATTCAGCTCCGGCAATCGGCGGTCACGACCTGGGGAGACCGTCCCGCCGAGCTCACGCAACTCCTCGCCGAACATCACTTGACCCTCGTCGCGCTGTCGAGCGGGGACGTGTCACTTGATCCGGCCGCTGAACGAGAGACGCTGGCGCAGCACGCCCGCCATGCACGGTTTGTTCGGGATGTGGGTGGCCGCTATCTCCAGGTGATCGATCAACGTCCGCGCGGTCGAAATCCGAGACCGGACGACTACCGCCGAATGGGACATTTGCTCACCGAGATCGGCCGGCGCAGCGCCGACGTGGGGATTCTGCTCGGCTACCACAATCACATGGGCGCGCTGGGCCAGTCGCCGGAAGAGGTCGCGCGCGTGCTCGATGCTGCCGATCCGCGCTTGGTGCGGCTCGAGCTGGACACCGCGCATTACCAGCAGGCGGGCGGCGATCCCGCCGAGGCCGTGCGGCAACATGCGGACCGGTTGCTGTTTCTGCACATCAAGGATCTCGACACGTCGAATCGGTTCGTCGAGCTGGGTCGCGGGCGGGTGAACTTCACCGCGGTGTTCGCGGCGCTCGATGCGATCGGGTTCGACGGCTGGGGCGTGGTCGAGCTCGACAGCGTGCCGGACGGCGCGCGCACGCCGAAAGAATCGGGCGCAATCGCGCGACGCTATCTCGAAGCGGCAGGCCGATGGAACGACGCGAGCTGATTCAGTGGCTCGTGGCGACCGCGGGGCTGCAGAGCCTCAAGTCGCTCGCGCCTGCCGATTTCTTCGACCTCGGTCGCGACGTGCACCAGCGACCGCTCCGCCGTGCCCTTCCCGCTCATGTCGAACGCACGGCGACCGTGGCCGCGGAACGCATCCTGCCGGGCGCCACCGAGGCGAACGTGGGAGTGTTCATCGCGAAGATGTTGTCCGACTGGCACACACCCGCGGAGCGCGCGCAGTTGCTCGCGGGACTCGCGGACCTCGACGCGCGCTGTCGCGCGCGCGCGGCGCACGATTTCGTCGACTGTAGCGAGGCCGACCAAATCGCCGTGCTCACCGCGTTGGACGATGAAGCCTTCAACACGGGAACACATGATCATTGGTTCGCGCGGCTCAAGTACCTCACCGTCTACGGCTACTGCACATCCGAGCCCGGTATGCGCGCGCTCCGGCTCTATCCCCTCCCCTGGCGCTACGATGGTTGCGCACCGGTATGACCGCACCTGAGTTCGATGCGATCGTCGTCGGCTCCGGCATGACGGGTGGCTGGGCCGCAAAAGAGCTCACTGAGCTCGGCTTGCGCACGCTCGTGCTCGAGGCGGGCCGACCGATTGTGCCCGAGCAGGATTACGTGGAGCACACGCCTCCATGGGAAATGCCGTTCCATGGCCTCGGCGATCGCCGCGCCGTCGGCGCGCGGCAGCCGACGCAAAGCCATTCCGCATCGTTCGACGAATTGAGTCACGTGTTCTGGACCGATGACGTCGACAATCCCTACAGCACGCCGCCGGATCGGCCGTTCTACTGGTTCCGGGCGCGACAGGTGGGCGGCAAGTCGATCATCTGGGGACGCCAGGTCTATCGCTGGAGCGATCTCGATTTCGAAGCCAATCTGCGCGACGGCATCGCGGTCGACTGGCCGATCCGGTACGCCGACATCGCGCCCTGGTACGACCGCGTCGAGCGCTTCATTGGCGTGAGCGGCCAGGCCGAAGGGCTCGCGCACCTGCCGGACGGCCAGTTTCTCCCTCCGATGGCGCTGAACTGCGTCGAGCAGCACGTGCAACAGCGGATCACAGACAAGTTTGGGCGCGCGCGCGTTCTCACGATCGGCCGAGTTGCCAATCTCACGGCGCAGCACAACGGTCGCGCGCCGTGTCATTACTGCGGCCCGTGTCACCGCGGCTGCATCACGCTGTCGTATTTCAGCAGCGTGAATGCGACGTTGCCGGCGGCGCGAGCCACGGGCCGGCTCACCCTGCGGCCGTTCAGCATCGTGCGCAGTCTGGTCTACGACCGGGCGAGCGGCCGAGTGACAGGCGTGCGGATGATCGACGCGAGGACGAAAACGGAACGGGAGTACAGCGGGCGCATCATCTTTCTGTGCGCTTCGGCGCTCGAGAGCGCGCGGATTCTCCTCAATTCGGGGATTGCGAACTCCAGCGGCCAGGTCGGCCGGAACATCATGGATCACATCAAGTGGGGCGGCGCCAGCGGCCAGATCGACGGGTGGACCGACCGCCGCGTGATCGGCGAGCGTCCGAACGGGATCTATGTGCCGCGCTTCCGCAACGTCACGACGCGCCATCCCGATTTCATTCGCGGGTACGGATTCCAGGGCGGCGCGGGGCGCGCGGGGTGGCGAGCGGGGCTGCACGCGCCGGGCATCGGCTCCGCGTTCAAGGCTCGACTTCTGGACCTCGGCCCCTGGTCGATGAGCTTCGGCGGATTCGGCGAAATGTTGCCGCGCGAAGAAAACCGGGCGACGCTGCACCCGACGCTGGTAGACGCGTGGGGCATTCCGTCGCTCCACATCGAATGCAAGTGGAGCGAGAATGAGCTGGCGCTGCATCGCGACATGAACGTCACCGCGGCGGAGCTGCTCGAGGCCGCCGCGGCGCGGAACATCGAACCCAGTACCAGTGGGCCGAGTACCCCGGGCGGCACCAATCACGAGATGGGGACGGCCCGGATGGGTCGCGACCCGAAGACGTCGGTGCTCAACGGCTGGAATCAGTCGTGGGATGTGCCGAACCTGTTCGTCACCGACGGCGCGGCGATGGCGTCCAGCGGGTGGCAGAATCCCTCGCTGACGTACATGGCGCTGACCGCCCGGGCGTGCCATTACGCGGTCGAGCAGCTGAAACGCCGGGAACTCTAGAGGCGAGCTATGACAACTGATCTCACGCGCCGTGATTTCATTGCCACGACTGCAACGCTCGTTGGATCGACCGTCGTTGCCCCGCGCCTGGAGGCCCGAGACGCGCGCAACGGGACCGTCGTGTTGTTCCAGGGTGACTCGATCACCGACGCCGGCCGCGATGCGCAATCGCCCGACGCCAACAGCGCGGGCGCCTTAGGGAATGGCTATCCGTACCTGGTCGCTGCGGCGGCGTTGGCGGCGCATCCCGATCGGGCGCTCAGGTTCTACAACCGGGGCGTGAGCGGCAACAAAGTGCCCGATCTCGAGCAGCGCTGGAGTACCGACACGATCGCGCTGCGTCCCGACGTGCTCAGCATTCTGGTGGGCGTAAACGACTTCTGGCACAAGCTCAGCAAAGGCTACACGGGAACCGTCGCGGACTATGAGAAACAGTACGCGGCGCTCCTCGAGGAAACCCGCCGCGCGCTGCCGGGCGTGCGCCTCATCGTCCTCGAGCCGTTCGTGCTGCATTGCGGGGCCGTGACCGCCGAATGGTTTCCCGAATTCGACGCTCGGCGCGCGGCCGCGGCGCGGGTGGCCGCGCGCGCCGGCGCCGCGTTCGTCCCCCTCCAGAAAATCTTCGATGAGCGGGCAAAAACCGCGGCGCCACAGTACTGGGCCGCGGACGGCGTCCATCCCACGGCAGCGGGTCATGCGGTCATCGCCGAGCAGTGGCGGCGCGCCGCGAATCTCTAGACCGGCGCCTCCCGGATGCTGATCTCGGACTTGAGCGTCCGATGCACCGGGCACCTGTGCGCTACGTCCATCAGTTTTTGGTGTTGCTCGGCGGTGAGCGCGCCGGAGAGCTCAACCGCAGTCTCGATGTGGTCCAGCAGGGTGTCGTCGCGGATCACGCAGTCGGCGCAATCCTTCGCATAGATCCGTGAGTGTCGTAGCCGGATGACGACGCTCTCGAGCGGCCACTGCTTCGCGCGCGCGTAGAGCGCGATCGTCATAGACATGCAGGAACCGAGCGCGGCGAGCAGCAGCTCGTACGGACCTGGCCCGCGGTCGCTGCCACCCGCGCGCACCGGCTCATCGGCAATGAGATGATGCTGGCCCGCGCTGATCTCCTGGACGAATCCGCGCGCGCCCCCACGCACCACGACGACGCCCTCAGCTTCCGGCATAGGCACCCTCCTCAGGGGATCCGCTCAGCAAGCCACGCTCGCGCGATCTCGGCGATGTCTTTGTGTTCGACGTCGGCGAGCCCATTCAGTCGCCGCATCTCTGCGTCAGAGATCTTTCCCCCCAACTCGGCCAGCGCGCTCCCTACCGCCGGTTGTTTTTCGACCAAGGCCCGCCGCACGACCGGCCCCGCCTGATATGGTGGGAAGTAGTGGTGATCGTCGGTCAGCACGACCAGGTCGAGCGCCGCAATTTGACCATCGGTCGAATTCCCAGCGATCACATCCACGCGATGGTCGGCCAGTGCGCGGTACGTGAGCCCGAGGTCCATCGCGGTGGGCGGTTGCGAGAACGTCAGGCCGTATGTTTTGGCGAGACCGGGAAAACCGTCCAACCGCTCCAGAAACTCATAGCCGAATCCCGCTTTCCAGTGCGGCGCAACGCGCGCGAGATCGCCGATGGTCCGCAAACCATACTGCTCCGCATCCGCACGCCGCACCAGGATGGCAAACGTATTGTTGAAGCCGAGCGGCGCCGTCCATTGCAGCTGAAAGCGGCGCGCGTATTCCGCGCTGACGAAGCGATACACACTGTCCGGATCAGCGATCGGCGTCTGCTTCAAAATCGCGGTGAACGCGGTGCCGCTGTATTCGACGTACAGGTCGATATCGCCCGCTTTGATGGCGCGGTCGCAGACGAACGTGCCGCCGAGATGCAGCTTGCGCTCAACCGGGAGTCCCGTGCGGCGCTCGATCTGTTGGGCGACGATTTCGGCAAGCAGATCGGACTCCGTGAAGTTCTTCGCGCCGACCACGACACGATCCCGCCGACCGCATCCGGAGAGCAGTATGGCCGCCAACAACACACGATTCATCGCGGACGCCAGACGAGCCGTCGCTCTGCAAGACCGAGCACCGCATCAGCGAGGAGCGCGAGCAGCGCCGCGGGGATCGCGCCCGCGAGGATCAGGGTGTCGTCCACCGTCGCCACGCCGCGAAAGATGTAGACGCCGAGCCCGCCTGCGCCGATCGCCGCCGCAATGGTCGCGATGCCCACGCTGACCACGGTCGCGACACGCACACCGGCGAGAATGACGCCGGCGGCGAGCGGCAACTCGACGAGTCGCAACAGCTCCCCCTCGCTCATTCCCATCCCCCGACCCGCCTCGCGCACGGCCGGGTCCACGCCCGTTATTCCGGCGTACGTGTTGCGCACGATCGGCAGCAGCGCGTACACGACGAGCGCGGCGATCGCAGTCCACGCGCCGATGCCAAGGATCGGAATCAGAAGACCGAACAGCGCGAGACTGGGGACCGTTTGAAAGACGTTCGCCAGACCCAGGACCGGGCGGCGCCAGGCCGGGCGGCGCGCGACGAGAATGCCCAGGGGCAACCCGATGAGCAGGGCGACACCGATGGAGATTGCGACGAGCACGATGTGCTGGCCGAGGAGCAGTCCCAGCTCGCCGGCGTGGTGCGCGTAAAACTCGAACAGCCTCAGGCGGCTTCCATGAATTTGCGCACCTCGGGCAGCGTGCTGGCGCGGAATTCATCCGGCGTTCCGAGGAAGGCGAGCCGCCCCGATTCGAGCAGTCCGATCTGCGTGCCGAGCAGCAGGCCCTCGCGCACGTCGTGCGTGACGAACACCATCGCCTTCTGGAGGCCGCCTTGGAGGGCGCGGAATTCCCGCTGCAACTCGAGGCGGGTGATCGGGTCGAGCGCGCCGAACGGCTCGTCGAGGAGGAGCAGCGGCGGGTCGACGGCAAGCGCGCGGGCCACACCGACGCGCTGGCGCTGGCCGCCGGAAAGCTGGTGCGGAAACCGCGCGGCGAAGGTATCGGGATCGAGTCCCACGAGCGCGAGCAGCTCGCGCACCCGCCGCGCGATGCGATCGCCGGGCCACTGCTCGAGTCGCGGCAACAGGCCGACGTTGGCGGCGACCGTGAAATGCGGAAAGAGACCGACTTCCTGAATCACATAGCCGATGCGCCGCCGCAGCTGCGTTGCCTCTACGGCGTCGGCGCGTTGGCCCGCGACCACGACGGCACCGTCTGTCGGCATGAGGAGCCGGTTCACCAGCTTGAGCATCGTCGTCTTCCCCGCGCCGCTGCGCCCGAGCAGCACGAGCGTCTGTCCGGCTCCAACAGAAAACGAAACGCCGTCGACGAGTGGTCTTCCATTCTCCGGCAATTCGTAGCGTAGGTCACGGACGTCGAGTACCGAGTTCACAGCCTCGATAATGCCCTCCGCCCGCGACCACGCGCTAGCTCGTCACTGCACCTTCTGCGCGGCTGCTACCTGGCGTCGGGCGAGCTGGACAGTCGCGCCCGCCAATCCGAAGACCAGCGCGGCGAGACCCCACCCCGCTCCGGCATCGCGAATGCCGAGCACGGCGTCGAGCGACAGTGCACCAGGGCCGGTGAACGCGAGGCTCAAGGCTGCTATTCCCAGGATCAGGGTGTACTCGTAGCCGCCCTTGTGGGCGAAAAATCCTTGCTTGACGTGCGCGCTGACGGCCGCCACGACCATGACCGCGACTGCGATCGCCGCCGCCCCAGGCGTGAATAGGCCGAGCGCCAGGAGCAGTCCCGCCCCCGTTTCCGCCAGTCCCGCCAAGAGGGCGCTCCGCCGGCCCGGCACGAAGCCGAGCTGTTCAAAAGCAGCTGCCGTTTGCGACAAGCCCGAGAGCTTCTGCGCGCCGTGCGCGGCCAGCGTCAGGCCGACCACGAGGCGCAGGATCAGGAATCCAATACTCATAATGATCACCTATCTAGAAGAGTGGTACTATCTAACGGGAAGGAGTCTCCGTATGTTCCTATCATATGTCAAGGGGCTTTCTTTTGGGAAGCTTGTACGCTAGAATAGCGCCATGGCGAAACCGGTGGATTCCCAGTGTCGCGCGTTCCAAACGGCGATCGCCGTGTTAGGACGGCCGTGGAACGCCCTGATCCTCAATGTCTTGCAGGAAGGCCCGCTACGATTCAGCGAGCTGTCCGGCCGGGCGCAGGGACCCGGGGACAAGGTGCTCTCGGTGCGGCTCAAGGACCTCGAGGTGCGCGGCCTATTAGTGCGCCACGTGGAGGCGGGGCCGCCGGTGCGCGTCGCCTACGAGCTGACGCGAACCGGGCGCACATTCCGCGAGCTGGCCCGGGCGATCGAGCGTTGGGGGCGTGAGCTCGTGGAGGGGGAAAAACCACGGCGTCGCTAGTCCAGAACAACATCCCATCACCATCATATCGCGGCGTCACGGGCACTGTGGCGAGCGAAATTGGAGTGTGATCCATGTGCCAAGCACTACAGCTCTAGAAATTGGCGTTGACAGTTTCGCAGCGGCATACGACGAAGCGAGCCTCGCGGTCAGTGTCTCGGAGCGGCTCCGGAACCTGGTCGATCAGATCGTGCAGGCTGATCAGGTGGGATTGGACGTGTTCGGGATCGGCGAGCACCACCGCCGCGAATATCTCGATTCCGCGCCGGCCATGATTCTCGCGGCTGCCGCCGCCCGCACCCACCGCATCCGGCTCACGAGCGCCGTGACGGTCCTGAGCGCCGCGGACCCGGTGCGCGTGTTCCAGCAGTTCGCCACCCTCGACCTGTTGTCGCAGGGTCGCGCGGAGATGGTCGTCGGCCGCGGGTCGTCGATCGAAGCGTTTCCCCTCTTCGGCTTCCGGCTCGAGGATTATGACGACCTTTTTGCAGAGAAACTCGATTTATTACTGAACATCCGGGAACACGAGCAGGTGCGTTGGTCCGGCAAATATCGGCCTGCCTTGACTGGACAGGGTGTCTATCCGAGGCCGGTGCAGAATCCTTTGCCGATCTGGCTGGGCGTCGGTGGGACGCCGGAATCGTTCGTTCGTGCCGGCAGGTTGGGACTTCCATTGATGGTCGCGATCATCGGCGGTGAGACGCGAAGGTTCCGACCGCTCGTCGATCTGTACCGGGCGGCGGGCGAGCAAGCGGGGCACGCACCTGAGCGCCTGAAGGTGGGCGTGCATGCGCTCGGATATGTCGCCGAGACGACGCAGGAAGCGGCGGACGCGTTCTTTCCCGGCTACGCCCGTGCGGTCGCCAGTGTCGCGAAGGAGCGGGGGTGGCCTCCCGTTACGCGCGCGGGATTCGACGCGCAGCGTGGGCCCCATGGCGCGCTGTTGATTGGGAGTCCCGACGAAGTGATAGAAAAGATCGTGCGACACAGCGAGGCGCTAGGCGGAATCGCGCGGATCACATTTCAAATGAACGCCTCTTCCCTGCCGCACGCCAAGCTCATGCGCGCGATCGAAGTGCTGGGCACGCAAGTCGCACCGGCAGTGCGTCAAGAACTGGCCATGGAGACTCTATGACGTTGACGCTCGCCAAGGACGATCACGTGCGTGGGCCCAAGAAGGCACCGGTCACGATCCTCGTGTACGGCGATTACGAATGTCCCTATACGCGGGCGTTCGAGCAGTCGGTCGCACAGCTGCGTGAGCAGGACGGCGCTACGTTCCGCTATGTGTTCCGCTATTTCCCGCTGCGCGAGATCCATCCGCACGCACAGCCGGCGGCCGAGGCAGCGGAGGCCGTCTTCGCGCTCGCCGGGGCGGACGCCTTTTGGGTGATGCATGACGCCTTGTTCAACAATCAGCGCGACCTGCGGCCCGCGAATATCGAGCGGCTCGCGGCCGCAGCCGGCGTCGATCTCGCGGCTTTCCGGACGGCGCGCGAAACACACCGCGGCGCGGAACGCGTCGAGCGAGACGTGCAAAGTGGCATCGCGAATGGTGTCGAGGGAACGCCGTCCATCTTCATCAACGGCGAGCGCTACCCCGGCGCCCGTGATGCCGAAACGTTACGCGAGGTGATTGCCTACTTCTCGAAGTAGTGGGGTTGCCCTCACAACCCGATCGAGGACGGGATAACGGTCCGTTGAACGTGCGGATAGGCGCGGGCAATGAGTTGTGCAGCGGATTCGCCTTTCACACGGTGCGGTAACGCGGGATGGTGCACGCCGGCCGCGAGCAGCCGGGCAAGCGGGCCGAGCAGACCCATCGTCACGGCCTGATCGAACACCGCGGTTTGGGGTGCTTCCGCCACCGCCTCATCGAAGAGCCGGACCTCGAACCCATCGATCAACGAATGAGAGAGAGTGGAAGCAGCTCTCCGCTCGCGACGGGTCGCCCAATGGAACTGACGCTGCAGTCTCTCGTAGCGTCCGCGATCCGGCAGGAGATGTGCGCCATCTCCCGTCACGTGCTCGGCTTCCTCGAGCAAGGGCCAAGCCAACTCCGGCTGACCCGCACATAAGTAGAGTTCCGCCCGCGCCATGCACGCAGTCACGGCATGGCGCCGCAATCCCGAGCGCCGCGCCCCTTCCTCGCACTGGGCCACGGCCATTTCGGCTTCGGCCGTGTTGCCCAACACCAGCGCCAGCCGTGCGAGATCGCAATGCGCCTCCACCAATGCGCGCGGCGACGACAACGTCTTGAGCGGAGGCAACACCTCGCGGTAGCACGCGACAGAAGCGTCGAACCAGGCGAGATCGTGATACAAATTCGCGAGCAGCATCCGGCTGTGGATGATGCCCCCGGTGTGGCCCGCACGTTCCGCGAGCGCTACCGCCTCCCGAAAGACGCGTGTTGCATCCTCGACTCTCCCCAAGCCTCTGTAGCAGATCCCCAGCACGCTCTGGGCGCGCCGCAACTCCACCAGCAGCGCGAGCGATTCCAGGATCGGGACCGCGGCGGTGAGCCGTTCCATTGCCTGAACAAGCTCGCCGCGCGACAAGAGACTCTGTCCGAACGTGAGATTCGCCAGAGCGACGCACTCGGGAGTTGCATCCGACGCGGCGATACGCGCCGCCAATGACTCGGCATCCGCCCGCGCCCCAAGGTCCGCGCCGTCCGTGCCGATCTCCATGCGTATGTAGTTCGCGCGGACAAGGAACGCCGTCGCATTCGCCTGCTCGGCCAGCGCGATGGCTTCCCGCGCCGCCCCGACAATCACCGCGTCGCTCCCCAAACGCGCACGGTGCAGCGCGTCGGCACGCAGCAGCGCTGCGAGCGCGCGATCCACGGTCGACGCGGAATCGGCGCGCCACTCCGCCAGCGCATCCAGCGCCCGCTGGTACTGCGCGGTCGCGACCAACGCGTGCGCCAGCAGCAACCGCAGCCTGGAACCCGCCGGCACGGCGTAGACCCGCAGTAACCGGGTGAGCACCCGCTCGGCTTCGCGCGGGGCGCCGTGCGCGATCACGACCTCGGCGGCCTCGAGCGCGGTGTCCATCGCTTGCTGCTCGAGCCCGGCGCCAATGGAATGGTGCACCAGCTCCAGCATCGTCTGCAGCTCATGCCGATCGGCGGAATCGGCGAGGCGTTGCGCGAGCTGCCCGTGATGGTAGGTGCGCCGGTCATTCCCCATCGCGTGGTAGACGTAGGCGCGGTGCAACTCGTTCTTGAATGACAGTCGCCCTTCTTCCACGCGGCCGACGCCCCGGTCCAACATTTCGAGCACGACACGCTCGCTCGCACCGGTCCCGTCGAGTCCCACCAAACTCGAGACCTCGCGCGGAGCCATCGCCTTGCCCGCAACCGCGAGCACCTGGAGCGCGTGCTGCGCGTCGCTTGTGAGACCGCGGTATTGGCGCTCAAACGCTGCGCGCAGGTCCTCAGGCGGCGTCCATGAGATCGCGGTCGTATTTCCCGAGCTCTCCGCCGCGACGAGCGAGTCCGCGTGGTGCATCCGCCAATCCGTGAGGAGCAGCTCGATGTGATAGGGATTCCCTTCCGCGAGTCGTACGATCGTCTCGAAGATCGGGGCGCCTGGCTCTTCGGCATCGGCCGAGAGATCGCGGATCAGCGTCAGCGCGTTCGATCGATCGAGCAGCGGCAACTCGATCGTCTCGCTCCATGGCAATCCATCGCGTCCACCCTCACCCGGGCGCGACCCAGCCAGAATCACCGCGGGGAGGCGAGCCAGCCCGCGCATGACGAGGAACAGCACTTCCTGACTCGCAGGATCGAGAAACTGCAGATCGTCGAACGCGAGCAACACGGGGCCGTTGTCCGCGACGGCGTCGATCATGTGACGCACGGCTTCAGCGACGCGCAGTCGAATCGAGTCGGTGGGCGCATCGGGGGCGTCCGGCACGCCGGGATAGATCGTCCGCAGGGCCGGAGCCACGCGACTGGCCTCCGCCAACCACAGCGGCTCCGTGCCGCCGGCCGCCGGATCGCGCCCCAACGCGGTGATGAGATCCGAAACCGCCGCGTACGGAATCCCCTGACCGATTTCCTGACACGAGACCATGAGGACGGGCCACGCCCGTGCCTGGAGCGAGGTCGCGAAGCGACGGATCAGCGCGCTCTTCCCGATGCCCGGCGTGCCGCTGATCAGGCAGGTCTGGAAGCTCGAACCATCGACGGCGCGATTCGCGATCGCTTCCAACCGGCCGAGCTCGCGTTCTCGGGCGACGAATGGATGCGGCCTGGTCACCCCGGCAGTGGGCGCACCTGACTGCGGCGTGACGGCAGATCGTTCTCCGCGTTCCAAGCGTCGCAGCAGCCAGAGGATTTCGGGGTTGGGATTGGTGCCGAGCTCGCCGCGGGCGCGGTCGACTTGTTTTTTCAGCAGCCGCACGGCGGCGACTGTATCGCTGTCGAGTAATGCCCGTTCGGCGAGCGCGTACACTGCTTCGGCGCAGAGCGGGTCAATGTCGTAGAGCGCGGCCGCGAGCAGATGCGCCTCTGCCGCGTTGTCGCTGGTGCGCGCCGCCCGGAGCGCCGCTCGGAGCGTATCGCGCGCTTGAGCCTTGAGCCGGACGCGGGCGCCGTCTACCCAGTGCGCAAAGTCGGCACCACCGCAGTCTTCCAGTCCTTGCAGCGGTTCCGCGACGCGCAGCGTCGCAACGCTCGCCTGGCGCAAGGCAGAGAGGTCGGACGGCAATTCCGCCAGCAGCTGCACGTCCTGTTCCCTGCCAGTCAGGGCGTCATTCCCCAACTGCGCGCGGATCGCGAGCAAGGCTTGGGAAAGCGAATGCCGGCCTTTCGCAGGTGGAACATTGGGCCAGAGCAAATCGACCAGCCGATCGCGAGGAATCGAGCGCGCCCGTCCCTCGAAATGCAGGTACAGCAGGACGGCGAGGTGTTTCTTGGTCCGGAAGCGCACGGGCGAATGGGAAGGGCCGCCCCGCACGAGCGCTGGAGGTCCAAAAACAGTGAGCTGAAGTTGAGCAGTCACAATGTGTTGAGACTTGGATGAGGACGGTCGGCCACGTTGCTTCGCGTAAGGTACCTCTCCCCATTGCGCTCGGAAGGGGGTGACGCTCGATGACGCTGTTTACGCTGCTCTTCGCGGCTCTGTCCGATTACGTCGTGGCTTGGTAAGCGAGACCGCCCGGGGGTCTCCTGAGGCTTCCACAGAAGTCTCGGGAGACTGCGGGTGAGCGTTCCGTCCAGAGACTCCGGCCAGCTAGCGCGTTGTGCGCAATTGGGACAAAATCCAAGCCCCTCTCACCGGAGTCGTTCGATGCAGCCCCGAGCCTGTTTATTGACGATCGTCGTTGCCCTTTTGCCGCAGGCGCTTGCCGCTCAAACGGCGGCCGCCCCGACGCCCCCACCAGCCGCCCCCGTCGCCTCGACCAGTCCAGTTAGCGATGCGTTGCGCAACATGCAACAGCGTTTTGCGCGCAACCTGATTGCCGCCGCCGAAGCGATGCCGGCGGACAAGTACAATTACCGCCCCACTCCCGCGCAGATGAGCTTCGCCCAGATCCAGGTGCATCTCGCCAACGAGGGGAACGACGTCCTGTGCAGCAAGACGGCCGGCGTCGCCGCCCCGCAGCGTACGCCAGTGGAGCGCCCTGTTCAGTCGTCACTTTTCCGGTGATCGTGCGCTGCTGTGTCAGCGCCGGCGCAGCAACAAGAAGGAATCCAAAGAGCGCCACCGTCAATCGGTTCATGTCAGCTCCGTTCCTCTACATCTTCTTGTTGCTGCGCCGGCGCTGACACAGCAGCGCACGATCACCGGAAAAGTGACGACTGAACAGGGCGCTCCGCTGGCGGGCGTCACGATCAGCGTCAAAGGGACGAACACTGCCGCGTCGAGCAACAACCAGGGCAATTATGCTATCGCCGCACAGGCTGGGCAGACGCTGCAGTTCCGACTTATTGGCACCGAGGTGGTCGAGCGGCTCGTCGGAGTCGAGGACGTCATCAACGTCCAACTCCGCCGCGTAGCGTTGGATTTGAATGCCGTGGTCGTGACGGCACTGGGTGAGACTGCGGCGCAACGGTCGCTGGGAACCGCGCAACAGACGTTGCGCGGTACGGAAATCGCCGAGACGCAGCGGCCGAACTTCATCAACGCGCTGGCGGGACGTATCGCCGGCGTCGACGTCACCAGCACGTCCGGTGTGCCGGGCGCGTCCACGTCAATCACCATTCGAGGCGTCAGCTCTATCAGCAGCAGTAATCAGCCGTTGATCATCGTCGATGGATTGCCGGTGGACAACAAGACACTCAATACGCGGGTGTTCGCGTCGGACCGCCCGGGATCGACGACGGCGTTCAACAATCGCGGCGTCGATTTCACCAACCGGGCGGCCGACATCGAGCCGGAAAACATCGAGACAGTAACGGTCTTGAAGGGACCGGAAGCCGCCGCACTCTACGGCATCGACGCGGCGAACGGCGCCATCGTGATCACCACCAGGCGCGGGCAGACCGGCGGTGGCGTGGAATACAGCAACAACATCCAGGCCGAGACTCCGCGGGGCAGGCCGGAGATCCAGCGCGTTTACGGACCGACGTCCGCGTCCGGAGACGTGCTCAGCCGATTCGAGTACTTCGGCGCCCCCTACGCCCCCGGAACGACGTTCTATGACAACGTCGACGGCTTTTTCCAAACGGCCGTGACAACCCGACACAACCTGGTCTTCAGCGGAGCCGACACGGACAACAAGCTCAATTACCGCGTGTCCGCTTCCTCAACACAGCAAAACGGGGTCGTGCCGAATTCGCGCTATGACCGCGTCAACTTGGTAGGAGCGTCCCGGGCGCAGGTGAATACCTGGCTCATCGCGGACCTCTCGATGAACTACAGCTATGCCACCAACGATCAGCCGCTGAAGGGAGCCAGCGGAGCCAACACTACCCAGGTTGGTGTCGGCAGTCCGTTGCTCGGCCTCCTGCTCTGGCCGCAGACCGACAACGCGAAGGACTATCTGACGCCGGCCGGCACGCGCCGCCGGCTCACGTTGCTTGCGGCAGGGAACGAAATCGATAACCCCTATTTCAACGTGCAGAAAAATCGGAGTAATTCGCGGACCAACCGGCTGATCGCGAACCTCGGCTTGACGGTGACACCATTCTCCTGGGGATACCTCAAGACGAACATCGGATCCGACGGCTACACCAACGAGAACCAGCTGCTGCGGCATTCTGAAAGTGCGCTCGGATTCAACAACCAGGGGATCCTCGACCTCGCAACCGACGTCAGCCGTGACCTCAGCGCGCAGACGGTGTTCAACGTCACCCCGCGCGCGCTGACGCCCAGCATTTCCGTGAGCGGCCTCGTGGGCCACTTTATCTACGACCATAAATCGACCACGGATGCCCTGGTAGGGATGAAGTTCCTCGATCCGAACTTCGTCTCGATCAACAACACGCAGGAGAAGCAGAATTGGACGACGGACGAGCAGCGTCGCCTGGTCAGCGTGTTCGGCAGCGCAACGGTGGACTATCGGCAGTTCCTGTACCTGACCGTGCAGGGGCGGAATGACTGGACCTCGACAATTCCGCAGGGGAGCAATTCGTTTTTCTATCCGTCCGTGTCGACGAGCTTCATCTTCTCCGACGCCATTCCCAGCCTCGGCCGGTTCATGACCGGGAAAATCAGGGTCGGGTACGCCGAGGTCGGCAAGGATGCGCGCCCCTACGCCTACCGGCCCTCGCTCGAGAACAAGACAACCACGGGCGGCGGCTACGGCTACGGATTCACCGGCCCGAATCTGAACCTGAGGCCTGAGTTTGCCAAAAGCGTCGAAGGCGGTGCCGAGCTGGCGTTTCTGAATAACCGTCTCGGGCTCGATGTCACGCTATATCGCAAGGTGACGAAGGATCAGATCGTCAACGACATCCGGGGCAGCTACGGGACGGGATTCATTCTCTTCAACCTGAACGGGGCGAAGACGCGCAGCCGCGGCGCAGAGATCACGATGCGCGGCACGCCGATCCAGAAGACGAGCTTCGCGTGGGATGTGATCGCGAACTTCGCGGCCTCCGGCAGCGTGGTGCTGTCCCTGCCACATGAATTGCCCGAGTCGTATGTCTCGGATACCTGGTTGTACGGCAACGTCCGCAATGGGACGCAACCCGGTCTGTCCACCATGTCGCTGACCGGTTTCTTCTATCTCAGGAATAACCAGGGCCAGCTCCTGATCGACCCCGCGACCGGGCTGCCCATCCGATCCAACGTCGTCTCGGCCAACTTTATCAACGCCGGTTACGACCGTCAGCCGGACTTCCTGATCGGGCTCACGAACACGTTCCGCTACAAGCGGTTCAACCTGGATTTCCTGCTCGATATCCGCAAAGGCGGCGACGTTTTCAACGCGACCGAGCATTACCTCACCACGCGCGGCCTGAGCAGGGAGACGCTGGACCGGGACCAGCCGCGGATCATTCCGGGGGTGTTGCGGGATGGAAAACAGAACAGCGCCGATCCGACGATCAACACGATCGTCATCATCCCGAGCCAGCAAACCGGCTACTACACGAACATGAGCGAAGAGCTGTTCATCGAGAAGGACATCAACTGGCTCCGGCTCAGGGATGTGCAGCTCACCTACACGCTTCCGGACCGAGCCTTGCGGCTGCTGCACGCTCACAGCGGCAGTGTATTTGTCCGGGGGACGGACCTCTTCCTTCTTACCAATTACACCGGCCTGGATCCGATCGTGAACGGCAATACCGCGGCCGTCGGCGGGTCGAGCGCGGAAGGCATCGACTTCGGGAATTTCCCCACGCCCCGCGGGTTCAGCATGGGCATGCGGGTGGGGTTCTGATCATGAAACATCTCCCCACCACCCTGCTCCTCGCCGGTCTGTTTGTGGCGACGGCCTGTCGCGACTACCTCGACGTCAACACCAACCCCAATGCCCCTCAGAGCGTGGCGCCGAATCTCTATCTGCCGCCGATGCTGCATTGGATGGTGACGTCGCCGCAGTACGACGGGCGCTTCGTGGGTCACTACACGCAGGAGTGGATTTCGACGTCCACAGCCTTCGATCCATCGCAAAGCTGGGGCCGCATGGGGTACCAGGCGGGCAACGACGCCGGCGCCATGCAGTGGCGTGACGTCTATTGGTCGCTGGGGCAGAACCTCGTCGACATGAACACGAAAGCCGAGGCCGAAAAGCGCTGGGACCTCTTGGGCGTCGGGCTGATCCTCAAAGCCTGGGGCTGGCAGGTGCTGACCGATCTGCACGGCGACATCATCATCCAGGAAGCCTTCCAGTCGACGCGCACGACCTTCGACTACGACACCCAGCAGTACGCCTATCAGGAAATCAGGCGGCTATTGGACAGCGCGATCGTGCTGCTGCGGCAGACCGACGGCGCCGTGGACCAGGCGTACCTTGCGGTGGGAGACCGGATTTACAACGGCGATCGCCTAAAATGGCTCAAGTTCGCACACGGCATGCTGGCGCTGCACCTGAACCACTATTCCAACAAACTGTCGCTGTACGATCCCGCGCAGGTGATCGCGGAAGTCGACTCGTCGTTCGTGAGCAATGCGGACGACCCGCTGCTCGCGTATCCCAGCACGAATAACGACGACCGGAATTTCTTGGGGCCCACACGCGACAACATCACGCTGTACCGGCAAACCCAGTTCATCGTCAATCTGATGAATGGCACGCAATTCGGAGGAGTGGTTGACCCGCGGCTCAGCCGAATGCTGGCCATCGACTCGGCGAATACGACCTACACTGGCCTCAATATCAACGACGTAACTCCGCAGACACACTTTGGCGCGCTCTCGGCGACGGCGTCGGCGCCGCAGCGGCCGAGAAACCTCTTCGGCTATACGGCCGGCGGCGCGGGGTTGCCGGGACGGTACATTTTCGACGATAAGACGAAGCTGCCCGTGATCACGTACGCGCAACTCCAGTTCATTAAGGCGGAAGCGGCGCTGCGCAAGGGCGATCCGGCGACGGCGCGGACCGCGTACATGAAGGGCATCTCGGCGCACATCGATTTCGTCAACGATCGCAATCGCGACATCGGGTCGACGCCGGCGCAAATCACCGACGCGGAAAAGACGGCATTTCTCGGATCGCCGGCGATCGTTCCGCCGCTGGGAAGCCTGACGCTGTCGCACATCATGTCGCAGAAGGTGATCGCGCAGTTCGGCTGGGGCCACAACGAGATGTGGCTGGACATGCGCCGCTACCGTTATACCGATCTCGACCCGGTGAGCGGTATCGAGGTTTTCCGTGGTTTCGCCGCACCGACCGCGCTGTTCGGCGACAACGGCGGGTTCCTCGTGCAACGCATCAGGCCGAGATTCAACTCGGAATATGTTTGGAACCGGCCGGGCCTGGACGCCATCGGCGGACTGGCCACGGACTATCACACGAAGGATCTGTGGATCATCCAACCGTGACCGGATCTATGAACCGACATCTCTCGATCGTGGCGCTGTTCTGCACTGCCGCGCTGGCCGGCTGTAATGACTATAAGAAGAATGCGGTGCAGACGATCGACGGTCCGGTGCCCGCCGGGGCATGGATCAAGTTCTTCAACTTCGGCGTGAACGCGCCTGGGGTGAACTTCTACGCCGGTGACCGGAAAATGACTGCCATCAGCTCCGGCACCGAGCAGGAATCCACCAACGGCGTGGCATATGGCAGCGCGGGAGCCGGGGGATTGTACACGACGATCGCCGCCGGCCAGTACACACTGTCAGGCAGAATCGCGGCCGCGGCCGATAAGGACCTCGCGATCTCGACGCTCTCCGCCACGCTGGAGGAGGGGAAGTCGTACTCGTTCTACCAGAGCGGGTTCTACGACGCCACAGCGAAGACCGTCGATGCGTTTCTCGTGGAAGACACCTTCGCACGCGAGATCGACTATTCCGTTACGTATGTGCAGTTCGTCAATGCGATCCCCAATGCGAACCCGCTGACGCTGTACGCAACAATTCCGAACGCCATGGACGCGAGCAAAGTGGACACGGTTGCCGTGAGCGGTGCGGTTGCGTACAAGTCAGCCGGCGGTTTCACGGCGTTGCGAGACGGCGCGTACAACCTGTTCGCGCGCTACACCGGCTCGTCGACGAACCAGGTGGCGAGAACCGGGGTGACGTTTGTCGCAGGCCACGTCTATACGATTGGCGCACGGGGAGACATCACCGTCACATCCACGACCGCGACCAATCGGCCCTTCCTGGACAATACGGCCAACCGGTAAATCCGGCGGGCTCAATCTTCGCATTGGTTGCCGGTGAGCGATCGTCCGATCATTCGCGTCCAGCATGTCGTCAAGTCGTTTGGGAAAGTGACGGCGGTCAACGACGTCTCCTTCGACGTACGAGCCGGCGAGATCTTCGCGTTTCTCGGTCCCAACGGCGCCGGGAAGACCACGACCATCAAAATGCTCACGACCCTGCTGCGCCCGACCAGCGGCTCGCTCGAGCTCGACGGCCTCGATCCCGCCACGCATCAGACTGAGGTGCGGCGGCGCTTCGGCGTCGTATTTCAGGATCCGAGTCTCGACAGCGATCTGACGGCCTGGGAGAACATGGACATCCACGGCGTCCTGTACCATGTGCCGCGCCAGATTCGCCGGGAACGCGCCGAGACCCTGCTCAAGATGTTCGAGCTGTGGGAGCGCCGTAAGGATTTGGTGAAGACCTTTTCGGGCGGGATGAAACGCCGCCTCGAGATCGCCCGCGGGCTGCTGCACACGCCGAAGGTGCTGTTTCTCGACGAGCCGACGCTCGGCCTCGATCCGCAGAGCCGCAATCAGATGTGGACCCACGTGAAGAATCTCAACGCGATCGAGCGTGTCACCGTGTTCCTCACGACGCACTACATGGACGAGGCCGACCGGGTAGCTGACCGCATCGCCGTCATCGACCATGGACGCATCGTCGCCATCGGTTCCTCGGCCGAGCTCAAGCAGCAAACCGGCACCGATTCGCTCGAAGCGGCCTTCCTCAAGCTCACCGGCTCGACGATTCGCGACGAGAGCGCCACCGCCGCGGATCAGATGCGCCAGGTATCCCGCGTGTGGAGGCGATAGGCGTATGAGCGTGGTGTACATCCTGTGGCTGCGGGAAGTGAAGAAATATCTGCGCTCGCGCGTGCAGATCATCGCGTCCCTGGGGTCGCCGCTCATGTACCTGGGGGTGCTCGGATTCGGTCTGGGCCCCGTGTTCCGGCGCGCCGGCGAAGGCAATTACCTCCAGTTCATGGCGCCGGGCGTGATCGGCATGACCGTGCTGTTTACCGCCATGTTCTCCGGCATCGCGATGCTGTGGGACCGGCAGTTCGGATTCCTCAAAGAGACCCTGGTCGCGCCGGTCCCTCGCCTGGCGATCATGATCGGCCGCACGCTCGGCGGCGCGACGGTCGCGGTGCTGCAGGGCACGCTGATTTTCGTCGTGACGCTCATTGCGGGCTTCCGCCCGGCGAACCTGCTCGCCGTGCCGCTCGCGTTTCTGGTCGTCGCGCTGATCGCCGTGATCTTTTCGGCGCTGGCGACCGCGCTCGGGTCGAGCATCAAGGAGATGCAGGGCTTCCAGATGGTGATGAATTTTCTCGTGATGCCGCTCTTCTTTCTCTCCGGCGCGATCTATCCCCTCGAGGGACTTCCCCGGGTCCTTGGGGCGCTCACGCGCGTCGATCCGCTGACGTATGGCGTCGACGGGATGCGCGGCCTGCTGACGGGGCGGACGCATTTCGGCGTCGCGTTGGACATTGGCGTGCTGCTGGGGGTTGGCGTTCTGTTCGTGATCTTCGGAGCGTGGCGGTTTTCAAAGATCGAGGCCTGACATGCTGCTGCTCGCCTTACTGGTCCTGGCGCAACACCGCGCGATCGTCTATACGACGGCTGAGAGCACGAGCTACCGCCTGACGCCCACCGATACGCTGACGTTCCGGCCGTCGGAACCGACGTCGGAGGGCAAGGTCTACGTCTTCGTCGATGCGCAGAGAACGTTCCAACCGTTGATCGGCATCGGCGGGGCGCTGACCGATGCCTCGGCGGAGACGTTTGCCAAACTGCCCGCGGCCCGGCAGGAAGAATTGATCACCGCCTATTACAGCACAGACCGCGGCGTTGGATACACGCTCGGTCGGACGAACATCAACAGCTGTGACTTCTCGAGCGAGAGCTACACCTATGTGACCGAAGGCGATTCGGCCTTGACGTCCTTCTCCGTCGCGCACGACTTGCGATACAAGATCCCGCTGATCAAGCGAGCGATGGCCGCCAGCGGCAACAAGCTCAAGCTCTTTGCCAGTCCCTGGAGCCCGCCGGCGTTCATGAAGGACAACAACGACATGCTGCACGGCGGACATCTGCGCCCCGAGTACGCGCACGCCTGGGCCCGCTATTACACGAAGTTCATCGACACCTACCGCCGGGCGGGCGTGCCAATCTGGGGCATCACGATCCAGAACGAGCCGATGGCGACGCAGACGTGGGAGTCATGCATTTATCAGGCGGCAGACGAGCGCGATTTTCTGAAGAACCATCTGGGCCCGGCGATGACGCAGGCGGGACTACGCGATGTGAACGTCATGGTGTGGGATCACAACCGCGACCTGATCATCGAGCGGGCGCTGACGATTTTCGGCGATTCCGCAGCAGCGCAATACGCCTGGGGGATGGGCTTCCATTGGTATGAAGACTGGTCCGGGGGGACGCAGATGTACGGCAACGTCGCGCTGGTGCACCGGCTCTACCCCAACAAGCATCTGGTGTTTACCGAGGGCACGCCGGCCAACTTCGATTCCACGGCGTACGGACGCTGGAGCCTCGGCGAGGCGTACGGGCGGTCGATGATCAACGATTTCAATTCGGGCGCCGAGGGATGGACGGACTGGAATATCCTGCTCGATGAGCGAGGCGGTCCCAACCATGTCGGGAACTTCTGCTTTGCCCCGATCCATGCCGATACGCGCACCGGCACGCTGATCTACACGAATTCGTACTACTACATCGGCCACTTCTCGAAATTCATCCGGCCCGGCGCCCGCAGGATTGTGGCGGCACCCAGTCGCAGCATGCTGCTCGCGACGGCCTTCGTAAATCCGAACGGTACCGTGGCGGTAGTCGTGATGAATCCGACGTCAAAGGGGGGAGACTACAACCTCGTCGTCGGCGCAACGTCCGTACGAATCAACTCGCGGCCGCATTCCATTCAGACGGTGACGTTCTAACGGCAGGTCGCCGCGCCATCAATACCATTGCCCGCCGGCGTCTCGCGAATCAGCACCTCCTGTCGCCCGCGTTCCGCGACGCTGCGGAGGTCGTCCGCGCGCTCGGCGCGGTGCAATCCCAGGACTATGCCGGCGCCAAATGGGCCATCGCGCAGCGAACGACAGGTTTGGCCGATTCGCACATCGAGCAGGCATTCCAGGCCGGTGCGATCCTGCGCACCCACGTGTTGCGCCCGACGTGGCACTTCATCGTGCCGGAGGACGCGCGCTGGATGCTCGCGCTGACGGCGCCGCGAATCAGCGCCGCGATGGCGTTCTACTTTCGCTACCACGAGCTCGACCGGGCGGTATTCCGCAAGAGCCACGCGGTCCTCGAGCGCGCAACTCGCGACGGCCACTCTCTCACGCGCGCCGAGCTGCGCGCCGCACTGGCACGCGCGGGCGTCGCCGTCTCGTCCGGCGCACGCGTCGTCGGGCTTCTCATGCAGGCCGAGCTCGACCGCATCATCATCAGCGGGCCGCGGCGCGGGAAACAATTCACGTACGCACTGTTCGACGAACGTGTCCCCGCGGCTCCCGCACGCGACCGGGACGAGGCGCTGCACGATCTCGCGCGACGCTACTTCGCCACGCGCGGCCCGGCCACGGTGCACGATTTCGCCTGGTGGTCGGGCCTCACCGTCGCCGACGCAAAGCGCGGCGTGGAGAGTGCCGGCTCCGTGCTCGCGCGGGAGACCTATGAAGGAAGGACGTACTGGTCTGGCGCGGCCGCGCGCGCGAAGCGGCGGTGGACGCCGGTCGTCCACCTGTTGCCGAACTATGACGAGTGTTTCGTTGGCTTCAAGGACCGGTCGGCGTTCGCCGCGCGATTGCGAGCAGGCCGTCTGCGGTCACGCCTGAACGTGCTGATGGGGCACGTGGTGTTTCTGAATGGCGAGATTGTGGGGGGATGGCGCCGCACGCTCGGCGCAACGGCGGAGCTCGAGCTGCAGCTCGCGGTCGGCCTGACGGCGGCGGAGCGCAATCTCGTGCAGCGCGCCGCGCGCCGTTTCGGCCGGTTCCTGCAATTACCCGTCCGGGTGCGGACTAGTTCACGCTACTCGACGCCGACCCGACGATGATGTTGCCCGTCGTTTGGTAGCCACCCAAGAGCGTCGGCTGCTGCAACACCACGTGGATCACGTTGACGGTAATCCCGCCCGCCGACGTAATCTGCTCGTTCAGCACGACGTAACCCACGCCGGGGAGGTCCACGCGCGTGTTGGGTGCCGGATCGGCCACCGCCACACCGTTTACCACGAGGTTTGCGACGCTCGAGCCGTCAGCGTTGCTATTGTTGACCGTGCTGCTCGCCATCGCGACGATGCCGTCGGCGCTGATCAGACCGCCCAGGATCTGCACTTTTCCGAGCGTCGCGCTGCTCATCGCGTCCGAGGACGTCTCGTCGGCACTCCCGCTCGCGATGGCGAACGCGTCCTGGGCCGTCACGAATGTGGCGACGCTGACATCGCCGGCTTGATCCTGCGTTGTCCCGCCGTCCGCCGGTAGAAGCGCGGATGGCGCTGTCTGGTTGACTGTTGCCGTGCTTACGGATACGCCGAACGACCGCGCCTTCGCAGCCGCCGGCATCTGGCCCGCAGCGGAGCCGGGCGCCCAGGTCAAGGGCAAGACGAGTGCCGCCAAACGGATCGCCCGCCCAAAGCTGTCGGTCTTCATCGTTTCCTCCTTGCGCGAATCAGGGTGCGCGGGCTCGTTAGTGGGTCGGATGGAACTGCCGGTTGCCACCCGTCAGCGTGCACGCCGGCTCCGCCGGTGGTAGGTCTGGATCCGGGCACATCACTGCATAGTCGAGAGCCGGAACACTGATAGCGAAGCCATCATGGCCGACACCCGGCTCACCGTTGTCACAATCCCACACTTCAAAATCGAGATTCTGCTGTCCGGTGTTTTGCACCCGCAGCAAGCCGCCCCAATGCGCCGCGCCATCACTGCAGTCCGTGTCCGTAGCGCGTTCTGCGAAGGTCACCGCAGTGGCGTGCAGGTTGAGCGGATGTCCGTTGATGTTCCATTCGGGACGGTGGTCGATCCACTCCAATTCGCCCTTGTCCGCCAGACATGTGCCATTCGCATCGGTCCGACCGGAGGCGATGACGTGCGCGCCGAATGTTTCGTAGATGTGGCTGGCGGGAGGGTTCTTTTCGGCCGTGCCCGGCGGATAATCGATGCGGCCACCGCCGGTAATCTTGAGGGGAGAACACTCAAATTCGTGAAAATGGAACAGCGGTCCACCAGTCGTTGGCGCCAGCGCAGCGCGGTGCGCCTCGCAGCTCCACCCGACCAGCGCGATCGCAACGGTCGCCGACAAGCCGGCGAGCGATCTCAGGTTGGACATGACGCGTGCCTCCGTGAGTGGTGATTGGCACAACACGATTCTTGGGAGAGGCAAGCGTCGTGCCCGTCCTCATCGATGGTCTGTGTGCGGGGATGAATGCCGGGACGCGGCACGCGCGCGACAATAACGTCGCAGCGATGCAGCGCCGCGGCGGCGGCGCAACAGCAGGGCTTAACTCGCGATCGCGCGGCGGAGCTCTGCGATTTCCTCGTCGGTGTGGCCGGCCGCCCGAAGCTTCCGGTCCATCTCCACCGTCTTGACGGCGCGCTTCAGGATGCCGAGCGCCAGGGTCGCGCATTGCGGGCGCAATGCCGCGATGTCGCGGCCAAGCAGCTCGAGCATCTCCTCGTAGGAAAAATCGAGCACCTCCGCGAAGGTCGGCTGCAGCCGGTTCGTGCGCTCGGCGAGAATTGACGCGGCCGCCTGGCTCAGCGTGCAGCCCACGCCCTCGAAGCTGACGGCCGCGATGCGGTCCTCGCCGTCCTTCGCCTTGACATACATCGTGATGACGTCGCCACAGCCGGGGTTACCGCCGGGCACACTCGCATCCGCGTCCGGAAGCTTGCCCCGGTGGCGCGGTCGTTGATTGTGGTCGACCAGCCAGGCGATCCGCGTCTCCCGATCCACTACGGCTTCTCCACCGGTGCTTTCACCAGATTGCCCCATTCGGTCCACGATCCGTCGTAATTACGGACGTGCTCGAACCCCAGGAGGTATGTGAGCGCGAACCATGTGTGCGACGACCGCTCGCCGATCCGGCAGTAGACGATCACATCGTCGTCCGGCTTGATCCCGTGCTCTTCTTCGTAAATCGTCCGCAGCTCGCTCGCGGGTCGGAACGTGTGCGTCTCGGGAGTGATCGCCCGTCCCCACGGGATGCTCCGCGCTCCCGGGATATGACCACCGCGGAGCGCGCCCTCATTGGGATACTCGGGCATGTGCATCCGCTCCCCGCGATACTCCTCGGGACTCCGCACGTCCACCAATCGCTTGCCGCTTTTGACGTGCGTCAGCACCTGCTCGCGGAACGCGCGGCTGCGGACGTCATCGCGCTCCTTCAGCGTGATGTTGCCTTCGGGGTAACGGGGCACCGCGGTCACGAGCTCGCGGCCTTCTTCGGCCCAGCGCAGCCGGCCGCCGTCCATCAGTCGAAGATTTTTCACGCCGAAGAGCTGGAACACCCAGAAGGCGTACGTCGCCCACCAGTTGTTCTTGTCACCGTAGAAAACGATGGTGCTGCCGTCGTTAATACCTTTCGACCGCAGCAGCCGCTGGAACCGCGGGCGATCGATGTAGTCGCGGGTCACTGGATCGTTGAGATCGATGACCCAATCGATTTTCACCGCTCCGGGAATGTGGCCCGTTTCATAGAGCAAGACATCCTCGTTCGATTCGATGATGCGGACAGTGGGATCGTCCAGATGGTCGGCCACCCACTGGGTCGAGACGAGGACTTCGGGATGGGCGTACCCGCGCGTCTCGATGTCGGCGACGGGTGCCACGGTCTGAGTCATTGAATCCTCCTGTCGAACGTCCGGGCCTGAGATACCAGCACGTCCAGAAAAGATAGTTAGCCCGAATGAGCGATGGCGCGCACCGCCGGACGGCCTGATAAACATCAGGCCATTTGTGTTGGGATCAGCAGGATGGGGGAGTCGACACCATGAACACGAGCGTCATATCCGATAGCCGCAGCACTCTGGCTGTCGAGCTGATGACACAGTTTGCGGAACGAACCGGTCTCGAGCCGGACGGGCCACAGCGACGCTATCTGTGGACCGATGCGTTCGCCGTCACCAACTTTCTCGGCCTCGCGCGCGCGACCGGCGAACACCGCTATGTCGAGCTCGCGCTCAGGCTCATCGATCGCGTGCATCGCACCCTCGGCCGCCATCGCCCAGACAGCACGACCAGGGGTTGGATCAGTGGGCTCTCCGAAGCGGAAGGAGCAACGCATCCGACTCAGGGAGGCCTGCGCATCGGCAAGCCGCTGGATGAGCGGGCTGCAGCAGCCCCGCTCGACCAGCGCCTCGAGTGGGACCGGGATGGGCAGTATTTCCATTATCTGACCAAATGGATGCACGCGCTCGATCAGACCGCGCGGCACACCGGGGATCTCAGATTCAACCGCTGGGCCCGCGAGCTCGCCGTCGCTGCACATCGCGCCTTCGTGTATTCCCCACCAGGCTCGTCGCGCAAGAGAATGTTCTGGAAGATGAGCATCGATCTCTCACATCCGCTCGTCCCGTCGATGGGTCAGCACGATCCGCTGGATGGATTCGTTACCTACCTACAGCTCGAGGCAACTCCGAACCCGTCCGGACCGTCGCTCGAGGTCGCGATAACGGACTTCGCTGCGCTGCTCGATCCCACGGAACTCGCGACCGACGATCCCCTCGGTATTGGCGGACTGTTGGTGGACATCTCCCGGCTGGAGCACTTGCGACAGAGCAGTTCCTGGAACGGACTCGATCAGCTGGTCGAAGCGGTGCGCAACGCCGCGCTCCTCGGACTGCGGGAGTTTCGCAGCCACTCTGACCTCGATGCTCCTGCCGATCGCCGACTCGCATTCCGCGAGCTTGGGCTGGCCATCGGTCTCGCCGCGGTTCCGCTAGCCTCATTTCTCCCTCTGCGCGACAAAATCGAGTCGTTCTGGATCGATCCCCAGCAGCGCCGCACCACGGCCTGGGAGGCGCACGCAGATATCAACGACGTGATGCTCGCCACTGCACTCGCTCCTGAGGGGTAGGCCCCCGCATCCCACTCGGATACGGAGACCCCCCGACTCTCATTACTGGACAAGGATCGTGCCGGTCATCGCCATGCCGTGTATGGCACAGTCGTACTGATACGTGCCCGGTGTGGTGAACTGGACCGCATATGTCCCGCTGGCAGTTTTGACGTTGCTGCTGGCGAAGCTCGTCGACCCTATCGACCGGACGCTGTGCGGCAGCGAGCCGGTCCAGGTCCACGTGACAGAGCCGCCGACGGCGATCGTGCCCACTGCCGGATTCTCGCTCGCGTTGTGGCTGCTCACGAATTGGATGCCGGAGCCGAGCGTGACTGCCCCGACGGGGCCGCCACCCCCAGGTCCTTGTCCCCCGACCGTACCGCCACCGTAGGGATCGCTCCCGCTGGAGCCGGAGCCACCGCAGTCCGCGACCGACGCGAGCGCGATGAAGGCGATGAGTGCAGTGCGGATGCGCATGGGCTCATTCTCCTCGGCTCGCCGGCTTGCGCGAGCTGGACTTTTCCCAGTTGACGAACAGGAATCCGCCGGGCGCGTCGAACGTGGGCTCGCCCGGGCCGGGCAGGATTTGCAGCTGCAGCTCGTCGATCGTGTTCTTGGAGCAGTCCCAGCAGGCGAGCGCGAAATCGCCGTCGCGACGCGTGCGTGACAGCAGCATCACGTGCACCATCGCATGGTCGGTCACCAGCGCGTCGTTCTTGTAGAGATGTCCGAATGCCCACAGCGCGACCGCGCTGTTGATCGTCGGCACGAGCGGCGTGTGCACGGCGGTGCTGCCGTGGTAGTACAAGCCGAGAATGACGCCGCCGAAGCGCGGGTGATGGGGAACGTCCTTCGTCTGTACCCGGTCCATCACGAGCTTCCAGCGCGCGCCATCCTGGGTCGTGAACTCGGCCACGCCATCGACCGAGTCCCGCGTCGCGCCTTTGTCCCAAGCGGTGAAGGTGAAGGTGCCCGCGCTCCGAGTCACATTGTTCGAGTAGGGGCCGTTTTTCACCTGGGATTCGAGCCCCTCGCGCTCGGTGCCGAACTGGGCGAGGATCGGGGCCGCGCTATCGGGAAACGGAAACGGACCGGGAAGGATCTGGATGACGGGCCCCCCACCCGTGACCTGGATCGCCTGGATGTTCAACGCGGGCACGACGCTCAGCTGAGTCTCCATGCCCAGCTTTTTGTGCGAATCCCCGCCCACCGGGCAGTACACGTCGTACGTTCCGGGCTTCAGCGTGAGCGTCAGCGTGGCGTTCGCGCCCGGCTGGATAACGGCCGTCTCCTGCTCGATGCCCTGCCCCTCGACCTCGAGGGCGTGCGGGATGCTGCCGGTGTTCGTGACGGTAAATGTCACGCTGCCAGCCGTGATCGTGCCTTGCGACAGCTCAATCTTCCACTCGGACAGCGTGGCGCTCACCGCTGCCGGGTCACCGGGCGTGCGGTGGGCGGGAGTCCCAGCGAACGTCAGCGCTCCGAACAGGAGCCGTGCGACGTTTCGGGACGGTACGGCATGCATGAAGTTCATACGCGATCTTCCTCCAGAGAAAGTGTGACGGCAGTGGGGTGCATGCCGGAGACTCCGCGCAGCGCGGGTTTATTCCGCCGGGAATAAACCCGCCGCCTGCGGAGTCTTTTCCTGAAGGGGGGCGGTTGGAGGCAAGCGAGCTGGCGCGATTCGAAGCCGTCGTGTTGCCGCACCTGGATGCCGCGTACACCCTGGCGCGCTACCTGACGCGGAATGCCCACGATGCCGAAGACGTGGTGCAGGACGCCTGTCTGCGGGCACTCCAGCACTTCGACAGTTTCCGCGGCGGGGCAGGAACGAGCGCGCGAGCCTGGCTGCTCGCGATCGTGCGCAACACGGCGTATAGCTCGCGGCGCGGCAAACGCGGGCACGTCGCAACCGAGTTCGACGAGACGCAGCACAGCGACTCAGTGGCGGATGAACATCCGGAGGCCGCGCTGCTCCGCACCGCCGCCACGGAATCGCTCGTTCGAGCGCTCGATCGGCTGGCGCCGGAATTCAGAGAGGTGATCGTGCTGCGCGAGCTCCAAGGAATGTCCTACAAGGAGATCAGCGATGTCACGGGCGTGCCGGTCGGCACGGTGATGTCACGGCTGTCGCGGGCGCGCGCGCGGCTGCGGGAGACGGTGACATGACCCATCCGAGCTTCGAGGCGCAACTGGACGCGTACCTCGACGGCGAGCTGGCGAGCGGCGACGCGCGCGAGCTCGAGGCACATCTCGCCCAGTGTCCAGACTGCGCGCGTTTCCGCGACGAACGGTTGGCGCTGCGCGCAGCGATCCAGGAACGCGTCCCGGCTTTCCAGGCACCGGACGCCCTGCGCGAACGAGTCCGGACAGCGCTTCGAGGGAGAGACGCGTCGCGGCCGTGGTCGCCGAGTCGGTTCGGCACGCCGATTATCTGGCGGTCGCTCGCACTTGCCGCTTCACTCGCGGTCGTCGCGCTCGGCAGCTGGCGTCTCGCGCTCCAGCGCGCGGCCGGCGAGCGGCTCACCGATCAAGTGCTCGCGAGCCACATCCGCTCGCTGATGCCGGGCCATCTCACCGACGTGCTGTCGTCGGATCAGCACACGGTGAAGCCGTGGTTCAACGGCCGGTTGGATTTCTCGCCGCCCGTGTACGACTTCGCGGGGCGTGGGTACCCGCTCCTGGGAGGTCGGCTCGATTACGTGGACGGGCGGCCGGTGGCGGCGCTCGTGTACGGCCGGCGTCAGCATGTGATCAATGTGTTCCTGTGGCCGGCAATGCGCGGACCCGCCGCTGGTCCCGCGAACCGGACCCAGCAAGGCTATCACATGCTGCACTGGTCGACGCCGGACTACGCGTACTGGATAGTTTCCGACTTGGGCTTGGCAGAGCTCCAGGATTACGCCCAACTGTTGCGACAGGCGGATTCGACTGTGGCGCCTCGCTGATGCCCTACTGTGGCGTTTCCAGCGGATGCTTGCTCCGCTCGTAGAACTCATTCTGTAATCGCAGGCTTTCCTGGTCCGCTTTGACGGCGCGGATCGCCTGCACGATGCCGTTGATCCATGTCCTCGCCTCGAACTCACCGAGCTCGCGCGACGCCGCGGCGCCTTCGCCCGCGTAGTGATTCGGAAAACGCGCATACCACCAGATGCCGGTGTACAGCCCTTCCGGCAGCTTCAGGCGCGCCTGATCGGCACCGGACTCCTGCGGCGCGCGATCCAGGTGCACGAGGTCGGGCCGGGCGATGATGCTGACGGAGGTTTCACTTTCGCCGGCATGCATATCGGTCGCCGGGTTCGATTTGTGTTTGGGTTCGCCTTGCCCGCTGCGCGTGATTCCCAGCACGTACACGACATAATCATGGGGCGCATCGAGCTGCGTCTGCGCGAAGAAGGGGAGCAGGCTGTTGTTGCCGCCGTGCCCGTTCACGATGATGATCTTCTTGCAGCCATTGCGCGCCATCTCGTCGGTCGTCTCTTGCAACAGTTGGAGCTGTAGACCCCTGCTGTAGGCCACTGTGCCGGGCTCGTGCTTGGCTTCGAAGATTTGCCCGAAGTAGTACTCGGGAAACACGATGGCGTATTCCTGCTGGGCGGCATTGAGTGCGACGTATCGCACGTTCAGCAGATCGTTGCCCAAGGGAAGATGCGGCCCATGCTTCTCCATGATGCCGAAGGGCAGCAGGCAGGTTCCTTGCGCACGGGCAATGCCGTCCCGGAAGTCGGCCGCCGTCAATTCTTCCCAATGCACCGAGAGTTTGCTTTGCGAGGCGCTGAGTACCTGAACGACAAGCAGCAATGACGTGTTCACGTGTCCCCCCGGAAGTGGTCGAATAGAATAGTGCAGTCCCAGGAGTAAGTTCCGGCGTGCCATACCTGCTCACGGCACAAGTCGGCCCGCTCAGTCCGGTGGTCACGCTTTCCTCTTTATATCCGGCGAGCACGGTACTGCTCGCGCGCGTCGTTCTGGGCGAGCGACTGAATGGATGGCAAACCACGGGCGTGGCCAGCGCGCTGGTCGCGGTGGTGCTGATCGTCCGGGGAGCCAGTTAGCTACAGAATCGTCGCCGGGCGTGGGGAGATGACATCCGCCCGCCCACCTGGTGATGTTGCTCACATCAGCGAGTCCGCCGCCTTGTACACTTCGTTCACCACGGTTCGCGCCCTGCCGGTCATTCCACACTTACAAGGTGGCTACGATGATCATGCGAATGGGTGCGGCCTTTCCTCTTCTTATGTCAGTGGTAGGCTCTGCGCTGGCCGCGCAGGGACAGACAAGCGTAAAGTTCGATGGTTATCTCCAGCCTCGTTCCGAAATGGTCAGCGACTCCGCGGTGTTCTATCTGCGGCGCGCGCGCGTTGGGCTGCAGGGGCAGGCGGCCTCGTGGGCGGATTACCGGCTGTTAACGGAGTGGCGCAGCGGCACAGGCGCTGCGTCCACCGTCTCGCTGCTCGATGCGTACGTACAACTCACCGACAAACGCTGGTTGTTCGTTCTCGGGCAAAGCAAGACGCCGTTCTCGTCAGGTTTCCTGCAGAACGAGTACGAGATGGAGATGCCGGAGCTCCCGATGGTCGTCGAAGCGCTGGCGCCCAATCGTGACATCGGCGCCAAGGCCGAGTATCGCGGCCTGCACAATGTCGTCTTGCAGGGTGGTGCCTTCAACGGCGAAGGCATGAACCGCACCAGCAACAACAATCGCAGTCTGTTGTTGCTCGCGCGCGGCGTGGTGACCTTGCAGAGCGGCTTCCAACTTGGCGCTGCTGGTGGTACGGAAAAGAATGAGAGTTACATGGGTGCCGAGGCCGCGTATACGCACCGCGACATCGAGTTGCGCGCGGAATACATCACACGCAAGCTCGGCGCCGGGGCAGGCATCAAAGCCGTCGGCTGGTATGTGTTCGGCGGGTGGATGCAACGCCGCGGCCGGATGCAGCTGGTCGGACGAGTCGAGCAATTCGACCCGAACAACGCTATCGCCGGCAACAGAGTCATGGCCATCACCGGCGGAGCGCAGTGGCTATTGCGGGGCGAAAACGTCAAGGTCCAGACGACCTACACGATCGTGAATGAGGAGACGGTGTCGATCCAGAACAACCGCGCCGTTGCCCAGATACAGCTGCGATTCTAGAAGGCAGCAACGGGGTGCAGTAAGAAAGGGCGGGTGCTCACGCACACCGCCCTTTCTATTAATCACTGGTGTAATCTACAGGTCCCTTCGACAACGCCACGATGACACCGCCACGCGCTGCCCGCAGCGATCAGAACGCGACCGTCGCCGCCGGTTTCCTCGGCTGG
>WNGC01000270.1_pt1 | contig 41679 bp, 47 predicted proteins | sample 5400051 | NCBI WGS metagenome assembly WNGC01 (sample SAMN13153368, study PRJNA577476) | soil metagenome | isolation source: 20 cm soil or saprolite under grassland replicate 2 | place: USA:California | collected 2016-06-15
GCGCCGCTCGCCGCGGCGATCGGTTGAACGTGGACGGCGTGGCGATCGAGGTGTTGAGTCCGGACTCCGCCTGGGCCGTGAGCCAGACGGACATCAACGAGGAATCGGTCGTGCTGCTCGTCACCTACGGCGGCACGCGCCTGCTGCTCGCCGGTGACGCGGGAATCCCCACGGAGGGGCGCCTCGCGGGACGGGTCGGGCGCGTGACGTTGCTGAAAGTCGGACATCACGGGTCACGCGGCGCGACCTCGAACCGCTGGCTCGACGAGCTGCAACCGGCCGAGGCGGTCATCAGCGTGGGAACGAAGAATCGCTATGGGCATCCCGCGCCTGAGACGCTCGCGCGGCTACGAGAACATGGCGTCACCGTGCTCCGCACCGATCAGCGGGGTACGATCACCTTCACCGTCTCGAGTCATGGCACGCTCGCAATCGCCGACGTCGGTCATCACGATTGAGCGCTTTATCATGGAGCAGGAGCGGCTCCACCCGGAGGCGACGGGCGAGCTGTCGAACCTGCTCTATGATTTGTGCCTCGCCGCGAAGATCATCTCCCGCCAGGTACGCCGCGCCGGGCTGACCGATATCCTGGGCGAGTTCGGCGCGATCAACGTCCAGGGCGAGGTGCAACAGAAGCTGGACGTGTTCGCCAACGAGACCGTGCGGCACAGCGTCGAGCACACGGGCCGCGTGTGTGTCGTCGCGTCGGAGGAAGACGAGCACCCGATTCCCGTGCCGATACGCGAGGATCGGCGCGGTGGTAAGTACGTGCTGATGTACGATCCGCTCGACGGCTCGACCAACATCGGCGTCAACGTCTCCATCGGCACGATCTTTTCCATTCACCGGCGCAGAGTCACGAAGAAAGGTCCCGGTTCGCTCGCCGACTGTCTGCAGAAAGGCCGCGCCCAGGTCGCCGCCGGCTACATCCTCTATGGCTCCAGTACCATGCTCGTGTACACAACGGGGCAGGGCGTGCACGGCTTCACCCTCGATCCCACCATCGGTGAGTTTCTGCTGTCGCACCCCGACATCCGGTCGCCCGACGTCGGCACGTACTACAGCGTCAACGAGAGTCACTGGAACAAATGGGCACCCGGCGTGCAGCGTGTCGTGGGCGCCTTCAAGAACGGCGACAGTGGACGTGTCGAGGCGAAGAACGCGCGCTACATCGGCTCCCTCGTGGCGGACATCCACCGCAACCTGATGTCGGGGGGCGTGTTTCTCTATCCGGCCGACACCAATGCTCCGCAGGGAAAGCTGCGCCTGCTGTATGAGGCGGCGCCGCTCGCGTTCGTCGTCGAGCAGGCCGGCGGGGCGGCGATCGACGGGGAGCGCGACATCCTCGACATCCAGCCGACCGCGCTGCATCAACGCACACCCCTGATCATCGGCTCCAAGCAGGACGTGGCCTTCGCCCGAGCCGTGCTCGCCGGAAAGTGAAGGACAGCCTCGGCCTGCCCGGTGAGCCGCCGTTCACGCGCGGTCCATATCCGACGATGTATCGCGGCCGGCTGTGGACGATGCGCCAATACGCGGGGTTCGGAACGGCCGAAGAGACCAACGACCGGTTCCATCATTTGCTGGAGATCGGCCAGACCGGTCTCTCGGTCGCGTTCGATCTGCCGACGCAGATGGGATACGACTCCGATCATCCCAGGGCGGAAGGAGAAGTCGGCCGAGCTGGTGTCGCGATCGACAGCGTCGAGGATCTCGAGCGGTTGTTCCACGGTATCCCGCTCGATCGCGTGTCGACATCCATGACCATCAATGCCACCGCGCCGATTCTGCTGGCGATGTACATCGCGGTGGGAGAGGAGCAGGGCGTTCCGCTCGCCAAGCTCGAGGGTACGCTGCAAAACGACATTCTCAAGGAATACATCGCCCGCGGCACGTACATCTATCCACCCGAGCCCTCGTTGCGACTGGTCGCCGACGTCTTTCGGTTCACGTCGCGCGCGAAGATGAGCTTCAATCCGATTTCGATTTCGGGCTATCACATGCGGGAGGCGGGCGCCACCGCCGTCCAGGAAATCGCCTTTACGTTCGCGAATGGTCTGGAGTACGTGCGTCGTGCGTCGTCCGTCGGAGTTCCGGCCGACGAATTGGGTCCGCGGCTGTCCTTTTTCTTCGCCGCCTATACCGATCTGTTCGAGGAAATCGCCAAGTTCCGGGCAGCGCGACGACTGTGGTGGCGCCTCATGAAGGAGAAGTTCAACGCGAGTGACGCGGCCGCACGGCTGCGCTTCCACACCCAGACCGGGGGCGCGACGCTGACGGCGCAGCAGCCGCTCAACAACGTCGTGCGTGTCGCCATTCAGGCGATGGCGGCGGTGCTGGGCGGGACGCAGTCGCTGCACACGAATTCTTATGACGAGGCGCTGGCGCTGCCGACCGAGCGGAGCGCGACGCTGGCGCTGCGGACGCAGCAGCTCCTCGCCCACGAGACCGGCGTCCCGGATGTCGCCGATCCGCTGGGTGGCAGTTGGTATCTCGAGTCGCTGACCGATAAGCTCGAGACCGCGGCCAAAACGTTGGTGGAGGAAGTGGAGGTTGGTGGAGGTTCGGTGAAGGCCATCGAGCGCGGATTCTTTCAGGAAGCGATCGCGCGCAGCGCCTACGAGCAGCAGCGGGAGGTCGAAGCGGGCGGGCAGGTGGTGGTGGGAGTGAACGAGTACGTCACGGGAGAACCGATTCCGGCCATCGCGGCGCCCGACTACTCGACGCTCGCCGCTCAGCAACGTCGCCGCCTGGCGGAATTGCGCGGGAAACGGGATACGGGAACCGTGAAACGGACACTGGCCGCCCTTGAGGGTGCGGCCCGCGAGGCCAGTGCGCCGCTCATGGAGCCGATCCTCGACGCCGTGCGGGCGCGTGCGACATTGGGCGAGATCAGCGACGTGTTCCGTACCGCGTGGGGCCTCTACGATCCCCGCTGAGGTTCTGTCATGACTCCGTGCGTGCTGCTGTCCTTGCTCTTGGCTGCCCAAAGCGATACCGCCGCCATCAACCGCTACGTCCAGGCGGAGATGGAGCGCCAGCACATTCCCGGCCTGTCGCTCGCGGTCCTGACGGGAGACCGGGTGCTGATGTCGCGTGGGTACGGATTCGCGAATGTGGAGCTGCGCGTTGCCGCGTCCGACAGCACAGTCTACCAGTCGGGATCAATGGGCAAGCAGTTCACGGCCGCGCTGGTCGAAATGCTGATCGGCAACCACCTGCTGCGTCTCGACGACTCGATTGTTCGTTGGTTTCCTGAGGGCGCGCGCGTATGGCAGGGCATCACGGTGCGGCACCTGCTGACGCACACCTCGGGCGTGGCCGAGTATACCGATTCCACATTCGATTATCGCAAGGACTACACGGAAGACGATCTGGTCCGGTTCGCTGCCACGCGACCGCTCGACTTTCCACCTGGCTCGAGCTGGAGCTATAGCAACACGGGCTACGTCTTGTTGGGGGCGCTCATTCATCGCGTGAGCGGACGCTTCTACGGCGACCTGCTGCGCGATTCGGTGTTCCGTCCACTCGGAATGAACGACTCCCGGGTGATTTCGGAGGCGGACATCGTCCCGAACCGCGCGGCCGGCTATCGTCTGGAAGATGGCGCGCTCAAGAATCAGGAGTGGGTCGCGCCATCCCTCAACACGACGGCCGATGGGGCGCTCTACTTCACCATTCGCGACCTGATTCGGTGGGCGGTGGCGCTCAATCATCACCGGGTGCCGAACCCCGCGCTGCTCGATAGCGCGTGGACTCCCGTGCGGCTGAACGACGGCGCGACGTATCCCTACGGATTCGGCTGGGGCGTCTTCAACCAGCGAGGGGCTCTGCGCATTTCGCACGGCGGCAGTTGGCAAGGGTTCAAGACGGTGATCGCTCGGTATCCGGAGTCCGGTCTTACAGTGATCGTGCTCGCGAATCTCGCGCAGGCACAGGTCAGCGCGGTGGCGTTCGGAATCGCGGGCATGCTGGACACCGCGCTCGCCGCGCCACATCTCGTCACCTGGCGCGGTCCTGAGCCGCCCAAGCCGCTTGCGGCACTGCTGCACGATATCGCGACGCGACCCGACAGCGCGCCGATCACGCCCCGATTGCGCCGCTTTCTCACCCCCGAGCTGCAATCGTATTACGGTGGGGTCGCCGCCGGCGATCGCCGGTGGGTCTTCGCGGGGTGCGACGCTGTCGCACGCCGCCGGCTGTCCTATCTCGGCACCCCGATCTCCTACATCTGTCATGTGCGAGCGGGAAGACCGGGCGGGGGGGGTACGCTGATCTCGGTGTTGTACTCGGCCGATTGGCGTGCGGCGGGCGTCGAGGGATACGGGTATTGAACGAGTCTCCCGCGACGCCGCAAGGCCGTCTCGCGCGCCGGATCGTCGCGCGACTGATCGTGACCGTCCTGATGGGGATAGGGTTCGGCTATTTTTTCGGGGCGACTGTGGCACGCGACGCCGCGCGCGGGCGAGCACTTACGCTCAAGGAATACATTGCGGATTTCGATGGCCACAAGAAGGCGCTCGTCAAATCTGAAGTCCCGATGTGGGGCGCGCTCCTCACGATGGTCATCTTGCTGATCGCCTTCTTCGCCCTGTATGAGCTGCTGGTCTGGGTCGTCGATAAGGCGTTACGCGCATTGGACCGCCGTCGTCACGCAGGGGATGTAATCGGGTCGTAAATCAGTCGTTCACGGGAGCGCAACCCATGTTCTTCCTGATGCTCGGTGTTGCTGTGTCGGTGCAACAAGTGCAAACCGGATTTCTCGATCGCAGCATCACCCTCGGCGGCCGGAGCTATCACTACCAGGTCTACGTTCCCGCCGACTACGCCTCCAAGCCGAGCTGGCCAGCGATCCTCTTTCTGCATGGCGCGGGTGAGCGAGGCGACGACGGACTGCTGCAAACCAACGTCGGCCTCGCTCCCGCGATCCGGCAGAATCCTGCTCGCTATCCCGCGATCGTCGTCTTCCCGCAGGTGCCCCGCGATTCGCAGTGGGTGGGGACGCCGGCGGACATGGCGGTCGCGGCGCTGCAGCAAACGATGCGGGAATTCCATGTGGATCCGAATCGCGTCTATCTCACCGGCCTGTCGATGGGCGGTCACGGTACGTGGTATGTCGCATATCGCCATCCGGAGCTGTTCGCGGCGGTCGTCCCGATCTGCGGTTGGGTACGCGAGTTTGCGCAGTTCCGTGGCTCGGTGCCCGTCGTGCCCGGCGACAGCGCTCAGGTCATGCCGATGCTGGCGCAGCGTCTCGGGAAGGTCCCCATATGGATTTTCCACGGCGAGGTCGATCAGGTCGTCAACGTGAATGGGTCACGCGAGCCGGCGGCCGCGCTCAAGGCAGCCGGCGCGGACGTCCGCTACACGGAGCTGCTTGGCCTGAACCACAATTCCTGGGACGCGGCCTACGGCTCCGACGAATTCGTGCGATGGCTGTTCGCACAGCAGCGCCACTAGACCGTCGCAGCCGCGCAACACTGTACAGCCTGTCGTAGGGAATCACATGTTTCAGGTAGTCGGTGCCCGAAGTGCACCTTTTCAAAGGAGGACCCATGCGCTGGTTCCTCGTTCTCGGTGTCGCGCTTCTCCTCTCACGCAACAGCGCAGCTCAAACGCCATCCCGTTGGACGTTCTCGGCCGGTCCCGAATGGACCACGACATTCGGCGGGGGTCACTTCTACGGTGGGCGACTGCGCGCTGAGTACGATCTCCTCACACCGACTAAGCCGTTGCGGTTGCGGCTGGAGGCCGGCACGTTTTGGTCTCCGACGCAGAGTTTTTTCGCGAACTATCTCGATGGCTCGAGCGTCTACGGCTTCAATCAAGCAGTCGATCTGACACTGGGACTGTCGGCCGCGCTCTCACCACTGCCGCGGGCGCGCTTCTCGCCATACGTCATGTTGGGCGTCTACGCACGGCAAACGTGGTCGCATGGAGCGAACTCGTTCAGGAATCCCGATGGGTCCTTCGCGTGGAATAATCTCGAGAGATCCGGGACAGTCGGTGACATTCTGGCCCAGGTCGGGATCGGGATTCGCGCTCGCGTTGGTGGTCGCATGTTCCAGGTCGAAATGCGGCAGTTCAGTCGCCGTTCCCTGACGCTCGGTACACATCTGCCCTTTTGATACCGAACGCGTACTGACGGCCCGCCGGCGACATGGCCAGCGGGCCGTTTGCGTGACAAGTTAGAGCATTCTCTTCACGAGGAACTGTTGATGAACCGGCGTGAAGCGTTGCTTTTGCTCGCCGGGACGGCTGCGATTCCCGATCGGCTGCTCGCCATCGGGCGCACCGTCCACCAGCGAGTCCGCGCAGGCGCGCTTCGCGCGTTGACCCCCCAGCAGAACGAAACCGTCGCGACTATTACCGAGCTGATCATTCCCAAGACCGACACGCCGGGCGCGCGCGACGCGGGCGTCCCTGGCTTCATCGACGTCATGCTCGCCGACTGGGGCGACGACGACCAGCGCCAGTTCTTCACGGCGGGGCTCGCCAACGTGGATGAGCGGAGTCGTGCGGCGTTCGGGAAGGAGTTCGTCGGGTGCACGGTGCAGCAGCAGACGCAGATTCTCACGGATCTCGACGCCGAGCTGGCGCGCCTGCGTGATACGAAGGCTGACACATCGAAGAATTTCTTCCAAGCCATGAAGTGGCTGACGTTGACCGGCTACTACACCTCCGAAGTCGGCGCGACGACGGAGCTGCATTACCGCGTCGTGCCGGGCCGCTACGAACCCTGCTACCCCCTCGAGCCATGAAAACCTACGACGCGATCGTGATCGGGTCCGGCATGTCCGGGGGGTGGGCGGCGAAGGAGCTGACCGAGCGCGGCCTGCAGACCCTCGTGCTGGAAGCGGGCCGGCCGATCAGTCCCGAGAAGGACTACGTCGAGCACGTGGCGATGTGGGAGATGAAGTTCCGCGGCATGGGTGACCGCAAGCGCCTGTCCAAAGAACAGCCGATCCAACAGCAATGCTACGCCTGCGACGAGATGGCGTACAAGTTTTTCGTAAATGACCTCGAGAATCCCTACACCACGCCCGAGGGCAAGCCGTTCTCCTGGATTCGCGGCCGCCAGGTCGGCGGGCGCTCCATCATGTGGGGCCGCCAGGTCTATCGCTGGAGCGATCTCGACTTCGAGGCGAACGCTCGCGAAGGTATCGGGGTCGACTGGCCGATCCGCTATGCCGACATCGCGCCGTGGTACGACCACGTCGAGCGGTTCGTCGGCATCAGCGGCCAGGCGGAGGGACTACCGCAGCTTCCGGACGGACAGTTCCTCAAGCCGATGGCGCTCAACTGCGTCGAGCAAACGGTCCGCGATGCGGTCGGCAAGGCGTGGTCCGGGGAGCGCATCGTCACGATCGGGCGCTGTGCGGTCCTGACCGAGGCCCACAACGGCCGCGCCGCCTGCCATTACTGCGGGCCGTGTCACCGCGGCTGCATCACGCGCTCCTATTTCTCGAGCGTCAACGCCACGCTGCCGGCGGCGCAGGCGACGGGGCGCCTGACGCTGCGTCCGTACAGCGTGGTGCACAGCATCACCTACGATCGCCGCAGGGCCCGAGCGACCGGGGTCCGCGTGATCGACGGGCAGACGAAGCACGCGCTCGAGTTCAAGGCGCGAATCGTCTTCCTCTGCGCCTCGACGATCGAGTCGGCACGTATCCTCCTGTTGTCTGGAATCGCAAACTCGAGCGGCCAGGTCGGGAAGAACCTGATGGATCACATCATGGGCGGCGGCGCGAACGGTCGTATCGACGGCCCCGCCGATCGCGATTCGATCGGCAAGCGGCCCAACGGCATCTACGTGCCCCGCTTCCGCAATATCGGGAAGGGCAAGTCGTCGTTCCTGCGCGGGTACGGTTTCCAGGGCGGCGGCGGCCGGTCGGATTGGGGACGCGGCGTCGAGCAGGCGGGATTCGGTGCTGAATACAAAAAGGCGCTGCGCAAGCCCGGTCCCTGGGGCTTCAGCTTCTACGGCTTCGGCGAGATGCTCCCGAGGGAAGAGAATTTCGTCGAGATCGACAAGAACAAGGTCGATGCCTGGGGCATTCCGGTCGCCCGCATCACCTGCGCGTACGGGGAGAATGAGAAGGCCCTCGTGCACGACATGTCCATCACGGCTGCAGAAATGCTGGCGGAGGCTGGTGCTCACGAAATTGAGCCGTTTACGAGCAACAACCCCCCCGGACTCGTCATTCACGAGATGGGTACGGCGCGCATGGGCAAAGATCCCAAGACGTCGGTGCTCAACGCGCACAATCAGTGCTGGGATGTGCCGAACGTGTTCGTGACCGACGGCGCCTGCATGGCGTCGACGGCGTGTCAGAACCCATCGATTACGTACATGGCACTCACCGCGCGCGCCGCTGCCTACGCGGTGGACGCGCTGAAAAGGAACGAGCTATGAAAGCGATCGAACGTCGCGAATTTGTGAAAACGCTCGCCGCCGCGGGCGTGGCCATCGCGGTCCCCCACGCACGACGCACCACGCACGACGCACGGCGTTTGGACAAGGTCGGGATCCAGCTCTACACCGTCCGCGATCAGATGAAAGCGGATTTCGAAGGGACGCTCGCGCACGTGGCGGAGATCGGATACAAAGAAGTCGAGTTCGCGGGGTACTTCGATCACACGCCGGCGGACGTGCGCGCCATTCTCGACCGGCACGGACTCTCGGCGCCATCCACCCACATCGCGTTGGGAGAGATCGATGCGTGGAAGGCGTCGCTCGATACCGCCAAGGCGATCGGGCACGAATACATCGTCGTGCCATGGATTCCCCAGGAAAAGCGGCTGACGCTGGACGGCTGGAAGAACGTCGCCGGGGTCTTCAATCGGGCCGCGCAGCTGGCCCACGACGCCGGTCTGCAGTTCGCGTATCACAATCACGATTTCGAATTCCCGAAGCTGGAAGGACAAGTTCCCTACGACGTGCTGCTGCAGAACACCGATCCCAAGCTCGTACAGCTCGAGATCGATCTCTACTGGATCACCAAGGGCGGGCAGGATCCGCTCAACTACTTCAGCCGCTGGCCCGGTCGGATTCCGCTGGTGCACGTGAAGGATTCAGCCGGCGCGCCGGAGCATAAGATGGTCGACGTGGGGCAGGGCAAGATCGACTGGAAGCGCATCTTTGCGAAGAAGGAGCAGGCGGGGATCAAGCACTTCTTCGTCGAGCACGATCAGCCGCCGCAGCCGTTCCAGGATATCGCGGCGAGCTATCGCTACCTGAGTCAGCTGGAGTTTTGATATGGATGGGCGGATGGGCCGATGGGCCGATGGGCGGTCGATAACGCGGCGAGACGCGATTCTCTCAACGGTCGCGGCGGCTGGCATTGCGGCGATTGCACCGCCCATCCGTCCATCCGCCCATCCGCCCATCGGCCGCCTCAAGCAGTCCGCCAGCCGCTGGTGCTACCGCTCCATCCCCTTGCCGGATCTGTGTAAGGCCGGCAAAGCCATGGGCCTCGCCGGCATCGACCTGCTCGCTCCCGAAGATTGGCCGATCGTTCGTCAGAACGGACTGGTCTGCTCGATGGGGTACGCCGCGATCCGCAACGATTTCATTCCCCGTGGTTTCAACGACCCCGCGAACCACGATTTGCTCGTCGGCGAATTGGAGCGCGCGCTGCCGCTGGCGCAGCAGCACGGCGTTCCCAACCTCATCGCGATGTTCGGCAATCGGCAGGGACGGAGCGACGCGCAGGCCACAGAGGCGTGCGTGACCGGGCTCAAGCGCATCGCGCCCTCGGCCGAGCGCTACGGCGTGACGATCTGTGTGGAGCTGCTGAACAGCAAGGTCGATCACAAAGACTACCAGGGCGATCGGACGGCCTTCGGCGCCGCGATCATCGAGGCGGTCGGTTCCCCCCGCGTGAAGCTGCTGTACGACATCTACCACATGCAGATCATGGAAGGGGACGTCATTCGCACAATCCGGCAGCATGCCGCCCACATCGGACACTTCCATACCGGCGGGGTGCCGGGTCGCCACGAGCTGGATGACACGCAAGAGCTGAACTACCACGCGATTGCGCAAGCCATCGCGGATACCGGCTTCACCGGCTTCGTGGCGCATGAATTCGTGCCGACGCGGGACCCGCTGACCTCGCTGAAGCAGGGCGTGGAGGTCTGTTCGGTCTAGAAGCCATGTGTCCGGCGGGGTAATTGCGGAGTCTTGATGGGAGCCCATGCTCCCGTCCAACACGCGCCCGCTCGCCCGGCTGGTCCTCCTCAGCCTGCTGCTGACATTCATCGCGGCGCGAGTCGTCAGCATCCTGATGACGCTGCACCGCATGCCCGACATCTACCTGCACGTCCGCGACACGCATGTCCATCACCTCAACTACGGCATCTTTCTGCTTGCGGGTGTGGGGGCTTATCTCCTTTTTAGCCCTGGGCCGGCGGCCCCGGCGGCCGCGGTGATGTACGGTATCGGGCTGGCCCTGACGTTCGATGAATTCGGCATGTGGCTGCACCTGAACGGCGATTACTGGCAGCGCACCAGCTTTGATGCCGTGATCGTGCTCGCCGCGGTGCTCGGGCTCGCTGGGTTCGCGCCGCCACCGGCGCGCTGGCGGCCACGCGAGTTCGCGATCGCTCTGCTCTTTGCACTCTTGCTCTTCGGATCCGTCAGATTGGCGGCGCGCGCCGCCCCTCGGCTCCAGCGCTGGGAGCAGCGCGTCCACTCGTAAGCAATCTTGTCCGCCACGCTACGTTTGATCACACCCGTATCGGAGGTGGGGAGTGGGCGTGGCGTCCAGCCGGATCGAGCTCCTGCTCGGCATCGTCATCGGAATCATCATCGCGTCGCTTTACTTTCTGGTCTGGAAACTCCGCTACAGCGCCGCAATTCGTGAGGACGCCGTGCAACGGAGTCTCGCCGTAACCGCCGGCAAGGTTCACGAGCAGCTCATTCCCTATCTCCCCGAGTTCGGTTTCAATCCCAAAGACGCGCGCTTTCTCGGCAGTCCCGTCGATCTGATCGTATTCGACGGCCTCGCCGCGGGTGAAGTCCGGCGGGTGGTGTTTCTCGAAGTGAAGACCGGGACGGCGCCGCTCACGGCGCGCGAACGGCAGGTGCGCGAAGTGATCGAGGCCCGCGAGGTCGCGTGGGCCGAGCTGCGGCTCACCCGGACCCAGAGTTAGGCGGCTCGCGCCGGCCGACCCGTGAAATCAGCACGATCAGCAACACCAGCGTGACGATGCCGAGCGCTGTCCAAGCCGGGTGCGTGTACCACGCGCCGACTGCGGTCGTGTCTTGTTGTACCGCGAGGGCGACCGGGGCCGTGGCCAATCCCATAGTCACTCCGGATGATGTCGGGGGTAGCATGAATTTGCTACATTGGTAGCTCCTCGAGCCAGGGACCTCTGGTGAAAAGCATCTTTTGGGGGGCGGTCATCATCGCCATCGGATTGGTGCGGGGCGATTCGGTGTTTCGGGGTGATTTCAACGTGGTGAGCATCCTCTTCGATGCCCTCGGCGTGTTCTTCATCATCCGCGGCCTCGTCGCGATGAATCAGGCGAAGCAGCAGCAAGCCGCCGTACCGTCGGCCGCACCGCCGCCGCGGCCAGCTCCTCCGGGGTCCAAGCCACGTTGAAGCATGGCGCGCAGCGCCGCAAAAACACCCGCCGAGTACTTGAAATCTCTCAGCCGCTCTGGGCGTTCATGATCATCGTTTTGGCCGCGTCCTGTTAGATTCTGCGCATGCCAAAGAGACGCCAGACGTACGAAGCCGACGAGATCATCGTCACGTTCGATCCCGATGTGTGCATCCATTCGGGCGTGTGCGTCAGGGGATTGCCGGACGTGTTCGACATCAAGCGCAAACGCTGGATACGCCCGGAGCTCCAACCACCCGACGTGGTGGCCGCGCAGGTCATGAGATGCCCATCCGGTGCGCTCCAATTCGTAAGGCAGCACAAGGACATGTCCCCGCAGTTGCCTTAGATTGTCTGCCGATGCCAACCTACGACTACAAATGCCCGAAGGGGCATGTCTTCGAAAAAACGTTCCCTCGCATCTCCAACCAGCGCTTCGCGAAATGCCCCCAATGTGGGAAACGCGCGGAGCGTCAGATCTCGGGCGGCGCGGGGATCGTCTTCAAGGGCTCGGGCTTCTACCACACCGACTACAAGACGAAGCCGGAAGCACCTGAGAAGACGGAGAAATCGGAGAAATCGGAGAAGACCGACAAGCCGGCGGAATCGAAACCGAAAAAGTGACCGCACACGACACGATCCGCGCGGCGCTGACGGCGGCGGCGGCGCGACTCGGTGCGTCCGGCGTCGATGTCGCCCTCGAACGGCCGCGCGACCCCACGCACGGCGACATCGCCACCAACCTCGCGCTGACGCTGGCCAAGACCTTAGGTCAAAAGCCGCGCGCCATCGCCGAGCGGCTGGTCGCCGCCTTGGAGGTGCCGGCCGGCCTCGTGCGCAAGACCGAGATTGCCGGACCAGGTTTCATCAACTTCTTCCTGGCCGACGCGCAAGTCGTCGGCGCGCTCCCCGCGATTCTCGCGGCGGGCCCCGATTATGGAAAGAGCGACGTGGGCCACGGCGCTCCGATCAATGTCGAATTCGTGTCGGCGAACCCCACGGGCCCGCTGCACGTCGGCCACGGCCGGCAGGCCGCGCTGGGGGATGCGATCGCGGCGCTGCTCGAGTGGACCGGCTGGCGGGTCAGCCGCGAGTTCTACTACAACGACGCGGGCAGCCAGATCATGAATCTCGCCCGCAGCGTGCAGGCGCGAATTCGCCAGGCGCGCGGGCTGCCGGCCGAACTCCCCGAGCAAGGATACCAGGGCGACTACATCCGCGAGATCGCCGAGCGCTACGTCGCAGCGCATCCGCGCGATCCGGAAGGCACGGACATGGACGCCGTGCGACGCTTTGCCGTGCGCGAGCTCCGCGCCGAGCAGGACCGCGATCTGCAGGCGTTCGGCGTGAAGTTCGACGTGTACTTCCTCGAGTCGTCGCTCTATACCGACGGCAAGGTCGAAGAGACGACGCGGCGGCTCGTCGCTGCGGGGCATACGTACGAGAAGGACGGTGCCCTTTGGCTGCGCACCACCGACTTCGGTGACGACAAAGACCGGGTGATGCGCAAGAGCGCGGAGAAGGGGAGCGACTACACCTACTTCCTCCCCGACGTCGCCTATCACGTCACGAAGTGGGAGCGCGGCTTCAAGCACGCCATCAACGTGCAGGGCTCGGACCATCATGGGACCGTCGCCCGCGTGCGCATCGGACTGCAGGCCCTCGAGATGGGCATCCCACAGGGATATCCCGAGTACGTGCTGCATCAGATGGTGACCGTGATGCGGGGCGGGGAAGAGGTGAAGCTCTCGAAGCGCGCCGGGAGCTACATGTCGGTGCGCGAGCTGGTCGAGGAAGTGGGCCGCGATGCGGTGCGCTATTTCTATCTCATGCGCCGCGGCGAGACGCATTTCGTGTTCGACGTTGATCTCGCCAAGAGCCAGACCGACGAGAACCCCGTCTTCTACGTCCAGATGGCGCATGCGCGCATGGTGGGGATCTTCCGCGTGGCGGGGCGCGATCCGGCGAGCGCCCGGGCTGAGGGGGTCGATCTGAGCGTGCTCACCCGGCCGGAGGAAGCCGATTTGATCAAGGAGCTGGCCGATTTTCCGGCGATGGTCGCCGGGTCCGCGGCGGCGCGCGAGCCACACCGCATCACGAGCTATCTCGAGGGACTGGCCCGGCTCGCCCACGCGTGGTATCACAAGTACCGCGTGCTGGGAGAGCCGGAAGAAGCGGCGCGGCTCGTGCTGGCCCGCGCAGTCAAGCAGGTCCTGGCGAATGGTCTGTCACTGTTGGGGATTCGCGCCCCGGAACGGATGTGAGTGTGGGCCTCCTCGTCGTCGGCTCGATCGCCCTCGATTCGGTCATCACGCCGTTCGGCGAGACCGCGGATGCGCTCGGCGGTGCCGCGGTGTTCTTCGCGATGGCTGGCGCGGTCCTGCATCCGGTGCAGGTCGTGGGTGTGGTCGGCAGCGATTTCCCGGAGGCCCATCTCGAGAAACTGGCGGCGCGGGGCGTCGATCTCGCCGGCGTCGAGCGGCAGCAGGGCGAGTCGTTCCGCTGGAAGGCGCGCTACTCCTACGATCTCAACAGCCGCGAGACGCTGGAGACCCGGCTCGGCGTCTTTGCGCACTTCCAGCCGCGCATTCCGGCCAAGTTCCGCGACGCGAAGTTCGTGTTTCTGGGCAATATCGATCCCGCGCTGCAGCTCAACGTCCTCGATCAGGTCAAGCAGCCGACGCTGGTCGCCTGCGACACGATGAATTATTGGATCCAGGGCAAGCGGGACCTGCTGCTCGAGCTGCTCCGCCATATCGACATTCTGATGGTCAACGATTCCGAGGCCCGGGAGCTGTCGGGAGACTGGAACATTTATCGCGCCGCACACTGGATTTTGGGCCGCGGTCCGAAAATGGTCGTCATCAAGCAGGGCGACCACGGGGCGCTACTCGTCGATCCTGAAACGATCTTCAAAGTGCCCGCCTATCCGCTGCAGGACGTGTTCGATCCTACCGGCGCCGGCGACGCGTTCGCCGGGGGATTCATGGCGTACGTCGCGCGCACCGGCGACGTGACGTTCCCCAACCTCCGGCGTGCGATGGTCTACGGCTCGGCCATGGGATCGCTGGCCGTCGAAGCGTTCGGGGTGCAGCGTCTCGAGCAGGTCACGCTCAAGGAAGTGCGCGGTCGCGTGAAAGCATTCCGCGATCTCGTGCATTTCTCGCTGGACGGCGAGGAATGACCAAGACGGATCGCTACGCCGCGGCCGGCGTGAAGTTGGACACTGCCGCCGAAGCGAAACGGCGCATCGCGCAGCTCGTGAGCGCCACGCGGACACCGCTCGCCCGGGGCCAGGTCGGCGGGTTCGCCGGCATGGTCCGCGTGCCCGATGGTTTCAAGAAGCCCGTGCTGGTGATGTCGACGGATGGCGTGGGATCGAAAGTCCTCGTCGCCGCGGCGGCGGGCATTCACGACACCGTCGGCGAGGATCTCGTCAATCATTCGGTCAACGACATTCTGGTGCACGGGGCCACACCGCTCGCGTTCCTCGATTACATCGCGGCGGGGAACCTCGTGCCGGAGATCGCCGAGCAAATTGTCGCGGGTGTCGCGCGCGCCTGCCGGGCGCACGACATGACGCTCGCCGGCGGCGAAACGGCACAGATGCCGGATCTGTATCAGCCCGGCCACTACGATCTCGCCGGGTCGATCGTCGGCGTGGTCGAGGAAGACAAGGCGTTGCACGGCGACCGGGTGACCCCTGGGGACCAGCTGATTGGCTACGCGTCCACGGGCCTGCACACCAACGGCTACACGCTGGCACGCAAAATCGTATTCGATGCGATGCAGCTGAAGATCGACGACCCGTTTCCCGAGACCGGCCAGTCGGTGGGGCAGGTTCTCCTCGCCGTCCACCGGAGCTACGCCACCGCAGTCCGGCCGGTGCTCGACCACCTTCACGCGCTCGCGCACGTCACGGGGGGCGGCATCGCGGGCAATCTCGTTCGGGTGCTGCCGCCCAGCGTGGAGGCGGTCGTCGACGCGGGGAGCTGGCCCTGGCCGCCCCTCTTCCGGATCCTCATGCGCTTTGGTCAGGTCAGGCGGGACGAGATGCGGCGCGTGTTCAATCTCGGCGTCGGCATGATCGCCGTGGTCGCACGCGACGATGTCGAGGCGGTCATCCGGGCGGCCGAGCGCGCGCACGTCCAGGCGTGGATCATCGGCGAGATCCGGCCGGGCCCTGCGGGCTCCTCGGCGATGGTTCGGTTTGAAGAAAGATAAGGATCGAGAGCCCGACGCGATGGGCCGCGCCCTCGAGCTCGCCTGGCGCGGCTGGGGGCGGGTCTCGCCAAATCCCATCGTCGGTGCGGTCGTGTTGCGCGGGAATGACATCGTCGCCGAAGGGTGGCATGCCGAATTCGGCGGGCCCCATGCCGAGCTGAACGCGCTGCATGCTGCGGGTGACAAGGCCCGGGGGGCGACGCTGGTGGTGACCCTCGAGCCCTGCGCGCACCACGGCAAGACGCCGCCGTGCACCGACGCCATTCGCGCCGCGGGCGTGCGACGCGTGGTCGCGGCGGTCCGCGATCCCGATCCCGAAGCGCGGGGTGGCGCGGAGATCCTGAAGCGCGCCGGGATCGACGTCCACGTCGGATTGCTGGCCGAAGCAGCCGCCGCCCAAAACGCGCCTTTCCTCTTTACCAGGCAGCAGACAGACCGCCCGTTCGTCGCGCTGAAGCTGGCAACGTCGATCGATGGTCGCATCGCCGATGCCGGTGGCAGCTCGCAATGGATCTCGGGTCCCGAGGCGCGCGATCATGTCCATTGGCTGCGCGCCGGATTCGACGCGATCGCGGTTGGTGGCACCACGGCGCTCATGGACAATCCGCAATTGACCGCCCGTGGCGACCTGACGCCCCGGAAGCCGCCGGTGCGCATCGTGTTCGACCGGCGCGCCATGCTCAATCTGGGTGTGTCGCTGGTGCAGACGGCGCGCGAAGTGCCGACCTGGGTCATGTCGTCTCCCGAAGCGCCGATGGCGAATGTGTCGGTGCTCGAGGGCAACGGCGTGCGCGTCTTCCGGCCCGAAACGCTGGCGCAAGCCTTCGCACAGCTGCGGCTCGCCGGGATCCAGTCGTTGTTATGTGAAGGCGGGGGCGCGCTTGGCGCCAAACTCCTTGCGGAGGGGCTGATCGATCGCCTGTACTGGGTGCAGTCGCCCGTCTGGCTCGGGGAGGGCGCGGTGCCCGCGTTTCCAGGCGTTCCGGCGTCTCCCCTTGCCGACGCACCGCGCTGGGTGGTCGTGGAGCGCCGCCCGCTGGGCTCTGATACATTATTGGTCTTGGATCGACGGCTATGTTTACCGGAATCGTAAGCGCAGTAGGACGGATCGAAGCCGTTTCCCCGAACGGGGGAAAAGGGACGACGGACGGGGGACGGGTATTGCGGATCCGGGCGCCCTACCGCGGTCTGAAAAAGGGCGAGAGTATCGCGGTCAACGGCGCGTGCCTGACTATCGAGAAGGTGGCGAAGGGTTCGTTTACCGTGCACGCGGTGCAGACGACGCTGGGACGCACGCTGATCGGTGAGTGGCAGCAAGGCCGGCCCGTGAATCTCGAGCGCGCGGTCCGCGCCGCCGATTTGATGGGTGGCCACATCGTGCAAGGCCATGTGGACGGCGTTGGGACAGTCGAGCGAATCGCAGAAGCAGATGATGCGCTTCTCGTAGATGTGAGTGTCCCACGTGATGTCGCCGAGACTACGGTGCTCCACGGCGCGATCACCGTGGACGGCGTGAGTCTGACGGTGAACGCCTTACCGAGCCGGGGCGTTGTGCAGGTGTCGTTGGTACCGTTCACACGAGGGCACACGACGTTGGGGAGGCTCACCGGCGGCGATCGCGTGCATGTCGAAGCGGACGTTTTGGGAAAGTACGTGAGGCAGCTATGTCGTTCAGCGCGGTAGAACAAGCCATCGCGGACATTCGCGCGGGGAAGCTCGTCATCGTGGCGGACGACGAGCGGCGCGAAAACGAGGGAGATCTCGTCGGCGCGGCCGAACAGGTCACGCCGGACATGATCAACTTCATGGCGACGCACGCTCGCGGGCTGATCTGCGTGCCGCTGACCCCGGAGCGCTGCCAGGCGTTGGGTCTGCCGCAGATGACCGAGCACAACAACGAGTCGCACGAGACCGCCTTCACCATCAGCATCGACGCCGCCGTGCGGTTCGGGGTGACGACGGGTATCTCGGCGGCGGATCGTGCCGCGACGATTCGCGTCGCGATCGATCCGTCCACGGTGCCGAGCGATCTGCGCCGGCCCGGACACGTCTTCCCACTCCGGGCGCGCCCCGGTGGCGTGCTGCAGCGGGTCGGTCAGACCGAAGCGAGCATCGATTTGGCCCGCCTCGCCGGGCTCTATCCCGCCGGCGTGATCTGCGAAATCCTGAATGCCGACGGCAGCATGGCGCGCCGGCCCGATCTCGAGCGCTTCGCGAAAGAGCACGGCCTCACCTTCATCACGGTGGCGCAGCTGGTGGCGTACCGGCTGAAGCACGAGCGGCTCGTCCACCGCGTCGCCGAGGCGCGGCTGCCGACGCCGTTCGGCGAGTTCCGCATCATCGGCTATCGCAACGACGTCGACGCCGCCGAGCACGTGGCGCTGGTGTACGGCGACGTGGCCGGCAAGCAGCAGGTGCTCGTGCGCATGCACTCGAAGTGCCTCACCGGCGACGTGTTCGGCTCGGCGCGGTGCGACTGCGGCTGGCAGCTGCACTGCGCCATGCGGATGATCGCCGAGGGGGGCGCGGGCGTCGTCGTCTACCTCGACCAGGAAGGCCGAGGCATCGGCCTGCTGAACAAGCTGAAGGCGTACGAGCTCCAGGATCAGGGCCACGACACCGTGGAGGCAAACGAGAAGCTCGGCTTCAAGCCCGACCTCCGGAATTACGGGATCGGCGCCCAGATTCTGCTCGACCTCGGTCTCTCGTCGATTCGCGTCCTGACGAACAACCCGATGAAGCTGGTCGGCCTCGAAGGCTACGGGCTCGAGATCGTCGAGCGACTGCCCATCGTGCCGGCACCGTCGGACGAGAATCGGGCCTATCTCGACGTCAAGCGGGACAAGCTGGGTCACTTCCTCACCCACTGATCGTGCCGCACAAGGCTCCTCCTCCCTCCGCGGCGCGCACCTCCAACCGCCAGCGGCGCGTGGCGATCGTTGTCAGCCGGTTTCATGAGCACATCACGACGAAGCTGCTCGAGGGCGCGCGCGACGCGCTGCGGCGCGGCGGCATCGCGGATCACAACGTGGAAGTCACGTGGGCGCCCGGTGCCTTTGAGCTGCCGGTTCTGGCCGAGGCCGCCGCGGCGAGCGAACGCTTCGACGCGATCGTGGCGCTCGGGTGCGTGATCCGCGGTGAGACACCGCATTTCGAGTATGTCGCGGGTGAGGCGGCGCGCGGTCTCGGGAACGTCGCGCTCGCGCACCGCATCGCGGTCGGGTTTGGCGTTTTGACGACGGAGACCGAGGCTCAGGCGCTGGCGCGCGTCAGTAAAGGTGCCGAGGCGGTGCAGGCGGCCCTCGAGACCGCCGCGGCGCTCGAGAGGCTCGGTGCAGCGCCCCGAGACTAAGGCGCGCGCGCGCGCCCTCCAGCTGCTGTACGCATGGGAGCTCTCCGGCAAACCGACGCTGGAAACCGTCGTCGCACGTGTGGCGGTCATTTACGGTCGGGCGCCGCGTGGTTACGACCGCGGTGCCGATCTCGCCGCGAAAGCCATTGCCGGTCTACCGGAGTTTGACCGCCGCATCGCCGATGCCGCCGAGCACTGGCGGCTCGAGCGCGTCGGCGCGGTGGAGCGCAACATCCTGCGCCTGGCGCTGGCGGAGCTGGACGAGGCGTCCACGCCGTCGCGCGTCGTGATCGATGAAGCGGTGAAGCTCGCCCACTGGTTCGCCGGCCCACGGGCGCCCGGGTTCGTCAACGGCGTCCTCGATGCGATCGCCCACGAGACCGGCGCGCTGTGAAGATCCTGCTCGTGAACTGGAACGACCGGGAGAATCCACAGGCGGGCGGCGCCGAAATCCATCTCCACGCGCTATTCGGTCGGATCGCTTCGTGGGACCATGAGGTCCATCTGATCGCGAGCGGCTGGCCGGGGTGCGTGCCGCGCGCGGTCGTGGACGCCATCCAGGTCACCCGGATCGGGGGACGCCAGAGCTTCGCGCTGCTGGCCCGGCGAGCCGTGCGGCGGGCGCTGCGTGCCCAACGCTTCGACGTCGTGATCGAGGACATCAACAAGCTTCCCCTGTTCTTGCCAATGCTCACGTCCCTGCCGTTCGTGGCGATCGTGCCGCACCTGTTCGGGACGACCGCATTCGCGGAGGCCAGTCCGCCCATGGCGGCGGTCGTGTGGGCCGCCGAGCTTCCGATTCCCTGGGTGTACCGCCACGCCGCATTCCATGCGATCTCCGAGAGCACGAGAGATGATCTCGTCCGACGTGGCGTTGCAGCCGACCGGGTGGTGGTGATTCACCCGGGTGTGGATTCGAAGGCGTATCAACCGGATCCCGCAACGCCGCGCGCCCCACACCCCACGTTCTTGTATCTGGGCCGATTGAAGCGTTATAAAGGAGTGGAGTTCGCGATCCGGGCTGTGGCCGTCGCGCGCAAGATACGTCCCGACATTATGCTGGACATCTGCGGACAAGGTGACGATCGGCTCAGACTGGAGCGACTGGCCGCCGAACACCGCGTGAACGACGCGGTCCGATTCCTGGGGTACGTATCGGAGGAGGAGAAACGGCGATTGTTGCGCCGTGCCTGGGCGGTCGTATTCCCGAGTCCCAAGGAAGGCTGGGGTATCACGAACGTCGAGGCCGCGGCCTGCGGCACGCCGTCGCTGTCATCCGATAGCCCGGGGTTGCGCGAATCGGTGCAAGACGGCGTGACAGGGTACTTGGTGCCGCATGGTGACGTCTTGAAGCTCGGCGCCCGGATGGCGGCATTGGCCGCCGGTCCATCGTTAGTCGAGCGACTCGGTCACGCGGCTCGAACGTTTGCCGAAGGGCTGTCGTGGGAATCCGCAGCACGCGCCACGATTGCACACATCGAGCACACCATCGCGGCACGAGAAAGGAAGCGTTGACTAGATGCGCATCACGATCACCGTCCGCCATACTGAAGTCGACGACGACCTGCGCGCGCATACCCGCGAGCTGGTCGGCAAGGTCGTCAAGCTCGTGCGGCGCCCGCATCATGCGCAGGTGATCTTCACCCAGGATCATGGCAAGGCGGGTGTCGAGATCGAGATCCATGCGCCGCGCGGCCGCGTCCACGTCGCCAAGTCGCAGGCGGCCGATCTGCTCTCCGCCCTCGACGCGGCGATTGCGCGCGTGAAGCGGCAGTTGCTCGATGGGAAGGAGACGCGGCGTTCGAGGGCGCCAGGGACGCGGTGACCGACTCTCCCGCGACGACGCCCCGGCTCAAAGTCGGCGATCTCCTCGCCCGCAAGGGCGATCCGCTGCAGCTCGACGTGCTGACGGCGGAAGTGGGGCTCGCGCGCGAGATCCGATCCCCCGAAGCCTCGAGTCCCGGACTCGTGCTCGCGGGCTACACGGCGCGGTTCGTGGGTACCGATCGCATTCACATACTCGGCGAAACCGAGATCACGTACCTGGCATCGCTCGATGCCAAGGGGCGGCGCAAGTCGATCGAAACGTTTCTGGCGTACGACCTGCCGTGCATCATCATCACGAAAGGCCAGGAGGTTCCGGAAGAATTGCTGGTGCTGGCGCGGGAGAAAGGCATCCCCGTCATTCGCACCCGACTCAAGACGGCGGAATTCTACCGGCGGCTCAAGCCGTTTCTCGACGATGCCTTCGCGCCGCGCACGACCGTGCACGGCTCGCTCGCCGACGTCTTTGGCGTGGGGCTGCTGTTCCGGGGACGTTCCGGGATCGGCAAGAGCGAATGCGTGCTCGACCTGGTCGAGCGCGGGCATCGCCTGGTGGCGGACGATGTGGTGCACATCACGCGCCGCGGCAACGACGTGCTGATCGGGCGCGGGCACGAGATTTCCCGTCATTACATGGAGATCCGCGGCGTCGGCTTGATCGACATCAACGCGCTGTTCGGCATCCGGTCCGTGCGCCAGCAGAAGCGCATCGAAGTCGTGGTGCAGCTCGAGGACTGGGACAACACCCGCGAATACGACCGGACCGGACTCGATCAACAGCGCACCGAGCTGCTCGACGTCGAGCTGCCGCTCGTGACGGTCCCGCTCAATCCCGGCAAGAACCTCACGGTGATTTGCGAAGTTGTCGCGATGACTCACCTGCTGCGCTACAGCGGCGTGGACTCGGCGAACGCGTTCAACGAACGGCTCATTCGCCGCATGCGGGAGAAGGGGGGCGTGCAGCACTACCTGGAGGAGGATTATGAGTGACCTGCGCGGCATTATCGTGTCGCACGCCGCGGTCGCGCAGGCGCTGGTGACGGCGGTCGGGGCGATCACCGGCGTGCAGGATGCGCTCACGGGCATCTCCAACGAAGGGTGTGGCACCGCGGAGCTCGGGGAGCGGCTCCGTGCCGCCATTGGCGAAGGACCTGCCGTCGTCTTCGTGGATCTGCCCGGGGGATCCTGTTTTACGAGCTCAGTGCGTTACGCGAAGCACCACGCCGAGATCGCGGTCGTCACGGGCGTGAATCTGGCCATGCTGCTCGACTTCGTTTTTCATCGGAACGTCACCCCCGCGGAAGCCGCACGCCGGGCGGTCGACGCCGGCGCCAAAGCCATCCGCGTGAGCGCATGAGCCTAGCGCTGTATCGCATCGACGACCGGCTGATCCACGGCCAGGTGGTCGTGGGTTGGGGCCAGCCGCTCCACGTTTCGTTCATCGTGCTCGTCGATGACGAGGTGAGCAGCAGCGATTGGGAGCAGGATCTGTACCGGATGGGGGTGCCGCCCCAGATCGAAGTGATCTTCGCGTCGGTGGATCAAGCGGCACAGTTCTTCTCCAGTTGGGAGACGGATGCGCGCGTCGGCATCCTGCTGGTGGGCGACATCGACACCGCGGTGGCGCTCGCCGCGCGCGTGCCGCAGCTGCGGCGGTTCAACGTCGGCGGCGTCCATCACCGCACGGGCCGCAAGGAACGGCTGCGCTTTGTGTATCTGACCGACGATGAGGCCACCAAGCTGCGCGACCTGGCGGCGCGTGGTGTCGAGGTCACGGCGCAGGACGTGCCGACGGCGCGGGCCGTGCCGATCGGAGAGTTCACATGATCCTGCCCATCGAGCTCCTGATCGCGCTCGTGGTGTGGGGCACGCTGGTGGGCGTCGATCTGGTCAGTCTGCCGCAGATGATGATCGCTCGCCCGCTCGTGGCGGGCACCGTCGCGGGCGCCATCCTCGGCGACATCCCAACGGGCCTCAAGCTGGGCGTCGTCTTCGAGCTGCTGCAGTACGACATCCTCCCCGTCGGCGCCGTCCGCTACCCCGAATACGGGCCCGCGACCGTCGCCGCGGTCGCGACGGCGCACGCGGCGCCCGGGGGCGGCGTCCTGGGACTCGGTCTCGGGGCGCTCGTGGGACTCGTGACCGGTCTGCTCGGGGGTCTGACCATCAACGTGCTGCGGCGCGTGAACTCGCGGATCGTGCATGCCGCCACGGCGCAGCTGGAATCGGGAGACCCGCGTGCGCTGGTGCGCCTGCACGTGGGTGGGCTGTTGCGTGACGCCCTGCGGGCCGCCTTCGTGACCATGGTCGGCTTGACCCTTGCCTGGCTCGCTCGGCCGCTCCTCAGCGGTGCGCTCACGGTGCGGGGGGCACTGCTTCTGGCGGTTGCCGCCGTCGGGACCGCGCTCGCCGCGGGTGCATCGGGCACGCTGCGGCTCGTGGGGCGCGGGCCGAATCTCGCGTGGTTCGCCGCCGGGTTAGGCGGCGGCATTCTGGCGACGATATGGCTACGGTGAACGGCGCACTCGCCCGTGCGTTGCTGCGGCTGTTCGCCGTGCAGGGCTCGTACAACTACGAGCGCATGCTCGGCGTGGGCGTCGGCGTGGCTGAGGAGCCACTGCTGCGCGACCTGGGCAATGGCCAGTACGGACCGGCCGTCGCGCGCGGCGCGCATTTCTTCAACGCGCATCCCTATCTCACCGGCCTCGCGGTTGGCGCGGCTGCCCGCGCGGAACACGACGGCGCTTCGCCCGATCAGATCGAGCGGCTGCGGGAAGCGCTGTGTGGCCCGCTCGGCTCGCTCGGCGATCGTTTGGTCTGGGCTGGATGGCTGCCGTTGCTGTCGGGACTAACGATTGCGGCGATCGCGCTTGGCGCCGGATGGTTTGCGGTGGCGGGATTCCTGATCGTCTACAACATCGGTCACGTGGCGCTTCGGTGGTGGGCGCTCTCCGCTGGATGGACCTACGGTGCGCGCGTGAGCGTCGCGCTGCACAGCCCGATGCTGCAGAAAGCGGGAGCGCTGCTCGGTCCGGCCATGGCGTTCGCCGTAGGCTTTGCCCTGCCGCTGGCGGCTCGCTTCCTTGCGGTTCCGTTCCCACGCTGGGGCCAGCTGGCCGCGGTGGTGACGGCGGGGCTGGTGTTCCTGGCGTTGCGGTGGCGCAGTGACCGGTTGAATGGTCTACGTGTGGCGCTGGTGCTGTCGGCCGTGGCGCTCGTCGTCGGGTTGATATGGCAGTAGTCGAACGCGACGCCCAGATCGTGAATCCGCTCGGGATGCACGTCCGGCCGGGGGCGGAGTTCGTCAAGGTGGCGAACAAGTTCACGGCGACGGTCGAGGTGCACAAGGACGGCGCCGTCGTGAACGGCAAGAGCATCCTCGGCATGATGACGCTGGCCGCGGAATGCGGGTCGTCCATTCGCATCAAGACCGATGGCGAGGACGCGGAGGAAGCGATGGGCGCGTTGCTCGAGCTCGTGGCTGCCGGATTTCATGAGATGCACCTGAAGGCGCCCGCCAAGGACAGCGAGTGAGCGCGTCTGATCGGTTGTTGAAGGGCATCGGCGTTTCGCCGGGCATCGCCGTCGGGCCGACGATGACCGTGCGCTGGTCATTGCCGGAGGTCCCCCATCGCGTCGTCGCGCGCACGCAGGTGGAGAAAGAGGTGCGACGGCTGCGCGCGGCGATCAAAGACGTCAAGCGACAGCTCGCCGAATTCCGCGCCCGCGCAGTCGATCGCGCCGGCGTCGACGAGGCGCGCATCTTCGACGCGCAAGCCCTCATGCTCGAGGACAAGGAGTTCATCGGCGGCATGGAGGAGCTGATCCGCGAGAATCACCTCACCGCCGAAAAGGCCTTCGAGTTCCAGACGCTCGAGGTCCGGGACCTGTGGACCGCGGCAGGCAATCCGCTCCTCAAGGAGCGGCTCGCCGACCTGACCGGTGTGGCCATCCGGGCCATCCAGCATTTGATGCACAAGGGCAGCGGCGCCGATGTGTGGGAAAGCCTCTCCGAGCCCTCGATTCTCGTGGCTCGTGAGCTATCCCCCGGGCTGACGGTCCAGCTCGACCGCGACCAGATCGTCGGGTTGATCAGCGAAGAGGGAACGCGCACGTCCCACGCCGCGATTCTCGCGCACTCGATCGGCATTCCGGCGATCTTCGGACTGCGCGGCGCCGTCGCGCGGATCAGGTCCGGGACCAAAGTCATCCTGGACGGGACTCGCGGCACGGTGCTGGTGGACCCCACACCCGAAGAGGTGGCGGAGGCTGAGCGGCGAGATACCACCAGGCGCGAGTTCGCCGCCCGGCTGGAAGAGGCCGTCACGCAGCCATCGGTGACCGTCGATGGCGTGCATATCGCGTTGCGAGGAAATGTAGATCTGCCGGATGAGCTGGAGGATGCCAAGGCGCATGGCGCGGAAGGCGTAGGACTCTTGCGGACGGAGTTTCTCATCACGGGGCACCACGAGCTGCCGGATGAAGAAACGCAGACCAAGTACTTCCGTCATGTCGGCGAGACGTTCCCGGGATATCCCGTCGTGATCCGGACGTACGATTTGGGCGGCGACAAATTCCCCGCACCTTTCCGGACGCCGGTCGAGCCGAATCCGTTCCTGGGCTGGCGGGCGATTCGCGTCTGTCTGGACGAACCGGAGCTGTTTCGCACGCAGATCCGCGCGGTGTTACGCGCCGCGGCGACGACGAATCTGCATCTCATGATTCCGCTGGTCACCCGGCTCGACGAAGTCGAGCGCACTCGCGAATTGATGCACGACGAAGCCACCCGCCTGGAGAAGGAGGGCGTGCCCGCGGCCAAAAGCGTGCCGCTGGGCGTCATGGTCGAGACACCTGCCGCGGCTGTGTTGGCCGATCGGCTGGTCGAAATCAGCGACTTCCTCAGCGTGGGGACCAACGACCTCACGCAGTACACGCTGGTCGTCGATCGGGGGAACGCGCGGCTGGCGGATCGTTTCACGCCGCATGATCCGAGTGTGCTGCGGCTCCTCAAACTCGTCGCAGAAGCGGCGCGCGCTGCTAACAAGCCAGCCAGCGTATGCGGCGAAATGGCCTCAGAACCGCTCTCGGCATTCCTCTTGCTGGGATTGGGGTACGACACCCTGTCCGTCGCACCGCCGGCGTTGCCATTCATCAGGTGGGTCATACGCCAGGTAACAACCGCGCAGGCGCACGCTGCGGCCGACGCCGCGCTCGCCGCGCGCTCGGCGGAGCTGGCACTCGATATCTTGCGATTTGCACTTACCGAAGCGGTGGGATCTGACATGCTCGATCCCGATGCGCGGTTGCCCGCCGGACGGCGCTCCGGTAGTTTGAAACTCTAAGGAACCAAAAACATGCCAACTCATCGTCACGTCTTCACTTCCGAGTCCGTCACGGAAGGGCATCCGGACAAGATCGCGGACCAGATCTCCGACGCGGTGCTCGACGCCATTTTGCTCGAGGACTCGCAAGCGCGGGTCGCCTGCGAAACGCTGGTCACGACCGGCATGGCGGTCGTCGCCGGCGAGATCACCACATCCACCTACGTCCACATCCCCGACATCGTGCGTGGCACGATCACCTCGATCGGCTATACGGATGCGAACTTCGGCTTCGATGCCCAAACCTGTGCGGTGTTGACCACGATCGACCGCCAGTCGACCGACATCGCGCTCGGCGTGGACAAGGGTGGGGCAGGGGATCAAGGCATGATGTTCGGCTACGCGACGGACGAGACACCGTCGCTGATGCCGCTCCCGATCGTGCTCGCCCATCGCCTGGCCGAGCGGTTGGCGAAGGTGCGCAAGAGTGGTGAGTTGCCGTGGCTGCGTCCCGATGGGAAGACGCAGGTGAGCGTGATCTACGAGGCGTCCAAACCGGTTGGCATCGACAAAATTGTCGTATCGGCGCAACACTCCGAATTGGTCGATAACACGGAGCTGCGCGCCGGCATTCTCGCTCACGTCATCCGGCCCGTCGTCCACGAAGCGGGGTTCGAGGTGAGCGATAAGGATGTGCTGGTGAATCCCACCGGCCGCTTCGTTGTGGGCGGACCGCAGGGAGATGCCGGTCTCACAGGCCGCAAGATTATCGTCGACAGCTACGGCGGAATGGCGCGGCATGGTGGCGGCGCGTTCAGTGGCAAGGACCCGTCCAAGGTCGATCGTTCCGCCACCTACGCGATGCGCTGGGTCGCCAAGAACATTGTCGCGGCGGGTCTGGCGAAGCGGTGCGAAGCACAGGTCGCCTACGCGATCGGTGTGGCGGAGCCGGTCTCCATCATGGTCGATACCTTCGGCACCGGCGCCGTCCCCCAGGACGCCCTCGAAGCTGCCGTGCGGGAAGTCTTCGACCTCACACCGGGCGGCATCATCCAGGCCCTGAACCTCCGCAATCCCATTTACCGGCCCACCGCGGCCTACGGTCACTTCGGCCGCGCGCCCCAGCGCCGCAAGGTCGGCGAGCGCGAAGTCGAGCTCTTCACCTGGGAGCACGTCGATCGCGCCGAAGAGCTGAAAGTGGCCGCCGAGCGGGCATCTCGTACAACCCGGAAAGCCAATGTCTGAAACGGCAACCAGAACCAAATCGACAAACGACATCAAGGACATTCGGCTCGCCGACGAAGGCCGGCGGCGGACGGAATGGGCCGAACGTTCGATGCCGGTGCTCCGGCAGCTGCGGGAGCGGTTCGCGCGCGAGCAGCCGCTGGCGGGAAAGCGGTTAGCGGCCTGCCTCCATGTCACTACCGAGACCGCGAACCTCGCCGTCACGCTGCAGGCGGGTGGCGCGGACGTCGCGCTCTGCGGGTCCAATCCGCTGTCCACGCAGGACGACGTAGCGGCGCATCTCGTCAAGGATCATGGCATCAAGGTGTTCGCCATCAAGGGCGAAGATCACGCGACGTATTACGAGCACATACGCGCCGCGCTCGCGCATCGTCCCGACATTACGATGGATGACGGCGCGGATCTGGTCGGCGCGCTGCATATGATCGCGCTGAATCGTCTCGATGACCTGGCGCCCCCGGTGCGCAAATGGGTCGAGACGCTCTCAGCCGCGGACCGCAAAGCGCTCGTCGCCACAGTCTCCGGTTCGACCGAAGAGACGACGACCGGCGTGATTCGTCTCAAGGCGATGGCGAAAGACGGCGTGCTGCAGTTTCCCGTGATCGCCGTCAACGACTCGCAGACCAAGCATCTGTTCGACAACCGCTACGGCACCGGTCAGTCCACGCTCGACGGTATCATCCGCGCGACCAACCTCCTGATCGCCGGGAGCACGGTCGTGGTGGCGGGGTATGGGTGGTGCGGTCGCGGATTTGCGATGCGGGCGCGCGGGGCCGGGGCGAACGTGCTGGTGACGGAAGTCGACCCGATGAAGGCGCTCGAAGCGCAGATGGATGGCTATCGCGTCGTGCCGATGGAGGACGCCGCACCAGTCGGCGATCTGTTCGTCACCCTGACGGGCAATGTCGAGGTCATACGGGTCGAGCACATGAGGGCTATGAAAGACGGCGCGATTCTCGCGAACTCGGGTCATTTCAACGTGGAAATCGATCTCGAGGGTCTGAAGAAAGCCGGTGAGGGACCGAAGGCTGTGCGCGAGTTCGTCGAACAGTGGCGGCTCGGCGGGAAGCGGCTGTTCGTCCTTGCCGATGGCCGGCTCATCAATCTGGCGGCCGCCGAAGGGCATCCCGCCAGCGTGATGGACATGTCGTTTGCCAATCAGGCGCTCGCCGCCGAGTACGTCGTCAACACCGCCAACAAGCTGTCGAAAGACGTACACCGGATCCCGGTCGAGCTCGATCAGGAGATCGCGCGTCTGAAGTTGCAGGCGATGGGCGTGGCGATCGACACTCTCACTCCGGCACAGCGGAAGTATCTCGCCTCCTGGGATATGGGGACCTGATGGCCGGCTCGGGGGGAGCCATGTTGCAGGTTCGAGTAGCTCACCTCGGGCTGGATCGCACGACAAACACGCCGGTCGTGATCCTGCAGGAAAACGATGGCCAGCATCATCACGCAGGTGAAGGACAACACCTACTTTGCCGAGCTGCACATTTATCGGGGCGACACGGTCATCCAGATCGACGCCCGCCCTTCGGACTCGATCGCGCTCGCCCTGCGGCTCAAAGCGCCGATCATGACGAGCGAGACGCTGCTCGAGCTCACCTCCATCGATACGAGCGACGGCGCGATCCAGCCGGGGCCCGCCGGCAGCCCGCTCGATGCCGACACGCTGAAGTCATACCTCCAAAACCTCGATCCTGAAGATTTCGGCAAGTTTACGCCGTAGTTCCGGCCTCCTCGTGTGGCTGCTCGGCGGTACTGCCTTGCTCCCCGCGCAAACGGTGAGCGTGAGCGGGCGCGTGCTACGCGGCGGTCGCGATACCTTACCGCTGGCGAACGTCTTCGTCGTGCTGCACCGGATGGCGAGCGCGAATGCCGGCCCCATCGACTCGGTGCGCAGCGACGCCCGCGGGCGCTACCGCCTGGCGTTGCGGAATCCGGACAGCACGAGCGGGTACGTCGTAAGCGTCTGGTACGACAGCATCGCGTATTTCTCGCTGCCGTTGACTGTCGTCGGCCGGCCGGCCGTGCATGTCGAAGACATCGTGGCGTTTCCGGCGAGCCGTACCGGCCCGCCGCTACGCCTGGCGCGGCGGCTGGCGACGATCAGTGTCGCAACCAGCGACGGCTCGCGCGAGGTGTTGGAGATCTTGGAACTCGAGAATCCGGGGCAGTCGACGCGGATCACCGACGACACCGTGGCGCCTACCTGGTCGGGTCGCCTGCCGGAGCACACGGGGCAGTTTCGGGCGGGGCAGGGCGATGTTTCGCCGGAGGCGGTGCGCTTCCGGAACGACAGCGTCCTCATCTACGCCCCTATTCCCCCCGGCCCGGCGAAGCAACTCAGCTACGACTATACGCTCGCGGCGGGCGCGCGCGCGTTCATCGTGCCCATCGACCAGCCGACCGTCGAAGTGAACTTACTGGTCGAGGACACCGCGGCCGTCGTGATCGCGCCCAAGCTCGAGTCGTTCGGTGTGAAAGAGATCGAGGGGCGGCGCTTCGCCGCGTATCGCGCCGGTCCGCTCGCCCCAGGCGAGCGGGTCGAGATTCGGCTCCCACCCGGAAAATTCCGGGCGCAAACCCTCCTCCCTTACATCATCGCACTGCTGGCATCGGGAATGGCTGGGGCTTTGGTATGGGCGTTGAAGAGAAAACCGGTGCGTGGTGCGTAGTACGTGGTACGTGTTTCGTGCCCGGCACTACGCACCACGTACCACGCACCTTGCGCACCGAAGCTCAGCTTCCTAAACTGAGTCAGTTACAAGTTCGCGAATGGGGATACGGAAGCCGGTGTAAGTCCGGCGCGGCCCCGCCACTGTAACGGGCAGCTGTGTGATGTAGGGGCGCAGCATGCTGCGCCCCTACACGCGATCCAGCCACTGGGAACCATTCCCGGGAAGGCCTCGCGGTTCGCCCGAAGCCAGGAGACGTCTTCATTCGCGCCACCAGTCGGTTCCCTCGCGGGAGGGATGGTGCTGCGAAGGCTTTTCGTATTCCTGTTTGTCCTCTCGGCATGTCACACGGCGGCACGTCGGCACGATAGCGCGCCGGCCCGTCGAATCGTTTCGCTGCTCCCCTCATTCACCGAGATCCTGTTCGCCATCGGCGCCGGTGATCGCGTCGTGGGCCGCACGCAGTGGTGCGACTATCCGCCCGCGGCACTGAGCATTCCGAGCGTTGGCGACGGACTGCCGCCGAATATCGAAGCCGTGATGGCACGGCAACCCGACCTCGTGGTGCTGTACAACGCGGGGCCCAACGTGACGGCCGCCAAGCAGCTGGAACGCGCCGGCATACCGACGGTCCTGATCGACTTGAACCGCCTCGAGGATCTTGGTGCCGCGACGCGCACGCTCGGGCGACTGACGGGCAGGGAAGAGCAGGCGGACTCGCTGGCAATCATCCTCGACAGCCTCGCCGGTCGCCCGCCACCGCCGACGACAACCTCGCTCGCGTTCGTCGTCTGGGACAATCCGCCGATCATCATCGGCCACGGCAGTTACCTCGACCAGCTGGCAACCCAAGCCGGTGCGCGCAACGTCTTCAGCGACGTCGCGGCGCCATCGGCGCAGGTCTCGCTCGAAACGATCGTCGCGCGCGATCCACAGTGGATCGCCGTGCTCAGTGATTCCGCCGTCCCGCCGTCGTTCGCCAAGCGCCGCGAATGGCGCGCCGTGCGCGCTGTGCGCCAAGGACACTTCCTGCTGCTCCCGGGCTCGTTGTTCGGACGTCCCGGCCCGCGCTCGGGCGAAGCGATCCAGCTGCTGCGCGCCAGGCTTGCGCGATGAAATGGACGTTCCTGGCCGTCCTGGCCGTGGTCGCGCTGGTCCTCAGCGTGGTGCTGGGTCCCGCCGCAGTGCCGCTGAGTGAGGTGCTCCGCTCGGACATCGTCTGGAACCTGCGCGCGCCCCGCGCGCTGCTCGCGTTTCTCGTCGGCGGCTCCCTTGGCGTCGCCGGCGCCGGCCTACAAGCCCTCGTCCGCAATCCCCTTGCCGATCCGTTTCTGCTCGGCTTGTCCGGTGGCGCGGGACTCGGCGCAGTCCTCGCGATCGCGCTCCATCTGTCCGGACCGTGGGCACTCCCGATCGCCGCGTTCATCGGGGCGCTCGCCGCGCTCGGTCTAGTCTACCGGCTTGGCCTGATCGGCGGGGCCAGCCTCGACCCGCGGATTCTGCTGCTCGGCGGCGTGGCGATCGGGGCATTCGCGGCCGCGATTACGACGGCGATCGTCTCGCTGGCCGATGCCGCCGAGCTGCGGAACGCATTTCTGTGGCTCTGGGGCGGGCTGTCGGGCGCGTCGTGGGATTCCGTCCTGCTTGTGGCAGTCTACGCGCCGATTCCGCTTGTCGTGCTCTTCGCTGCCTCGCGTCCCCTCGATCTGCTGGCGCTGGGCGAGGAGTCCGCAGGGTACCTCGGCGCCGACGTCGAGAAGGTGAAGCGCCGAGTCTACCTGGCGGCGTCGTTGCTCACGGCGGCCGCCGTCGCGGTGTCCGGCGTGATCGGATTCGTGGGACTCGTCGTCCCCCATATCGCCCGGCTCACGTGGGGGCACCGCCACCGCGCGCTGCTTCCTGCCGCATTTGTGGGCGGAGGTGCGCTACTCGCGTTCGCCGACACGCTCGCGCGCACCGTCGTGGCACCGCGCGAGCTGCCGGTCGGCGTGGTCACGGCGCTCATCGGCGTTCCGGTCTTCGCGCTGCTGCTGCGGCGGTGGACGATCGCGTGAAAACCGTGCGTCGTGCGTGGTGCGTCGTGCGTGGGAACGGCTGATGCTCCGGCTCGACAGGGTGAGCTATCACTATCCCGGGGCACCGCGAGACGCGCTCACCGGTGTGTCGCTCTCGGTCAGCGCCGGCGAGTTCCATTCAGTCCTCGGTCCGAATGGGAGCGGCAAGACCACGCTCGTGCGGATCGCGCTTGGCGGCCTAACGCCTCTCGTGGGACGTGCCGACGTGATCGGCCGTTCTGCATCCAGTTGGCCGCGCCAGGAGCTCGCTCGCCTGGTAGGCGTCGTACCGCAACGCGAGGACAACCTGTTTCCGCAACGCGTGCGCGAAACGGTGCTGCTCGGTCGCTACCCGCACCTGTCGCTGTGGGGCCGCGAGCGCATGGAAGATCACGCTGCGGTGGAACGCGCGCTCGCGGCCTGCGACGTCCAGCACCTCGCTGATCGCTGGGTCTGGACGCTTTCGGGCGGCGAGTATCAGCGGGTGCGCGTGGCGCGGGCGCTCGCGCAGGAGCCCAAGCTGCTCGTGCTCGACGAGCCCGGCATATCGCTCGACCTGAAACACGAAATGGAATTGTTCGAGCTGGTCCGCGGTCTGGTCGCAGATCAGGGACTTGGCGTCTTGATGATTACGCACGACTTGAACCTGGCCGCGCGCTTCGCCGATTCGTTGCTCCTGCTCGAAAGTGGCCGCCCTCTCGCCCTTGGCCCGCCCGCTGACGTCCTGACACAACAAACCGTCGAAACCGTGTTCTCCTGGCCGGTCACGATGCAGACAATCGATGGCCGCCCGCAGATGATCCCACTCCGCAAACAGAAGGAGTCCCGGGCATGAACGTGATGCTCCTCGTCTTCACACTCGCCTTGCAGCAGCCTCAGGACACGGTCGTCCTCAAGCCCGTGGTGGTGACGGCGACGCGCGTTCCGGTCGCGGCAGACCTCGTGGCTTCCGCCGTCACCGTCCTGCGCGGCGCGGATCTCGTCGCGCGAGGCGTGCGGACCGTCGCCGATGCCCTAAAGACCGTTCCCGGTGTCCACATCGTGGAGACTGGCAGCGTCGGCGGGCAGACGTCGCTGTTCATGCGCGGCGGCGAGAGCGATTACGTGAAGGTGCTCCTGGACGGTGTGCCGCTCAATCAGGCGGGCGGCGGGATCGATCTTGCCCATCTGACGACCGATAACGTGGACCGGATCGAGGTCGTGCGCGGCCCGGTCAGCGTGCTGTACGGCTCCGATGCGATGACGGGCGTCGTGCAGATCTTCACGCGCACGGGTGAGGGTCAGACGCCCCGCGTGGGCGCCGAGCTGCAGGCGGGAACCTACTCCTCGCTGGACGGAGCGCTCGATCTGGCCGGCGGAACGACGATCGCCGGCTACGCGCTGCGCGTCTCCCGATTCTCGTCCGACGGCTTGTATCCCTACAACAATGAGTATCGCAACACCGTGGTGAGCGCGCGCACGACGGTCCGACCGGATGCGCGCACGGATGTGAGTCTCACGTATCGCTACGGGGACGACATCTATCATTTCCCGACCGACGGGTCCGGAGCCCCCGTGGACTCGAATCAACGCGCCGCCGAGCGTGGGCCGTTGCTCAGCCTGAACGCGGGCCGCGTCCTGGGGCACGTGGAAGCGCGGCTGAGCGCCGGCCTCAAGGAATCGCGGGTCTTCTACAACGATGAGCCAGATTCGCCGGGGGAGGACGGGACCTTTTGGAGCCACGACTATCTGCGGAGATTTACGACCAGCGGAACGATGACGTGGCGTCCGCGTGGCGGGATCAGCGTGATCAGTGGCGTCGAGTACGAAGACGAGCGGCAGCGCGGCACCAGCGAGTTCAGCGCCTCCTTCGGCACTTTCCCCGATTCTATCGGCGTGCAACGCCACAACGCCGGTTACTTCACACAGGCGATGATCGCCCGCGGGCAGGCCGCCCTTACGTTGGGTGGGCGGTTGGACGACAACTCGCAGTTCGGCACGCACGCCACTTATCGGATCGGATTGGTCTATCGCCTCCCGGCTGCCATCCGCGTGCGCGCTTCGGTGGGAACGGGCTTCAAAGAGCCGACCTTCTTCGAGAACTTCGCGCATGGCTTCGTGACGGGAAATCCTGCTCTCGATCCGGAGCGGTCGCGCAGCTGGGAACTCGGGATGGAGCGCGGCGCTGTTGCGCTGACGTATTTCAATCAGCGATTCCGTGATCTGATCGAGTACAATCCGGCGCCTCCGGCGGGGCAGCCGAACTACTTCAACGTCGACGGCGCGGTCGCCACGGGCGTGGAGGCCGAGGCCTCGGCCGCCTTCTCCCGCTCCGTCACGGGCTCGCTGCGCTACACGTATCTCCACACCCGCGTCGTCGAGTCAGGCTCGCCGAGCGATCCCGACGGCTTGTTTGTGCCGGGCAAGCCGCTCATTCGCCGGCCGGCGCACACGATCGCGCCCCAGCTCGCCGTGAGGTGGGGCGGCAGAGGCAGTGTGACCCTGGGAGCGCTCTGGATAGGCAAGCGCGACGATCTCGATTTCCGCCGTCCCGCCGGGCAGCGGCGAATCACGGTGCAACCCTATACGCGTGTAAATCTCGCCGCCCGGTACGGGATGGAACGGGGACGGATCGTGGTCACGGGCCGCGTCGCAAACCTCTTCAACGACCACCGCCAGGACCCGCCCGGATTCCGCGTCCGCGGCCGAACCATCTTCCTTGGGGTACGCATAGGGGTTGAGTAGCTTCCGGTTCTCGCACTTCCGTGTTGGAGGCTGGTCGATGCGTCGTCTCGTTTTCGCCGCGTGGTTCGCGCTCGTTGCAGGCCCGTTGTGCTCGCAAGCTCCCCGCATCACCCCCGCGGGGGATCCATCGGTCCAGAGCGACACGATCTACAAGCTGGCCGTAAATCCCGCCGAGTATCCGGACGACGACTACGTCTACCTGCTCGACGACGGTGTCGTGCGGTTCGAGCCCGACGGCCGCAGCAGCCGCACCTACCGCCAAGTCGTCCAGATTCTGAACCAGGACGGTGCGGAAGCGTGGGGGGAGCAGAGCTTTTCCTACTCGGGCGGCTCCGAGAAGCTGACGATCAACTGGATCCGCGTCGTCAGGCCGAGCGGCGAAGTCGTGAGCGCAAAGCCCGCCCATGAGCAGGAGTCGCTCGCGCCGGTCGCGTTGGAAGCGCCCGTGTATTCGGATGAGAAGGTGCATCGCGTGACGTTGAGCGGCGTCGCACCGGGTACGTTGGTCGACTGGAGTTACACCGTCGAGCGTGTGAAACCGCTCGTCCCGGGCGATTACTACAGCGGCTGGCGGGTGACGAACGGCGTCCTGACGCGCCGCTCGCGCCTCATCGTTGACGTGCCGGTGTCCGTGACGCCCCGTATCCAGGAACACAACGTTCATTTCAAGCGCCGGGACGTGGAGTCGCGCGGGCGCCGTGTCTACACGTGGGCGACCACGGACGTACAGAAGATTCAAGGCGAGCCGTTCGCGGCCTCGCCCAACACGCTCTCGGTGCACATCGACGTGGGCGCACCGATCGGCTGGGCCGATCTCGCGCGCTGGTACGCCAAGCTCTCGGCGGGCCGTTACGCGCTGACCCCCGCCCTCGAAGCTCAGCTCGCCGAACACGTCAAAGACGCGCGCTCGCTGGAGGATTCGCTGCGGGCCGTGCATCGCTGGGTGTCGCAGGATTTTCGCTACGTCTCACTGTCCCTCGGCATTGGCGGCTATCTGCCGCGGCTCCCCGCCCAGGTGCTCGAAACGCGTTATGGCGACTGCAAGGACAAGGCGACGCTGTTCATCGCCCTCGTGCGGAAACTCGGTCTCAATGCTTATCCGGTCTTGCTGAGCTCCAGCGGCAGCGCCGATTCGACGCTGCCGACCGTGCAGCAATTCGATCACATGATTGCCGCCGTGGATCGCCCCGCGAAGAATGGCGGCCGCATCTATCTGGATCTCACCTCCGACCTGACGCCCTACGGCGAGCTGCCGCCGGCCGAAGAAGGTTCATTCGTTCTCGTCGTCCACGACGATGGCACGCTCGAGGAAGTCACGCTGCCCCTGAGTGCGCCATCCGGGAACCGCTCCGAGACACGCATTGTGGGTGAGCTCAGCGCCGACGGCCATTTCACCGGCCGCTACACCGAGGCCAAGAGTGGCGGTCTGCAGTACGGCCTGCGACGCGCGTACGCGCGTGTGTTCAGCAAGGACGAGCTGAGTCGCCTGACCCAGGCGCTCGCGAACGGCGTGTTCTCCGGCGCGTCGGGCGACAGTCTGACGCTGTTTGACGGCCGCGACCTGCGGGCGAAACCACAGGTGACCCTGACCGTCCATGACGCCCCCGTGCTTTCCAGCACCGGCGGCACGCGCATCTTCACGCTGCCCGCCGCGCTCCCAAATTACGCCTCGCTCGGGCTTGCCTCCCAGCTCGAGCGCCGCAAGCCGCGTCGCTTCCCGATCGATATTTCAGAGGTCATCGGACCCATCGAGAGCGTAACGGAGCTGCGCATGACGCTCCCGCCGGGGTGGAAGGCGGACTTGCCGCCGAACGTCAAGGAATCGAGTCAGTTCGGCAGTTACAGCGCCGAGTACGCGCAGGATGGGCGCGAGCTGCAAGTCATGCGTCGCATGACGGGTCAGCGCGGGACGGCCCCGCCGGACAGCATCGACGCCCTGATCGCCTGGCTGCGCGCGATCTCCAAGGATGACGTGAAATTCATCGTGCTCCAGCCACGCGAATAGTCTCGCTGCTGCCGAGCGCAACCGAAATCGTGTGCGCGCTCGGCCTCGAGGACCGGCTCGTCGGGATTTCGCACAGCTGCGACTATCCGCCGAGCATCACGCAGCTCCCCAGACTGACGAGGCCGCGCCGCAATCTCGACGGTCTCGCGAGCGCTGAGATCGATGCCGCGGTGCGCGCGGCATTGCGAGAGGATGGCAGCGTCTACGCGATCGATATCGACGCGATCGATGCGCTCGAGCCAGACCTGATTCTCACGCAGGGCATCTGTGATGTGTGCGCGGTGCCGGAGAGGCAGGTGATTGGGGATTTGGGATTGGGGACTCGGGTCCTGTCCTTGGACGCACACGATCTGGCGGCAATCTTCGCAAGTATCCGGGACGTTGGGTGCGCGACGGGTGTCATCGCGCAGGCCGATCGCCTGGTCGCCGAGATGCGCCACAGAATCTCGGACATTCGAGCACGCGTCGCCGGCCGGCCGCGGCCGAGCGTCCTCGCCCTCGAGTGGCTCGATCCACCCTACGTCCCCGGCCACTGGGTCCCAGAGATGATTGCCGCGGCGGGCGGTAATCTGCTCGCGGGAACAGCGCGCCGGCCATCGTATCGCATGGAATGGCCGGAGTTGCAGGCACTCCATCCGGATGTCGTCTTGATCATGCCGTGCGGGTTTGGCCTCGAGGAGGCACGCGACGAAGCCCAGCGCTACTTCAGCGAACTTCAAGCGGTCGGTGGGCAAACACACGTGCTCGACGCATCCGCATATTTCAGTCGCTCCGGTCCTCGCGTTGTGGAGGGCTTGGAAACCCTGGCTTCGACGTTCGCCGCCCTTCGCCGCCCTTCGCCGCCGTAGTACCTCGCCGCCGCCTGATCTCGCCGCCGCCTTTCTTCGCCGCCGATTTTTCTCGCCGCCATATATTTCCTGCGTGACCCTCGTTTCAACACCGGCAATCGTTCTCCGAACCTACCGCTACAGCGAAACGTCCAAGGTCGTGCGCCTGGCGACGCGCGATTACGGTGTGCAGAGCGCGATCGCCAAGGGGGTGCTCCGGCCGCGGAGCCCGTTCGGCGCGGCGCTCGAGACGCTGAGTGAGGGCGTGGCGCAGCTCTATCACAAGGAGACGCGCGAGCTCCAGACCCTCGCCGCCTTCGACGTCATCCAGCTGCGGCGCGGCCTGGCGGATGACCTGGGCCGGTTTGCCGGCGCGGCGGCGCTGTCGGAAGTGATGCTGAAGATGGCGCCGCCCGCACCACTGCCCGCTGCCTACGAGGCGTTTATCAGGGGACTGGATGCGCTCGTCCGAGCCGCAGCGGGACAGACCGATGCGGCGGCGGTGCGCTGGCTGTGGCTCCTCGTCGGGGTCCTCGGCTTCGCGCCGCAACTCGACGCCTGTGTCCGAGACGGCAATGCCGTCTCCGGCACTGTGGCCTTCAGCGTTGGCGAAGGCGGCGTGCTTTGCGCGAAATGCGCGGGTCCTCAGCCACCGACGAAGCTGCCGCCGCAAGCCTATCGCGATCTCGTCGCCTTGAATGATGAACAGGCGCCGCTGCCCGCGCTCGATGCCCCGCATGCCGCCGCCCATCGCCGGCTCATCGCCCGCTTTGTCCGGCACCATCTCGATGAGACGAGACGCAATGGCAGTGAACCGAAGTCGAGCGCCATAGACATCTGGGAGCGCCGCGCGTGGGCACCGCCTCCCGGTTTGTAATCGGCACCGCTGGCCACATCGACCACGGCAAGACGGCGCTGGTCAAGGCCCTCACCGGCGTCGACACGGACCGCTGGGAAGAGGAAAAGCGCCGCGGGATCACGATCGACCTCGGATTCGCCCCGTTGCCGTTGCCGGGTGGTATTCATGCCAGCGTCGTCGATGTCCCGGGTCACGAAGGCTTCGTCAAGAACATGCTCGCCGGGGCGACCGGCGTCGATGTCGCGTTGCTCGTCATCGCTGCGGATGAAGGCATCATGCCGCAGACCGAGGAGCATCTCGCCATCCTGGAGCTGCTCGGCGTGCGCCGCGGCATTCCGGTCCTCACCAAGCGCGATCTCGTGGATGCCGAGTGGCTGGGACTGGTGCGGGCGGAGGTCGCTGAGCGCCTCGCGCGCAGCCGGATGCGGTGGCGTGCGCCGATCGCGGTGAGTGCGCTAACAGCGGAGGGTTTGGAGGATCTGAAAACGGCGTTGGTGGAGGTTGTGGAGGATCTGCGTGAACGGCCCTCGGACGACCTGTTCCGCCTGCCGATCGACCGCGTGTTCGCTCTCGCCGGCGCTGGAACGATTGTAACGGGCTCGAGCTGGAGCGGGACTGTTTCGGCGGGCGGTACCGTTCGGCTCCTTCCGTTGGATCGGGAAGCTCGCGTGCGGTCGATCCAGGTGCACAGCGAGGACGCGAAGCAGGCCGGGCCCGGGCGACGCACCGCAATGGCGCTGGTTGGCGTGGACAAGGAGGAGCTCGAGCGCGGGGACGTCGCCGTCACCGGGTCGGGATGGGCGGCGACGACCACGCTCGACGTCGCTCTCGAGCTGTTGCCGTCAGCCCCCCCCCGCAAGCCGCTCGCGGCACGCAGCCGGATTCGTGTGCATCTCGGCACGGCCGAGGTGCTGGGGCGCGTGGCTCAGGTTCGGGAGATAGGGCCTGGGGATTCGGGATTGGCCCGGCTCCTCCTCGAGCGTCCGCTAGTGGCACGGGGCGGTGACCGATTCGTTATCAGGAGTTTCTCTCCCGTCACCACGATCGGAGGCGGAGAGGTTCTCGATCCATTTCCCCCCAAACGGCCTCGTGTATCCGAGCGCGGGCTCGCGGTTGGCCAAGCGCCCGCCGAGCGGCTCGCGCGCTTCGTGGATGAGGCTGGCATAGCCGGTTTGCGTGCCGGCGACATCGCCGTGCGCCTCGGCATTCTCCCGGCGGTCGTCCCTGCCACGATTGCGGCGACCGGCAAGGCCGTCCTGTCTGTAGGCGAGTTTCTCGTCGCTCGTCGCGCGCTTACGGCGGCGGTGGAGCGACTCGCGGGTGTGGTGTCCGCGCATCACCAGGAGCATCCGTTGGACCCGGGCCTATCGCTGCAGGCGCTGCGCGCCAGCGTCAGTGCGCCGGCTGCCGTGCTCGATCTTCTCGTCGAACACGGAGTAAAGAAGGAGGCGTGGGAGTTGGCGGAGGGAGGTGCCGCCGTGCGAAAGCCGGGCTGGAGTGCAGCGCTCAAGGCGCGAGCGAACGATGCCGGCGGGAGATTGGCGCAGCGGTTGGCCGAAGCCCGGTGGCAGCTGCCCACGGTCTCGGAATTGCAGCGTGAGTTCTCCGATCCATCCGTGCCGGCGCTTCTGGCCCATCTGGCGCGCGAAGGGTCGCTTGAACGTGTGGATCAGGAGCGTTATGCATTGAAGGCGGCGTTGGAGGAATTCCGGCGGGCGGTGGAAGAGACGCTGCGCGAGCTGGGCGCCGCCACGCCCGCACAGTTTCGTGACCGGCTCGGCTTGACGCGCAAGTACTTGATACCGTTGCTCGAGTGGGCCGACCGGCGTGGCATCACCAGCCGTCAGGGAGATACGAGGATTCTCCGTGCTTGACAGACCCTAAACGCTTCCTAGTTTTTTCAGTGCAGCATCACCTTTGCGCCCTGTACCAACAAGGAGAGCGGTTAAACGCATCTTTACGTTTGCAGAGGAGTCGGTGAGATGAAGCTGTATGCCTGGGCAGTTGTGGCAGGGGGGCTCGGGCTGCTGGCGGGGGGGGGAGGAGTCGACGGCGTCTTGGGGCAAGCAACGCCCCCACCGCTCGTGGAGCTCAAGCAGAACTATCCGAATCCGTTCAACCCGGCGACCACGATCCCGTTCACCCTGAGCGGTGATCTGTTTGCCAATGGTCATCGGCCGAAGGTGTCTCTCAGGATTTACAATGTGCTGGCGCAGCTCGTTGCCACACCCATCCTGCAGGGGACGGGCGAGGAACTCAACGATCTCGAGCTGACGTGCAGCTCGCCGAGCACTGGGTGCACCTTCAACGCGTACTGGGACGGGAACGTTGGGAAGACCGATCAGGAAGCGGCGTCGGGCGTCTACATCTACCAACTGATCGTAGACGGGCGACGATTTACGAAGAAGATGATCATCATGAAGTAAGGGCGGCGAAAAAGGCGGCGGCGAAAAAGACGGCGGCAGATAAAGCGGCGGCGAGGGGCGGCAAAACCCTCGCCGCGTTGTTTTTGCCGCCCTTCGCCGCCGTCTTATCTCGCCGCCGCTTCACCACGCCGCCCTGCAATTATGGCATCTTTATCGGGCACACCGATTGCTTAGGGGCACGGCATGATCCAGCCAGATAGACTAACGGTCAAGGTGGCCGAAGCTCTCCAGCAGGCCGCGTCCCTGGCTCGTTCCAGAGGCAATCCTGTTGTTAACGATGCCCATCTGTTTTATGCCCTGCTGCAGCAGGATGAGGGAATTGTCGTCCCGCTGCTCCAAAAAGCCGGGCTCAACGTCACGCAGCTCCAGGCCGAGACCGAGCGCGAGATCGCGCGCTTTCCCAAGCAGTCGGGGGGTGTTGAGCCGACGCTGTCGCGCGAATTGTCGCGCGTCCTCGATCGGGCCGACGAGGATGCGAAAGCCCTTGGCGATGCGTACGTCTCGACCGAGCACATTCTGCTCGCCCTCG
>WNGC01000258.1_pt1 | contig 41544 bp, 42 predicted proteins | sample 5400051 | NCBI WGS metagenome assembly WNGC01 (sample SAMN13153368, study PRJNA577476) | soil metagenome | isolation source: 20 cm soil or saprolite under grassland replicate 2 | place: USA:California | collected 2016-06-15
ACCTCGAGCGCGAGCATCGTCTTGCCGGTGCCGGGCTCGCCCTTCACCAGCAGCGGCCGCTGCAGCGTGATCGCCGCGTTGACCGCGAGCGTCAGGTCATCGGTTGAAACGTACGACGGCGAGCCCTTGAAGCGCATGGGATGCTAAGCGCCCCCCGGTTTATAAATCGCCACGCCTTGGCCGGAGGCCGGCGTCGCGCCCGTGTTCGCTGACGTCACTCCGATTCCCACGCCGAGGTGGTCTCCCACCGGGCCAAAGAATGCGCCCGACATTGCCGCCGCGGCCGGAGCGCTGCTGATTAAGGGAGTCGAGAATGTGCCGGCGCTACTCGCGTTGACTCCGGCGCCTCTACCGGGAACGACGAAAATCGTTCCGGACCCGGCCGAGAAGCTGAACGAGCCGTTGGCGAAGGCCCAGCTGAAGCTGCCGACCTGCACGCTCCGTGTATTGAAGTCAAGCGACAAGGTCGGATAAGTCTGGCTTGGAGAAGTCCCGCTTGAAAAACTGCCGATGTTGCTGGTCGGAGTGGTGCCGGCAAAGGCGAACATCAAGAGCGTGCCGGTGCGCGCTGCGATGACCTCCGGCGGAGTGAGATTGCCGAAGATGTAGTGCGCGCCCCCCAGGATGCTCGTCGTGCGGAGGCCTTCCGTGATGGAACCGCTCGTCCAGACTCCCCAGTTCGCGTTGACGGAGCCGTCGCCGGGATCGAAGCCGCCGCCGGATTCGTTGATCGGCCCCAGCGCGGTTGCGGCGCCGCTTGCCGTGCCGGGAATGTTGAACGCCGTCAGCGTCTGGCTTGTTCCGCTCCCGGTCCTGGTGAGCATTTCATTCGAGACGAAGGCGCTAACGCTGTTTGCGACGCCGGTCGCGGAGGTCCAGGCGCCGGCGAATCCCAACGCGCCCGCGGCGGCGAGGACGGCGGGCTGCCCGCTCGAATTCTTCTGCTCGGTGACGATGAAGCTGCTCGGTTGCGGCGGCGGCGGCACCTCGCTCGGACGGCTCTCGGCGTTGAGGCCGGAGCGCGTCAGCGCCTCGCTCGACTCGTTGCTCTGGCTGCCGCGCGAGCGCGCCTGGCCCTCGAGCCGGTCGTAGAGGAAGTTCGGCGGCGCGATGAGGTTCTGCGGCGCCGTGCCTGCGCTGGCGACATAGAAGAACGTGTTGGCGGCGAACTCGTGCTCGCCGGTCTGGTTCACCACCTCGATGCGCCCGTCGGTGACGCCGCCATAAGTTCCGTTGGCGATCGAGCCGCGATCTGCGCCGCAGTCGTTATCGCAGTGGACCACGGTGTAGTGGGTGCCGCGGATGCCGATCGTCGCAGTCGGCGTTCGGACTGCGTAGCGCTCGCGGCTGTGCAGCCGCCCGATCGCACCCGTGACCGTGCGGAAGCCGCCCTTCAAGAGGCTGAAAATGCTGCGCGGCTCGGCCTGCCCCGAGTACTCATAGGCGTCGATGCGGAATACGGTGCCGGGCCGAAGACCGACAATGGATTCATCGGTCATCCGGATCTGCGCGTTGCTCGCCGGCCCGACGCGGATGGTGTCGCCGGATTGCACCGGCATTCCCGTCGCGGCGCGGATCTCAGCCTGTCCGCGCGCGACGGCCACGTCGCCGACCGCGAGGAGAAATCGCCCGGCTTGCGCCGACGCCAAGCCGGGAGCGGAGAGAAGGATCAGAAGAACGGTCAGAGAGCGCATGATGACTCCTTAGAATTCATAGCGAGCGCGAAAGCTGATGAGGTCGCGCGTGTACTTGTAGAGCTCGATGTTAGACCGATTGTCGGAATGCAGGTAATCGCCGCGCAGGGTGAGCTGCCTGGTGAGCCGGTACGACACGCCGGCGTCGAAGCCGTAGTAGTCGTCGTCGCGCTTGACGAGAAACAGCGGGTCGGCGTCCTTGAACCGGCTCCTGGTGTAGCTGAGACCCACCGATACGCCCCAGCGCGCAGCCGGGGTCAGGGCCAGGCCGCCGCGCAGGGTGTACAGCTCGCGCGACAAATCGTCGCGCACCGGCGAGGCGTCATTTTTTTCCTGCCCGAGCAGCGCCTGCACCTGGAGCACCGGCCGCATCGGCGCAACGAAGGCGCGCCGCCAGCCCACGCCGGCGCCGTAGAAATCGGCGTCGCGCGCCGGGCTCGACGGATACTGCAGCCGCGCGTACTGCAGGAATACCGAGCCGGTGTTGAGCTCGTCGACCTGGCGGTGCCACTCGCCGCCGACCGACGCGGCGTCGCGGAACCGGTTGTAGTCCACCTCCAGCGTCGACAGGGAAAACGTGGCGCGATACAGGTCCTTGTCCCTGATCGCCGAGACCCCGCCGTAGGCGGCAAGGGCGCCCTGGTCGAACTGCTTGTCGAACGAACCCGCGTTGAGCTTGAATTCGGCGCTTGCGCCGCCGAGCAGCGCGACCCCCGGGGCCACCGGGTGCGACATCGAGCCGCCGGCGCCGAGGTGCAGGAAGCTCGAGCCGCTTTTTACGCCCGCCTGCGTCAGCTGCACCGTGCCGAGCGTCGGCACCGAGATGACCGGGCTGCCGATGCCGCTGTTGACGTTGGAGTCATAGCCGCCGCCGATCTCCACGTAGCCGGTCGCCGTGGCGGCGTAGCGCGTCTCCTGCGCGCGGATCGAGTCCATGAAGCGCTCGATCGTCGCCTGCACCGCCGGCGGCGGGTCCTTCCGCAGGACGGTTTCGAACTCCTCGCGCGCGCGCACCAGCTCGCCGAGCACGAAATAGCCACGCGCCAGCTCCAGCCGGGCGCGGTCGTTGTCGGGAAAGCGCACGACGTAGCGCTCGAGCGCCAGCACGCCCTCGCCGGCGTGGCCGCTGTCGAGCGCGGCGATGCCGTAATAGAAATCGAAGTCCGGCTTGCCGAGCTCCTCGGAGCGGCTGCGGCCGAGAGCGTAGGCGTCCGCCGAGCGGCCTTGCTCGAGCAACGCGCGCAGCTCGTCCGCGGGCGCGGCAAAGCTTTTGCTGCAGGCAAAAAGAAGCATGGCGGCCAGAGCCGCCAAGGCTGATCCTCGCACCGGAACTCCGTCTTCCCCCCGGAAGCACCTGCCAGTATGCACCTATTGAGGGCAGTAGGGGCTTTGGATAGAATCCACGGCCTTTAACTGATGGCCCTCCGCTTCCTCAAGGCATTGCTGCGCGCGGCACTGGTTTTGGGCGCGCAGGCGGTGCTCGCGCAGCAGCCACCCCCTGCCGGCGATGCCGAGCTCGCCCACCGCCACAAGACCGCGATGTGCATCGGCTGCCACGGCATTCCTGGCTACAAGACCGCCTTCCCCGAGGTCTACCACGTGCCGAAGATCGCCGGCCAGCAGCCGGCCTACCTGGTCAATGCCCTGAAGGCGTACCGGTCCGGCGAGCGATCGCACCCCTCGATGCGCGGCATCGCGGCGAGCCTCAGCGACCAGGACATGGCCGATCTCGCCGCGTACTACGGGGTGACGGCGCTGGCCGGAACGGCTCAAGCGAGCGGAAATGCGGAAGGGGGCAGAGCGAGGGCCGCGCAGGTCTGCGCCGCCTGCCACGGCCCCGACGGCAACCGGCCCTCGACGCCGGACCAGCCGGTCCTCGCCGGCCAGTACGCCGATTACCTCGCGAAGGCCCTCCACGACTACAAGACCGGCAGGCGCAACAACCCGATCATGAAGGGCTTCGCGGCGCAGCTCTCCAGGCAGGACATGGACGACCTGGCCGCGTGGTTCTCCAGCCAGAAGTCCCGGCTCCACGACCAGCGTTAGCTAGCCGAGCTTGGTCTTCGGCCTGAATTCGCACAGGTCGCGGATCAGGCAGGTCGGGCAGGCGGGCTTGCGCGCCAGGCAGACGTAGCGGCCGTGCAGGATCAGCCAATGGTGCGCGTTCTGCAGGTATTCCGGCGGCGTGAACTTGAGCAGCCTTTGCTCGACCTCGAGCGGATCCTTGCCCGGAGCGAGGCCGGTGCGGTTGGCGACGCGGAAGATGTGCGTGTCGACCGCCACCGTCGGCTGGCCGAATGCCGTGTTGAGCACCACGTTCGCCGTCTTGCGGCCGACGCCGGGCAGGCGCTCCAGCGCTTCGCGGCTCGCCGGAACTTCGCCGCCGTGCTCCTCGAGCAGGATTTTCGACAGCGCCACTACGTTTTTCGCCTTGGTGCGGTAAAGCCCGATTCGGCGGATGTACTTCTCCAGGCCCGCCACGCCGAGCTTCACCATCTTGTCTGGAGCGTTGAACTGCTCGAACAGCACGGCGCTCGCCTGGTTCACCGACTTGTCGGTCGCCTGGGCCGACAGCACGACCGCGACCAGCAGCTCGTAGGGCGTGCGGTACCTGAGCTCGGTGGTCGGGTTCGGATTCGCCGCCTGGAAGCGGCGGAAGATCTCGCGGCGCTTTTCCGGGTTCATCGCTTTTTGCGCGCCAGCGCCGCGGCGATCACCGCGCGGCGATTTTTCGCCGGCGAAACGAACTCCGGCTGCGCGAGGCGCAGCTTGCGCTGCCGTGCGCGCTGCTTCGCCGCCGCCTTGTGGCCGGCGCTCCAGGCGCCTTTGGCCGGGAGCATGTCGATGCAGTCGACGGGGCAGGGCGGCAGGCACAGCGCGCAGCCGATGCACCAGGGCTCGACCACGGTGTGCATCAATTGGTGCGCGCCGACGATCGCGTCCACCGGGCAGGCCTCGATGCAGCGCGTGCAGCCGATGCAGCGACCCTCGTCGATTCGGGCGACAGTGGCGCGTTTCACAGCGGCGAGTAGGGACGCTTCGTGTCGCGAGCGAGCTGCTCGTGGGTAACTTTCCCGGCGCGGACCTGGATGCCGGTCTTCAGCTGCGCAGAGATTTCTTCATTCATCAGCAATTTTACAAACGGCAAAACGGCGCGCTCCAGAGCCAGGCTCGCAGTTCGCGCGCAGGCCGAGGGCATGTTCGGCACGCAGTAGTGCACCACGCCTTCCTCGATGTACACCGGATCGCTGTGCGAGGTCGGCCGCGAGGTCTCCGCGATGCCGCCCTGGTCGATGCCGACGTCGACCAGCGCCGAGCCGCGGCGCATGCGCCTGAGCATGTCGCGGCTGACGAGCTTCGGGGACATCTGGCCCGGCGTCAGGACCGCGCCGATGACGAGATCCGCCTGAGTGACGCCCGGCTTTCCAGTCTGGAACGTCACGCCCGGGAAGCGTTTTCGCAAAGCGGGAAATCTTTTCTCGGTGCTGGCAAAGACGCGAACTTCGGCTCCCATTCCATGCGCTACCGCCAGCGCATTCGAGCCGACGTTGCCTGCGCCGAGGATCACCACTGTGCCTGCAGGCACGCCGTCCAGTCCGGGAAGCAGGACACCGCTGCCGCCGTTCTGCCTTTGCAGGCACCATGCGCCGGCCTGCACCGCGAGCCGGCCGGCGATGGCCGACATCGGCGCGAGGATCGGCAGGCTGCCGCCGGACTGGCCGACCGTTTCGAAGGCAATGAAGGTCGCGCCCGAGGCGAGGGCGGCGTCGAGCAGCCCGGGATGCGGCGCGAAATGCTGAAAGCCGAACACGGTCTGCCCGCGACGGGGGCGCCGGTACTCGGGCTCCTGAAGCTCCTTTACCTTGACCACCAGCTCGCACTCCCACGCAGCGCCCAGTTTCGCGCCCCGCGCGACGTAATCGTCGTCCGGGAAGCCGGCAGCTTCGCCCGCCCCGGGCTCGACCACGACCTCGCATTCAAGCGAAGCCGCTCCGGCCGGCGTGAGCGCGACGCGGAACTCGCCGTCCTTTATTTCGCGCGGAACGCCGACACGCATTCTGCAACCAGCCCGGGCCCGCGGTAGATGAGCCCGGTGTAGAGCTGGACCAGCGAGGCCCCTGCAGCAACTTTTTCTCTGGCATCAGACTGAGTCGAGATGCCGCCGGCGCCGATGAGCGTTGCCTCGTCCCTCAATTCGCTCTCCAGCAGCTTGAGCACGCGCGTCGCGCGTTCCCGCAGGGGTTTTCCGGACAGCCCACCCGCTTCGTTCGCATGCGGCAGCCCTTCGACGCCTTCGCGCGACACCGAGGTATTGGTGGCGATGACGCCCTCGATGCCATGGCGGCGCACGGCATTCGCAATTCCGCTCACCTGCTCGGGGACCAGGTCGGGCGCGACCTTCAGCACGAGCGGGACATGCTTGCCGTGGCGCTCGGCGAGACGTTCTCGCCGGGTCGATAGACGCGCAAGAAGATTTTCCACCTGGTCCTTCTGCTGCAGATCCCTGAGGCCCCGGGTGTTCGGCGAGGAGATGTTCACCGCGACGTAGGAAGCGTGCGAATACACCTTGTCGAGACAGCTCTCGTAATCGTCGGCCGCCCGCTCGGGTGGCGTGTCGGCGTTCCTGCCGATGTTGATGCCGAGAATGCCGCGATAGCGCGAGCGCGCGACGTTCTGCACGAAGGCTTCGAGGCCGACGTTGTTGAAGCCGAAGCGGTTGATGAGCGCCTGCGCCTGCGGCAGCCGGAACAGGCGCGGCCTCGGGTTGCCCGCCTGCGGTCGCGGCGTCACCGTCCCGACCTCGATGAAGCCGAAGCCGAGCTTCGCCAGCGCGTCGATGTACTCGGCGTTCTTGTCGAGGCCGGCTGCCAGGCCTACCGGATTCGGAAATTGCAGCCCGAGCGCCCGGACCGGGCAGGGCGGGACTGCGGCATACGGAAGAAATCCCGCCAGCTGCAGGGTGACGCGATGCGCGGTTTCGGGATCTAGCGAGAAGAGGAGCGGGCGCGCCAGAGCGTAAAGGCTCACGCCGCGTCCCGTCTCCCGAGGCGGCGCCACAGGCCGCCCATGATGCCCTCGATCGGCTCGAACTTGGACTTGTACGCCATCTTCGGGCTCTCCCGGATCCAGTAGCCGAGGTACAGGTAGGGCAGGCCCAGCTTGCGGCAGGAATCGATCTGCCACATCACGTTGTAGGTGCCGAAACTCGCGCCGCGCCGGTCGGGCTCATAGAAGGTATAGACCGAGGACAGCCCGTCGGGGAGGTAGTCGACGATCGAGACCATCACCAGCTGGCCGGCGTCGCGGAATTCGATCAGCCGCGTATCGACCCTGCTCTGCAGCAGGAAATGCGAATACTGGTCGCGGCTGTCGTTGTCCATGCCGCCGCCGGAATGGCGCTTCGACTGGTAGCGCAGGTACAGCGCGTAATGCTCGAGGCGGAACTTGAGCGGCTGCGGATGCGCAGTCAGCCCGCGGTGCTGCTTCCAGGCGCGGCGCTGCGAGCGGTGGGCGGTGAACTCGTGGACCGGGATGCGCACCGGCACGCAGGCGCGGCAGGCGTCGCAGTGCGGCCGGTAGGTGAAGATGCCGCTGCGGCGGAAGCCGGCCTTGACCAGGTCGCCGTAAAGCTCGGTGTTGATCAGGTGGCTCGGCGTCGCCACCTGGGAGCGCGCCATGCGGTCCGGCAGGTAGCTGCAGGGATAGGGCGCCGTCACGTAGAACTGCAGGACGGCATGCGGCAGATCGTTAAGTCTCGACAAGGGCCCACCTTCCGGGCGGATTGGCGTAGTTTACCAGCGCTGCAACCGCGCGCAGGAACGCCCGGCGCGGGATCTCCCGCGCGCCGAGGGAGGCGAGCAGCGGCGTGCTCATCTGGCAGTCGATGAGGGGAAAGTTGCGCGCCTTCAATTCGCGCACGAGTGTGACTAATGCCACTTTGGAGGCATCGGTCGCGCGCGAAAACATCGACTCTCCGTAGAACATGCGCCCGATCGCCACCCCGTACAAGCCGCCGACCAGCTCGCTTCCCCGCCAGGTCTCGAAGGAGTGGGCGTAGCCGGCGCGGTGCAGCTCGAGGTAGGCCTTGCGCATGTCCTTGCCGAGCCAGGTTCCGGGCTCGCCTTTTCTCGGTTCCGAGCACGCCAGCAGCACCTCCGCGAAAGCCTGGTCCGCGGTTACGCGGTAGCCCTTGTTGCGCGCGCTCTTGGCGAGAGAGCGCGACAGCTTGAGCTCGTCGCAGTACAGCACCATGCGCGGATCGGGCGACCACCACAGCACCGGCTCCGCGCCCGAGTACCAGGGAAAGATGCCGTGGCGGTAGGCGTCGAGCAGCCGCTCGAGCGACAGATCGCCGCCGGCGCACAGCAGGCCGTTCGGGTCTTTCAGCGCCCGCTCGGCGGGCGGAAAGCGATCATCGCGCTCGAGCCACGCTAGCACTTCACTTGCTGGCGGCAGTAGTGCTCGAGCTCCTGCACCACGCACGGGCCGGTGACCGCCGCGTGGGCCTGAGCGCCGTGCTCGGTCGCCAGGCGGAACTCGTACTTGGCGAAGAACTCGTCGAACAGCTCGCCGCCGAGCGTGCCGATTGCGTAGAGCTCGTCGCTCGCCGGGTCGTGCTCGAGCAGGATCGCGGCGAGCGGCTGCGGCGCCGGCCCGGCGACCACGCGGGCGCCTTCGGCGGGATCGTACTGGCTATGCTCCGAGCAGCAATGGATCACCGCGGCGAACCTGTTGCGCGCGCTCTTCTCGGCGCGGTAGCTGATGAAGCTGATCTCGCGCGTCGGGTAAGTCAGCCTGTGCGCGCAGATCGCCGAGTACGCGACCAGCGAATGCCGGGCGCCGACGCCGCCGGTCCATTCGTAGCTGCGCTCGTCGGCCGTCTTCAGGTGCGCCGACGCCTTCGCCGGCCTGCCGAGATTGAGCAGGAAGCACGGCGTCGACGCGTACGGATAGTGGAAGATCAGGTTGCGGTTGGCCGGCACCGACCCGGCGCGCAGCGCCGCACCGTCTTCGTCGACCAGCTTTACCCTTTGGTAGAGCCGCGGGCGGGCGTCGGCGGCGACGGCCGGGCTGCCGGCCGCTGCCGCCGAGGCGGCGCAGAACTTGATGAAAGCGCGGCGCTCCATGCGCCGCATTGTATCGCCAGAGGTCAAGCCGCTAGAGCGGCGCGATGTCCTCGGCGTGAAAGCCGAAAGCCCCTTTCCTGCGATCGGCGAACCAGTGCCGCAGGGTCGCGCCTACCGTGCGAAAGGCGATCTCATTCCAGGGAATACGTTCCTCATCGAAGAGGGTCACCTCGAGGGTCTCTTCACCGGGCCTGAAGCCCAGGTCCAGCAGCCGGCCGAGGTAGAAGAGGTGCACCTGGTTCGCGCGCGGCACCGAGAGCATGCTGAACGGCGCACCGAGCTCGACGCGAGCGCCGGTTTCCTCGAGCGTCTCGCGCAACGCCGCCTGGCTGGCGGTCTCGTCGTTCTCCATGAAGCCGGCGGGCAGGGTCCAGTAGCCGTAGCGGGGCTCGATGGCGCGCCGGCAGAGGAGAATTCTGCCTTCGAATTCCGGTACGCAGCCTATGACCAGCTTGGGATTCTCGTAGTGGATCTCGCCGCAGTGCTCGCAGACCCAGCGCGGCAACGTGTCCCCCGGCGGCACGCGCTTCATCACTGGGGCCGCGCAGTTCGAGCAGAACTTCACGCCAGGTCCAGGAGGCTGTTGATGGTCTTGTCGGGGGTGAAGCCGAGGCGCTCGACAGGCGCCCCGAGCCGGTTGATCCAGTAGACCGTGAAGCCGAAGGACTTGGCGCCGAGCGCGTCCCAGCAGTTCGACGACACGAAGCCGATTCTCTCTTTGGGGATTTTCAGTTTCTTCAGCGCCAGCGCGTACACCTCGGGCGCGGGCTTGTAGGTCTTCAGCTTGTCGACGCTGAGCACCGCGTCGAACTTCAGTCCCGAGTGCGCGACCAGCGGCTCGATCATGTCGGGCGACCCGTTGGTCAGGATCGCCTTCTTGCCTGCGCATCGTTCGATCGCATCCGGCACGTCCGGGTACGGCGAGAGCATGAGATATTCGCCCATCAGCGCTTCCATGCGCTCCGCGGTGAGCTCCAGGCCAAGCGCTTCGCAGGCGTACGCGAGCGCCGCGCGCGTGACCGTGGAAAACGGCGCGTAGCGCTTCATCAGGCTGCGCTGCCAGGTGTACTCGAGCTGCTTGGCGCGCCACAGCTGGGACAGCTGGGCGCCCTTTCCGGGCCACAGGCCTTCGCAGCGCCGCACTACCGAGTGCACGTCGAACAGCGTGCCGTACGCGTCGAAAACCAGGGCTCCGATCGGCATTTTGCCGATGTTAAACTGCTTCGGCCGATGGTCAATCGCTACGACGAGCTCTATCAGGGCTTCCGTTGGGAGGTCCCGGAGCGCTACAACATCGCGCGCGCGTGCTGCGGGCGATGGGCGGAAGACCGCGCGCGCTTCGCGCTCTATTGGGAGGACGAGTCGGGCGCCACCGCCGCCTACTCGTTCTGGGACATCCAGACGGCGGCAAACCGCCTGTCGAACGCGCTCGCGGCTCTCGGCGTCAGGCGCGGCGAGCGCGTGGCCCTCGTCCTGCCGCAGCGCCCCGAGACCGCGATCGCCTACATGGCGATCTTCCAGATGGGGGCGCTCGCGCTGCCGCTCTCGCATCTGTTCGGCCCGGAGGCCCTGGAATACCGGCTCGATCATGCGCAGGCCAGCGTCGCCATCGTCGAGCCGACGACGCTCGCCAATCTCTGGGCGATCAAGCAGCGCCTGCCGCACCTGCGACATGTGATCGGCGTGGGCGGGGCGCGCGAGGCCGGGGTGCATTCATTCGAGGCTTTGCTCGAAAGGGCGAGTGCTCAGTTCAATCCCGTCGACACTGCGGCGAACGACCCGGCGCTGATCATCTACACAAGCGGAACGACCGGTGCGCCCAAGGGAGCGCTCGAGGCGCACCGGCTGCTGATCGGAAATCTGAGCGGATTCGTGCATTCGCACGACTTCTTTCCGCAGCCGGGCGACATCTTCTGGTCGCCGGCGGACTGGGCCTGGGCCGGCGGGCTGTTCGACGCGCTGCTGCCGACCTGGGCGTTCGGCCTGCCGATCCTCGGTTATCGCGGCAAGTTCGACGCCGAGAAGGCTTATTACCTGCTGGAGAAATACGCCATCCGCAATGCGTTTCTCTTTCCGACCGCGCTGAAACTGATGATGAAGGCCGTGCCGGAGCCGAAAAGACGATTTCGATTGAACCTGAGATCGATCATGAGCGCGGGCGAAGCGGTCGGCGTGACGGTGATCGAGTGGGCCAGGGCGCAGCTCGGCGTCACGATCAACGAGATGTTCGGCCAGACCGAGATCAACTACGTGGTCGGCAACTGCCAGGCGGCCTGGCCGGTGAAGCCCGGCTCGATCGGCCGGCCTTACCCGGGGCATCGCGTCGCCATCATCGACGAGCGGGGGCTGGAGCTGCCCAGGGGAGAGCTCGGCGAGATCGCCGTGAAGAAAGACCATGACCCGGTGTTCTTCCTCGAATATTGGAAAAATGCGCAAGCCACCAGGGAGAAATTCATCGGCGACTGGGCGCTCACCGGCGACCAGGGAAAGATGGACGCGGACGGCTACCTCTGGTACCAGGGCCGCTCCGACGACCTCATCAAGAGCGCCGGCTACCGCATCGGCCCCTCCGAGATCGAGAGCTGCCTGGTGAGGCACCCGGCGGTCGCCAACGCGGCGGTGATCGGCAAGCCCGACGCGACGCGCGGCGCGATCGTCAAGGCGTTCATCGTGCTGCAGCCCGGGCAGTCGCCGTCGCAGGCGCTGATCGACGATCTCCAGCAGCACGTGCGCGGCCGCCTTGCGCCCTACGAATACCCGCGCGAGATCGAGTTCATCGCTGCGCTGCCCATGACCACCACCGGCAAGGTGCAGCGCAAGGAACTGCGCAAGCTCGAGGCAGCCAAGCTCAAGACGGCGTGAAGCGCATCCTGCTCATCGGCGCCGGGCACGCGCACGCCGTGGTGCTGCGCTCCCTGGCGGAAAACGCCCTGTACGGCGCGCGCATCACGCTGGTCGCGCCCTACCCGCGCCAGATCTATTCCGCCATGCTGCCCGGCGTCATCGCCGGCCACTATGCGCAGCGCGAGGCGATCATCGACGTCGCCCGCCTGGCCGAGCGCGCCTACGTGGAGTTCGTGCGAGGCTCGGTCGAGGAATTCGACGCCGCCCGGCGCAGCGTGACACTGCGCGACGGCAAGCAGATAGGCTTCGATCTTGCCTCGCTAAACGTGGGCTCGCGGGTCGACTCGTCGGTCCCGGGCAGCACCCATCATGCATTGGCGGTGAAGCCGTTCGAGCGCTTCATCGATTTGCTCAAGATTCCGGACCGCGTCGCCATCGCCGGCGCCGGCGCGGCGGGCGCGGAGCTAGCGATGGCGCTGCGCTACGCCGGTGCCGCGGTCACTCTCTATTCCGAGCAGTCCGGCTTTCCGCCTGCGCTCGAAAAGCGGGTGACCTCGGCGCTGCGGCGCGCCGGCGTCGACTTCCGGCCCGGCATGCCGGTCACCGCGGTGGAAAACGGCCCGACGGTGATCGCGGGCTCGGCGCGGCAGAGCTTCGATCTCCTCATCTGGGCGACCGGCGCTGCGCCCTGGCCGTGGCTGCGGGGCTCGGGGCTGGCGCTGGATGAAAAAGGCTTCGTCCGCGTCAAGGAGACGCTGCGCAGCGTTTCGCATCCCGAGATCTTCGCGGCCGGCGATTGCGCAGCGCTCGATCCCAAGTCGGGCGTTTACTCGGTGCGGCAGGGCGCGCTGCTGGTGGAAAATCTGCGCCACCTCGTCAGAGACGAAGGCCTGCAGGCCTATCAGCCGAACCCGCGCGCCCTGCTCCTGCTGAGCTGCGGTGCGCGCTACGCGATCGCGCAGCGCGGCGAGTGGACGGCGCAGGGCAGCTGGGTCTGGTACTGGAAGGACTGGATCGACCGGCGCTGGGTCGGGAGCTTCGCGGCCGCGAACTGACCAGGATCTTTGTAGTCGTACCGGGACGCGCGTGTAGATGCAAAGCGACAGCCGGTCAATAGGGCACGACTGTCCAAGACTGTCCCAATAGGGTAAGCCAAAAGAAGTAAGCCAAAGGGACCACGTAAAAATCCGTGCGGAGCGATATCTTTATGTCCAGCGGCTGACTATCATAGGGCAGTCGATGCGCAACGAAACGATCGCCATCCACGGCGGCTATGAGGTCGAACCCACGACGAAGTCCGTGGCCGTTCCGATTTATCAGACCGTAGCCTACGAGTTCGACAGCGCCGAGCACGGAGCGGCGCTTTTCAATCTCGAGGTCGAGGGATACCGCTATACCCGCATCAGCAATCCGACCAACGAAGTGCTCGAGAGGCGCGTCGCCGCGCTCGAAGGCGGAGTGGAGGCCCTCAGCGTAGCCTCCGGGCAGGCCGCGTTGCACTACGCGGTGCTCAATCTCGCCGAGAGCGGAAGGAACATCGTCTCGGTGCCGCAGCTCTACGGCACCACCTATACGCTGTTTGCACACCTCCTGCCGGGATTCGGCATCGATGTTCGATTCGCCGAGAGCGACCATCCCGCGGCCATCGAGCAGCTCATCGACGGGGACACGAGAGCGGTATTCTGCGAGAGCGTGGGAAACCCGGCTGGCAACATCTGCGATATCGAAGCGCTGGCGAAGGTCGCCCACCGGCACGGCGTTCCGCTGATCGTCGACAACACGGTCGCTACGCCGATTCTGCTGCGTCCGTTCGAGTACGGCGCCGACATCGTGCTGCACTCGCTGACGAAATTCATGGGCGGACACGGCACGACGCTCGGCGGCATCATCGTCGACCGCGGCAAGTTCCCCTGGGAAAAGCACGCCGCGCGGTTTCCGATGTTCAGCGTGCCCGACGCGTCCTATCACGGCCTGGTCTACACGGCGCATTTCGGTGCGGCGGCCTATGTCGCGCGCTGTCGAAGCGTCTATCAAAGGACGATGGGCTCGGTCCTGTCGCCGCTGAGCGCGTTCCTGCTGCTCCAGGGCATCGAGACCGTCGCGGTCCGGATCGACCGTCACGTCGAGAACGGCAAGCGGGTGGCCGAGTTCCTGCGCGCCCACCCGGGGGTGGAGTGGGTGAATTACACCGGATTCCCGGACAACCCGTATCACGCGCTGGCGCAGAAATATCTCGGCGGCCGGGCGTGCTCGCTGATGACGTTCGGCATTCGCGGTGGCTTCGAAGGGGGAACGAGGTTCTACGATGCGCTGAAGCTGGTCAAGAGGCTGGTCAATCTGGGCGATGCCAAGTCGCTGGCCTGTCATCCGGCCTCGACGACGCACCGGCAGATGTCGGTCGAGGAGCAGCGCAAGGCAGGCGTCACTCCGGAGATGATCCGGCTCAGCATCGGCATCGAGCACGCGGACGACATCATCGCCGACCTCGAGCAGGCGCTGCAGGCGGCTGCAGGGAGGCAGAAAGAATCCCTGTCGGCGGGCAGTCAGCGCCGCTTTTCCCGGGGCGGGTAATGCCGGCGCTTCGAGCCACCGCCCTGCCGCAGCATCGCCAGCAATCCGCGCCGGCCTCGGCGCTGTTTCCGGCGCGCGAAGACCGCGAGCGCTGGGACAATTTCCTGACACGCGAGCTGTCGAGCGCCAACGAGCGCATAGCCGGAAGTGCCGTCACCCCGACCCTCGACCTGGGCGACTTGCGGAGCGAGCTTGCCGGCTTCGATTTCGCAGCGCCGCGCCCGCTCGACGAGCTTCTGCCCTGGGCCATCGCGCAGATGGAGCACGGCGTCGTGCATATGACGCACCCGCGCTATTTCGGCCTGTTCAATCCGGCGCCCAGCTTTCCGGCACAGTGCGCGGACCGAATTGCGGCGGCGTTCAATCCGCAGCTGGCGAGCTCGAGGACGTCCCCGGCCGCGGTCGAGATCGAGGCTCACGTCATCCGCTCCGTCGCCCGGCGCGCGGGCCTTCCGCCGGAGGCCACCGGCCACTTCACGACCGGCGGATCGGAAGCGAACTACACGGCGCTCATCTGCGCGCTGACCCGGTCAAATGCGCGCTTTGCAGCGCAAGGCGCCCGCGCCTTTGGCGGGGCGCCGGTGTTCTACGTCTCGAGGGAGAGCCATCTTGCCTGGCTCAAGATCGCGCACCAGGCGGGTGTCGGACGCTCCGCGGTGCGTCTTGTGGCCACCGATGGATCCGGACGCATGGACCCGAATGCCTTGAGCGACGCGCTGGCTGCCGACCGCGCGCAGGGCTGCGTGCCGGTCATGATCGCGGCCACTGCCGGGACCTCCAACGCGGGCATGATCGATCCTCTGGCGGCCTGTGCGCAGATCGCCCGCGGCGCCGAACTCTGGTACCACGTGGATGCGGCCTGGGGCGGAGCGCTGATCGCGTCCAAGCGGCTGCGCGGCATCCTCGCCGGGATCGAGCTGGCGGACTCCGTCACGATCGACGCACACAAGTGGTTTGCGACGACGATGGGCTGCGGCATGTTCATTACCCGGCACGCGAGCGTGCTGTCGAGCGCGTTTCAGGTCTCGGTCAGCTTCATGCCTTCCAATGTTCCCGGTGTCGACCCCTATGTGACGACGCTGCAGTGGTCGCGGCGCTTTCTCGGTCTGCGCTTGTTCCTGTCGCTTGCGGCGGCCGGATGGGCCGGCTACGGCGATCACGTGGAGCGCTCGATCGCGCTGATCGCGCTGCTCAAGGAGAAGCTGGCGGCCCGGGGATGGCGCATTGCCAATGACTCTTCGCTCGGCGTGCTGTGCGTCGAGCCTCCGCCGGGGTTCGGCGCAGTCCGCTCGATCGTCGGCCGGGTCGTGGCCTCGGGCCGCGCCTGGGTGGCGGCGGCAACGTTCGAGGGGCGCGAAACCATCCGGATATGCGTGACGCACGGCGAGACCGGGCCTGGCGATATCGACGAGCTGGTGAACGCCCTATGCCAATGAGCGCCCGCGGCTTGGTGCAAACATCTGACGATTCGGGAAGCGACGAGAAGCCGGGTGGAAGCACTGGCCTGCCCAGAGATCGATTGATCGAACTGGTCATGCAGATGCTGTCGAAGAGCTCGATCACCCGGGCGCCATCGATCCATGACCAGCTCAGCGAAGCCGGTCTGACCTCGCTCGACATGGTCAACCTGATGATCGCGGTGGAGGCCGAATTCGGCATCACGATACCGGCGTCGGACATCACCCCCGCGAATTTCCGTTCCATCTCGACGATCGAGGCCTTGATCGTGAGGATCGCCAACAGGGGAATCCAGTGACCAGACCTCAGGCCGGCCGTAAAAACACGCTCACGCTCCAGGTCGGAGCCGACAATCGCCCGGAGAGCGTTCCTGCGTCGGGAGACCTCAAGTCTCGCACGGAAGCCGCCGCCGCGGTCGCTGCAGCGAACGCCGCGCGGGTCGATCGCGACGCACGCTTTCCCGAAGAGGCAATCACGGCGGTCCGGGCGCAACGCCTGCTGGGGATCATGGTTCCCCGCGAGCTCGGCGGCGACGGTGCCGGCCTGTCCGACGTCGTCGACGTGTGCTACGGGCTTGGCCGAGCATGCTCCTCGACGGCCATGATCTATGCGATGCACCAGATCATGGTCGCCTGCGTGCTGCGGCATAGAGGAAACAACGCCTGGCACGAGCGCCTGCTGCGACGCCTTTGCGCCGAGCAGCTGCTCCTTGCCTCTTCGACGACGGAAGGCAAGGGCGGGGGCAACGTACGCTCCAGCGAAGCGCCGATCGAGCGCAGCGGCTCCCGCATAAGCCTGGAGCGGCGCGCGACCGTAATCTCCTATGGCGCGGATGCGGACGCGATCGTGACGACCGCGCGTCGCGCCGCCGATGCCGCGGCTTCCGACCAGGTCCTCGCGGTGTTCCTCAAGGAAGACTATTCGCTCGAGCCCCTCGTTGCGTGGGACACGCTGGGAATGCGGGGCACCTGCAGCGCCGGCTTTACTCTCAGAGCCGGCGGTGACAGCGACCAGATCCTGCCAGAGCCCTACGAGCTGATCCACGTGCAGACCATGACGCCGGTCGCCCACCTGACATGGGCCAGCGTGTGGGCCGGGGTCGCGGCCGGAGCTGTCGAGCGCGCCCAGTTCTTCATCCGCAACGCAGCGCGCCAGGCAAGCGGCCAGCTCCCCCCTGGCGCGGCCCATTACACGAGGGCCACTTCCTCGCTGCTGACGCTGCGAGGGGTGGTGGCTGCGTTGCTGCGGCGATTCGAGCAGGCATCGCACGACCAGGCGGCGCTCGCCTCGCTCGACTTCCAGACCATGGTCAACCTGACCAAGGTCGAGGCGTCGGAGCTGGCGGTATCGACCGTGATGAGCGCCCTGCGGGCATGCGGGCTGTCGGGCTACCGAAACGACGGCGAATTCAGCGTCGGCCGCTATCTCCGCGACGTCCTGTCCTCGCCCATCATGATCAACAACGATCGCATCCTCGCGAATGCCGCGGCCGCTTCGTTGATGAGCGCCGTGCCCGGCTCATTGATCGGCTAGGACCGCGACGCAGGCCGGGCAGCATGGACATCCGCAACACGGCGAGGGAAACCTCCGCGAAGTCGAACGACCCGCTCGAATCGCTGGCCGCGGCGCTGTTCCGGCCGATGGGCGTCGACGGCATCTACGCTCGTACTGCGCTCTACGAAGAGGTGATCGAGCGCCTGTCTGCTTTTATCTCGCGCCACCGCGAGCCCGCCACGGAAGTGTTGCGCTTTCCCCCGGTCATGAGCCGCCAGCAGCTGGAGAAGTCGGGCTATCTGAAGAGCTTCCCCAACCTGCTCGGCTGCGTCTGCGCGCTGCACGGAACCGAAGCAGAAATCCGCGGAGCCGCCGAGCGCCATGAGGCGGGCGGCGATTGGACCTCCGCGCTGGCCGCGGCTGATCTAGTGCTCTCCCCGGCCGCCTGCTATCCGGTGTATCCGCTGGCGGCGAGCCGCGGCCCGGTCCCGCGCGGCGGGCTGCGGTTCGATGTAGCCAGCGATTGCTTCCGGCGCGAGCCGTCCAGGCATCTCGATCGCCTGCAGTCGTTCCGCATGCGCGAATACGTCTATATCGGTCCTCCCCGGGAGGTGACCCGTTTCCGGGAGCGTTGGACCGGGCAGGCCCAGCGCCTGGCGGACGAGTTGGGGCTGCCTTACCGGGTCGCTCCCGCAAACGACCCTTTCTTCGGCCGCACCGGCCAGGTAATGGCGATCAGCCAGCTCCAGCAATCGCTGAAATTCGAGTTGCTGGTCCCCGTGCATTCGGCCGAGCAGCCGACCGCCTGCATGAGCTTCAATTACCATCAGGACCATTTTGGAACGGCCTGGGGCCTGCGCGACGAGAGCGGCGCGGTCGCACACACCGGCTGCGTCGCGTTCGGCATGGATCGTCTCGCCGTCGCGCTCTTCTGGAAGCACGGCCTGGATGTGCAGAAGTGGCCTGCCGCGGTCCGCAATGCCCTGGCGATGCGCTGATTTCGCCTCGCGTACAACATCGAGCCAAGCATGCCTGTTGATCCGCATATCAGGCGGATTCTCGACATGCTGGCGGCGGCCGGCGCGGCGGACGCAGCGCGCCTCACCCTGGGCGAGCGGCGCGACGCCTTCCGCAAGCTGATGAGCCTCTCCGAGAGCAGCGTCGCGGTCGGCCATGTGGAGGACCGCGCGTTGCCGGGTCCGGACGGCCCGATTCGCGTGCGCATCTATACGCCGATCGACACGCGCTTCGACCGGCTGCCCGGGCTGGTCTATTTCCACGGCGGGGGGCTGGTCGCGGGTAGCCTGGACACGCACGAAGGCATTTGCAGGCCGCTCGCCAACGAGACCGGCTGCCGGCTGGTATCAGTCGATTACCGGCTGGCGCCCGAGCACAAGTTTCCCGCCGCTATCATGGACGGCTACGTGGCCACGCTATGGGCCGTCGAGCACGCCGCCGAGCTGAGCATCGACCCGGAGCGGATCGCGGTAGGCGGCGATTCTGCCGGCGGCACGCTTGCGGCAATCGTCTGCCAGCTGGCCAGACAGGCGCGGGGAGTCAGGCTTGCAGCCCAGCTGTTGTTGTGCCCGATCACCGATTTTGCCGCGGACACCGAGTCGCGGTGCGCCTTCGCAGAGGGATATCTGCTGCACAAGGCGACGCTGGACAGGGATCTCGAGCACTATATCCCGGCCGGCCTGAACCCGGCCGATCCATGCGTGTCGCCGCTTCGCGCCCCGGATTTCCACGGCCTGCCGCCGGCATACATCCACACGGCGGAATTCGACCCGGTCCGCGACGAGGGCAGGGCCTACGCCGACAGGCTGGCGCAGGCAGGCGTCGAGGTGAGCTACACCTGCCACCCGGGCATGACTCATCTTTTCTACGGCATGACCAGCGTCGTTCCGTACGCGCGCAGCGCCATGAAGCGTATCGGCGGCGAAATCAGGGCGGCATTCTACGGGGCGCTACGCCATGCCGGATAGGCTCGAAGTCGAGCGCCTGCTTCGCGAGCTGTATGCCGCGCGCCTGGGCGGCGACCTCGAAGCGCTTTGCCGGACCTTCGCAAAGGACTCCAGGCTGGACATCGCGGGCACGAGCTACTCCACCCCGATGGCGATCAGAGCGGCCGGCCTGGGTGAAATACGCAGCTGGCTCGCACTGCTGGTCAAGACGTTCCAGCTCAGCGACCAGGAGATTCTTTCCATGATCATCGACGGCGAGGCGGCTGCCGTGCATTGGCGGGCCAGAATCCGCTCGAAGATCACGGGTACGACGGTCCTGACCGAGCTGGTCGACGTCGTGCGGGTCCGCGAGGGCCGCATCGCATCATATACGGAATTTTTTGTGCCACGGGGAGGGTAGCGCAATGAGCGTGAGGTCCGCAGTCCTGTCGCAGTTCAAGCAAGTCGCCCAGGAGCAAAACAAGAAGCTGGCGCCCCTGTCCGACGATCTTCCTCTTTCCGAGTCGGGCCTCGACTCGCTGTGCTTTGCGATCATCGTCACGCGTCTGGAGGACGCGCTGGGAGTCGATCCGTTTACTTCCACCGAACAGACCGAGTTCCCCGTGACCCTGGCCGACTTCATCCGGTTCTATGAGGATGCCGCAAAGTAATCAGGGCTCGCTCTGGAGCCGCTCGAGCGCCGCGGGGCGCCTGTCGGAGCGCTCTCTCTGGGGCGCCGATGGCAGCGTCGCCCTGGGCGATCTGGCGTGGGGCTCGAGCCTCGGTGCTCGCCTCGAGGAGCTTGCCGGACGCTGCGTACTCGTCGCCACCGCGGACCAGCTCACCGCGGCGCTGGCGCTCATCGAGCTCGACGGCATCGCGCGCAGACTGATTCTTTCCCCTCCCGATCTGCCCACGGAGCATCTTCCGTTCGTCATCACGGCCGCGGCGGTGGACGCCGTGGTGTCCGATCGGCCGGCGCTTGAGGCCGGCACGCCAGGCGCCGCATCCTTCGTCAGCTGCAGCCTGAAAGTCGCGCCCGCCGCTTTCGAGCGGACTGAACGCTACCAAACGGAATGGATCCTCCTCACCTCCGGCACGACCGGGCTGCCGAAGATGGTCGTGCACACGCTGCCGAGCCTGGCGGGCGCGATCCAGCCGGGCAGCGCGGCGCCGCAGCAGCTGTTGTGGAGCACCTTCTACGACATCCGCCGCTATGGCGGCCTGCAGATTTTTCTGCGCGCGCTGCTCGGCGGCGGATCGATGGTGCTGTCGAGCGCCCGCGAATCGACGGGCGATTTCCTCCTGCGGGCCGCAGCGCGTGGCGTCACCCACATGTTGGGAACGCCAACTCATTGGCGCAACGCCCTCATGAGCCCATCGGCTCGCAGGCTTACGCCTCAATACGTCCGCTTGTCAGGAGAAATCGCCGACCAGGCAATCCTCGATCATCTGCGGGCTTTCTATCCAGGGGCCGCCATCGTGCATGCGTTCGCCTCGACGGAGGCCGGCGTGGGGTTTGAAGTCGGCGACGCTCTGGCGGGGTTTCCGGCCAGCCTGATCGGGCGCGACGCCGCTGGCGTGGAGATGAAGGTCAAGGATGGCTCGCTGCGGATTCGCTCGGCGCGCACCGCGGCGCGGTATCTGGGCAGCCGCTCCGCCACCCTGCCGGACGCCGACGGCTTCGTCGACACGGGCGACATCGTGGAGCTCCGCGGTGAACGCTATTACTTCGTCGGCCGAAGGGACGGCGTCATCAACGTCGGCGGCCAGAAGGTGCACCCGGAGGAGGTCGAAGCGGTGCTCAATTCCCACCCGCAGGTGCGCATTTCGCAGGTGCGGGCCAAGAAGAACGCCATCATGGGGGCGCTCGTCATCGCTGACGTGGTACTGAACGGAGAAACCGGCGCCGCGAGCGGGCGCGGCAAGGGACTCGAGCACGCGATCCTCGAGCACTGTCGCGCGGCGCTTCCCCGGCACAAGGTGCCGGCGGCGATCAACTTTGTTTCTTCCCTGGCCGTTGCCCCGACGGGTAAGATCGTGCGCAGGAATGCGTAATGTCCTCGTGACGGGCGGAAGCCGGGGGCTCGGCCTGGGCATCGTGCGCAGGCTAGCGGCAGCTGGGTACCGCGCCATCGCCGTTGCGCGGAAAGAGAGCGACCCGCTGAGATCGGCGCTGCAGGAAGCCGAGCGCGACCATCCGGGGTCGCTGCGCTTCGTCGCGTTCGATCTCGCGGAGATCGACGCTATTCCCCGGCTGGTTCGGGCGTTGCGCAAGGAATTCGGGCCGATCTACGGGCTGGTCAACAACGCCGCCGTCGGCTTCGACGGCATCCTCGCTCTGATGCCCACTTCGCAGATCGAGCAGCTGGTGCGCGTAAATACGCTGTCGCCCATCGTCCTGACGAAGCACGTGGTGCGCTCCATGATGGCCGATGGCGGCGGGCGGATCGTGAACGTCGCCTCGGTCGTCGGCTTCACCGGATATAGCGGGCTGTCGGTCTACGCGGCGACGAAGGCGTCCATCATCGGCTTCACGCGCTCGCTTGCGCGGGAGGTCGGGCGCATGGGCGTGAACGTGAATTCGGTCGCCCCCGGCTTCGTGGACACCGACATGACCCGGGGGCTCAAGGCCGAGCAGCGGCAGCAGATCGAGCGGCGCAGCGCGCTGCAGCGCCTTCCCGGCATCGACGACGTGGCCTGCGCCGTCGAATTTCTTCTCGGCGACGGTGCGAAGAGCATCACCGGAACCGTCCTCACGGTGGATGCCGGCAATACCGCCTAGAGCTTCCGCTGCCAAGGCGTGGCTGCGCGCGCTCGAGCTGACCGCGCCGATCGCCAGCCATCCTCGCCGCATCCTCCCCAACGTGATCGAGGAGCTCGCCGAGGCATGCGGCGAGGCCCCGGCCCTGCTCTCCGACCGCGAGCGCCTGACCTATCGCGCGCTCGCCGAGCGCTCGAACCGGTATGCCCGCTGGGCGCTGGAGCAGGGTCTCGCCAAGGGCGAAACGGTCTGCCTGCTCATGCCGAACCGGCCGGAGTACATGGCGATCTGGCTCGGTGTCACCCGCGTCGGCGCCGTGGTGTCGCTGCTCAATACCAGTCTGGTCGGTCCTTCGCTCGCGCACTGCATCAAAATCGTCGCGCCCAGGCACATCATCGCCGCCGCCGAGTTCATCGACCGGCTCGCCACGGCGCTGCCCGGCGCGACGCAGGTCTGGGCGCACGGCGCCGGACCGGGCTCATTCCCGCGCATCGACGTCGACATCGAACGCTACGCAGCCCAAAAGCTGGGCGCGGCGGAGCTCAGGCCGGTGGGCGTCGAGGACCGGGCGCTGCTCATGTACACCTCGGGAACGACCGGGCTGCCCAAGGCGGCAAACATCAGCCATTTCCGGCTGATGCAATGGAGCCATTGGTTTGCCGGCATGATGGACACCTGCCCGGGCGACAGGATGTACAGCTCCCTGCCGATGTACCACAGCGTCGGCGGCGTGCTGGCGACCGGCGCGGTGCTGGTCGGCGGCGGCTCGGTGGTGGTCCGCGAAGAATTCACCGCCCGCCATTTCTGGGACGACATCCTGCGCTGGGACTGCACGCTGTTCCAGTACATCGGCGAACTGTGTCGTTATCTGCTGCGCACCGATCCCCTTCCGCATGAGACCGAGCACCGCATCAGGATGTGCTGCGGCAACGGGTTGAGACCCGATGTATGGCACGATTTCAAGTCGCGCTTCCGCATCCCGCGGATTCTCGAGTTTTACGCGGCGACCGAAGGCAACGTCTCCCTGTTCAATATCGAGGGCAAGCCCGGCGCCATCGGCCGGGTTCCCTCGTTTCTCGCGCATCGGTTCCCGGCCGCGCTGGTGAAGTTCGACGTCGAGAAGGACGCGCCGATCCGCGATGAAGAGGGATGGTGCGTTCGCTGCGCTGCCAACGAGGTCGGAGAAGCGATCGGCAGGATCGGCGCTGAGCCGTCGAATATCGCCGGCCGGTTCGATGGCTACACCAGCGAGGAGGACTCGGAAAAAAAGATCCTGCGCAACGCGTTCGAGCCTGGAGACGCCTGGTTTCGCACCGGCGACCTGATGCGACAGGACGCGCAGGGCTACTTCTATTTTGTCGATCGGATCGGCGATACCTTCCGCTGGAAGGGCGAGAATGTCGCCACCTCCGAGGTTGCAGAAGCGATCTGCGCGTTCCGCGGCGTGACGGACGCCAATGTCTACGGCGTGCAGATTCCGGGTACCGAGGGCCGGGCCGGAATGGCCGCCCTGGTCACCGAGGATGAGCTGGATCTGGCGGCGTTCCGGACGCACCTGAGCGCCCGCCTGCCCGGATACGCGCGCCCGTTGTTCCTGCGTCTGCGGAGCAGGATGGAACTGACCGCCACCTTCAAATACACGAAGCATGAGTTCGTGCGCCAAGGCTACGATCCGGCGGCCACTGCCGACGCCCTCTACTTTGACGATCCGGAACGCCGGGCATTCGTACGGCTTGACCAGGCGCTCTATCACCGCATACAGACTGGCCAATTCCGCTTATGAGCTGAAGCGCTAGAATCGCTAGCCCAAAGGAGGAGGACGAAATGAAAAAACTGATCGCTGGAGCGCTGGCCGCGCTTCTGCCGCTTGCCGCCGGGGCGGCTTACCCCGAGCGTCCCATCAAGCTCATCGTGCCGTGGGCCGCGGGCGGCGACACCGACAATATCTTCCGGCCGTTCGCGCCGCTGCTGCAGAAGCAGCTCGGAGAGACGGTGGTGATCGCGAACGTCGGCGGCGCCTCGGGCACCAGGGGCGCCAAGGAGGCGAAGGATTCTCCGCCCGACGGCTACACGCTCTACGCCGTGCATGATTACATCCATTCGACGTATTGGGCCGGCGTCGCCGACGTGAATTACACCGACTTCGAGCCGATCTGCCTGATCTCCTCGACCGCGTCGGTGCTCACGGCAAGCCCGAAGACGCCGTGGAAGAGCTGGCAGGAGTTCCTCGCCGACGCGAAGAAGCGCCCCGGACAGATCACGGTCGGCGCGACGCTCGCCTCGACCAGCCACTTCTTCCCGGCGCTGATCGAGCAGGCCACCGGGGTTAAGTTCAAGTATGTCTCGTACGAAGGACTCGCGCCGCGCATGAACGCGATCCTCGGCGGTCACGTCGATCTGACCGACTCCAATCTCACCCAGAAGGGAAAGGTCGACGCCGGCCAGCTCAAGTTTCTCGCCATCGCCACCGAGAAGCGGCATCCCGAGATGCCTAACGTGCCGACGCTGAAGGAGCTCGGCGTCAACGTCGTGTATGACGTGAACCGCGGCATCATGGTGCCCAAAGGCGCGCCGGCCGGCGTGATCGCCAAGCTCGAATCTTCCTGCGCCGCCGCGGCGAACGAGCCGGCGTTCGCCCAGGCGATGAAGCTGCAGGGAACAGACGTGCGCTACATGGGCCGCCCTGAATACGCGAAGTGGCTCAAGCAGAACGATGACCTGAACAGGAACCTGGCGAAGGATCTCGGGCTGCTCAAGCGTTGAAGCTCTCCAGGGACGGCTGGGCGGGGCTCGTCGTTCTCGCGGCGAGCCTGGTTCTTTCCGGGTTGACGCTGGAGTTGAAAGCCAACCCGCTGGTCCCGATCGGGCCCGGGTTCTATCCACGCATCGTGCTGGGTGTCACGGCGCTGCTTGCCGCGCTGCTCGTTGTTACCGACTGGTACGCGGCGAAGAAGGCCGGACCCAAAGTCCCTGCCGACTATGCCGCGGTCGTCGTGCAGTTCGCGGTGTTCGGCATCTACGTGGCCGCGTTGCCCTGGCTCGGGTTTCGTATCGCCACGTTCGCCTACGTCGCGGTGACCAACGCGCTGATGGACCCGCCGCGAGGCGCGAGGCAATGGACGCGAGCGGCAACGATCGCGCTCGCAAGCGCGCTCGCCACCTATTTTGTCTTCGAGCACTACCTGTCGGTGCTGCTGCCGCGCGGGCGCTGGACGGATTTCTAGCCGATGTACGAGCTGCTTGCCGCAGGGCTGGTCAACATTGCGCAGGTGAAGTATCTGCTGCCGCTGTTTTTCGGCACGCTCGCCGGGGTAGTGGGGGGAGCGCTGCCCGGCGTGACGATCACCATGACCATCATCGTGGTGCTGCCTTTTACCTTCGGACTCGACCCGCTGCAAGGGCTTGCGGCGATGACCGGGGTGTACGTCGGCGGCTCGGCAGGCGGGCTGGTCACGGCGGTGCTGCTCGGCATCCCGGGAACCCCCGCGGCAATCGCCACCGTCTTCGACGGCCATCCGATGGCGAAAAAGGGCGAGCCGGGCCGCGCTATCTGGCTCGGCGTCTGGGCGTCGTTCTTCGGCGGTCTTCTCGGCGGCGTGTTTCTGATCGGCGCCACCGCACCGCTCGCGGCAATCGCGCTTCAATTCGGGCCGTGGGAGTTCTTTTCACTGTTCATACTCGCCGTGTCGATGGTCGCCGGGCTGACCGAGGCATCACTGCTGAAGGGGTTGATCGCCGGCGGGCTCGGTCTGATCGTCACCGTGCTCGGCAGCGACCCGGTGATGGGCCAGGAGCGGCTGACGCTCGGCATCGACTTCGTGAAAGGCGGCATCGACTTCCTTCCGGTGCTGATCGGGGTGTTCGCCTTTGCGCAGATCATGGGCGAGATCGAGCGCAGCGGCGGTAAAGCGCAGCTCGCCGGCTCGCTCGAGCGCGGCGTCAAACTCACCGTGTCCCATGCCAAGGTGATCTGGGAGATCCTGTCACGGCCGTTCCAGCTGCTGTGGTTCGCGTTCGTCGGGGTGCTGATCGGCGTGCTGCCTGCGATCGGCGCCAGCGCGGCGAGCATGATGGCCTACGACCAGGCGAAGAAGATCTCGCGCCGGCCGGAGAAGTTCGGCAGCGGCATTCCGGAGGGCATCATCGCCTCGGAATCGTCGAACAACGCCAACGTCGGAGGCTCGCTCGTCACCATCATGGCGTTCGGCATTCCCGGCGACTCGGTGACCGCAGTCATGCTCGGCGCGCTCACGATTCACGGCATCCAGTCGGGGCCGCTTTTCATTTCGCAGAATCCGCAGCTCGCGTACGGCATTTTCGCCGCTTACCTGCTCGCGCATCCGATCATGGTGCTGATCCTCGCGCTCGGCGCGCGCTGGATGCTGCGCATCGTGACGCTGCCGAAAGCGGCGCTTTTCCCCGTGGTCCTGGTGCTGTGCGTGATCGGCGCCTACGCCCTGAACAACACCATGGCCAACGTCTATGTGCTGCTGGTGTTCGGCGTGCTCGGTTACCTGATGGTGAAGTTCGGCTTTCCGCTCGCGCCGTTCATCCTGGGCGTGATCCTCGGCGACCAGATCGAGATCAACCTGGTGCGATCGATCATGACCGATTCCAATCCCTGGCTGTTCATCACGCGGCCGATTTCCGGGGGCCTGCTGCTCGCCTCGGTTCTTTCCGTTCTGTTCGCGCTGTGGCAGCATCGTCGAATGCAGAAAAAGACCGCCGCGGCGGACGGCGACTCGGACTTCTAGGAGAGCTTCATGAAAAACCTCGAAGCGGTTGCGGGAAACGGGCTGCTCGACCGTCGCGCCTTTCTCCGCGGCGGCGCCGCGCTCGCGGCGGCCATGACGGGCTACACGCTGGCGGGGCCGGCCAGCGCCGAGCCGCTGGCCGATGATCCGTGGAGCAGGGCGCCGGGCACGAATGTCCCGGCTTACGGCGTTCCGTCGCGGTTCGAGAAAAGCGTCGTGCACCCGAACGGCGAGCCCCGGACTCAGCACGGCCGTACGCCGCATCACCTGCTCCAAGGCACGTACACCCCGAACGGCCTTCATTTCGTCATTTCGCACGCTGGCGACGCCGATATCGATCCGGAGAAGCACCGCCTGGTGATCCACGGCCTGGTCAAGCGGCCGCTGCTGTTTACCCTCGATGCGCTGGCGCGCTATCCGATGGTGTCGCGCATGACCTTTGTCGAATGCGGCGGCAACAGTGCGCCGCTCTTTTCCCGCGAGCCCATCCAGGCGAGCGTGCAGGCGCTGCATGGCCTTGCGTCCTGCGCGGAATGGACCGGGGTGGCGCTTTCCACCCTGCTCGAGGAAACCGGCGTCGACCCCAAGGCGAAATGGCTGGTCGCCGAAGGCGCGGACGCGCCAGCGCTGAGCCGCAGCGTGCCGCTCGCCAAGGCGCTCGACGACGCCATGATCGCGCTCTACCAGAACGGCGAGCGGCTGATGCCCGGCAACGGCTATCCGATGCGCCTGCTGCTTCCCGGCTGGGAAGGCAACATGAACGTGAAATGGCTGCGCCGGCTGAAGCTGGTCGAGGCGCCGGCGATGAGCTACTACGAGTCGCGCACGTACGCGCCCATTCTGCCGAACGGGAAGGCGTATCAGTTTTATTTCCTGCAGGAGGTGAAGTCCTTCATCACCCACCCGTCGCCGGGGCTGATGCTGAAGGCCCCGGGCTTCTACGAGATCTCCGGCATCGCTTATTCGGGCAACGGCCGGATCTCGAAAGTGATGGTCTCGGCCGACGGCGGCCAGAGCTGGGCGCAAGCGGCCTTGCACGAACCGGTGCTCAGCAAGGCCTTTACGCGGTTCCGTGTCCCCTGGAACTGGAATGGCGGCCCGGCCGTGTTGCAAAGCCGCGCCTGGGACGAGGCGGGCAACGTGCAGCCCACGCGCGCCCAGATCATCGCGGTGCGGGGGCAGGCTGCGAAAGTGCCGCGCGTCACCGCCTTCCCGAGCCAGCACTACAACGGCGTGACCAGCTGGGCGATCAGCAGCGCCGGGGCGGTAAGCCATGTCTACGCATAAGCTGACCGCTGCCTTGTCGATTTTCGCGGTCAATTTCGGCTGTCTCGCGGCTGGGCCCAACCTGGGCAAGCCGATCGATGCCGCTGAGATCGCCGCCTGGGACATCAGCATCCTGCCCGACGGCACCGGCCTGCCGCCCGGGAGCGGCACGCCCGCGCAGGGCGCGTCTGTCTACGCGCAAAAGTGTGCCGCGTGCCACGGCGAAAACGGCAAAGGCGCGGCGAACGCCGCCGTGGTTGGCGGCGACGCGCTCACCAACGGCATCGACACGGTGAAGACCGTCGCCAACTTCTGGCCCTATTCGACCACGCTGTTCGATTTCATCCGGCGCGCGATGCCGTACCAGCAGCCCAGGACGCTCACCAACGACGAGGTCTACGCGCTTACCGCTTATATCCTCGCGCTCAACAAGCTGATCGGCGAGAACGAGGCCATGAATGCCCAGACGCTGCCGAAGGTGAAGATGCCGAACCGGGATGGATTCATCCCGCGCTTTCCCGACAAGTTATAAGCATGCCGGTCGCGCGCTTTGCTGCCCCATTACTTGGGAGGTTTTAGCAGCAAGGTGGAGGTGCTGTTTAGGATGTTCGTGATTAGCGGCAGGACCGTGGTCGTGGTCGTGGTCGGGGCGAGGTTTGTGCTCGTCACCACTTGGGTCAGCGTGGTGGTCGTCGTGGGGTTGGCCGGATCCACTACAGGGGTCAGCATGATCTTGTCGGCGCCGGTCAGGACCGGCGCCAGCGGGACGAGGGTGAGCGGCGCTGTCCGAATTGGAGTCGATGTCTTCGTCCGTGCTGTCTGAATGGTCGGTGACGTCCCCGGCGCGTCGATGGGGGTCAACAAAAGGGTTTGTGGCGTGACCCGCGGGAGCGGCGTGGTCCGGCCGAAAAGGGCTGCCGGCGGCGCCACCAGTACGGGCGGCGTGGTGCCCTGCAGCGCGGCGAAAGCGGTCTGGTCGCGGCTGACGAGCAGCATGACCCCGGCTCTGTTCTCCATGCTTGTCACGCCCTCGAAGACGTGGTCGTAGGTTCCCGCCGGCACCTCCGGAGACGCCGCCTGCAGCGGCACATGAACGATCTCGAAATCCGTGCCGCGCACGCCAATAGTCACCGTCGCCGTTTTGATCCGGTAGCGTTCGCGATTTTGGCGTCCTATCACGCCCGTGATCGAACGCAGTCCACCCTTCAGGACCGACATCAGGAAGCTGGCGTTGCGGTCCTGCTCGCCCGCGTAAGAGAACCTTTCGAGCTTGATTTCGGTATCGCCGCGCACCGACATCAGCGCGCCGTCGGTCATGCGCAGCTGGGCGAGCGCGCCGACTGCGGTGACGATGGATTCGCCTTCGTAGAACTCGGCCGCGCGCTGCGCCACGCGCTGTGGCGCGCCTTCGCGACCGACGCGCACGTCGCCGACGACGGAGAGGAATCGACCCGCTTCTGTGCCTTGCGCGCAGACCGGGCCTGCGGCTGCGGCCAGCGCCGCGAAGAGCATCAGGGGCCAGCAAGATTTAACAAACATTTGCACATTGACGCATCCGTCCGCTCGTACTCGAAAAGCGGAAGATTGCTCTTGTTCTTGTAGTAAACCACCTGCGGACGCAGCGACCAGCTTTTTGCGAACGACCATGTCACACCGGCAGTAAGGTCGTAAACGCTGTCCACGCGCTTCGTATCGAAAAGCGCATTGACTTCAGAATACTTTCCGCGCTGAACCCCGCCAAGAAAAAATGCCACGACTCTCTCGCTCAGCGCGGTCTGGGCCGTCAGGCGCGCGCCCAGAAACGGTTTGTCGCCATCCGCACGGCCGTTCATCGCCTTCTCGCGGCCGGCGAGGACGGTGAGGCCGAACGCGCCGCGTCCGTCGGCCGCCCCGCGCAACCATCCGACCGCCATCTGGTACAGGTCGAAGTTGTTGACCTTGAACGACTCGGGAATGAACAGGAAGCGGGTTGCCCCGGCATTCACGCTGAGCTGGTCCTGCCTGGTCAGAAGATAACGGTAATCCGCATTCAATCCAAAGCTGTCGCGGGTCTTCTCGTGGTCCAGCCAGTACCGTCCGCCATTTACACCGATGCGCACATTCGTCGCGCCTTCGCTGTACCCCACGCCCGCGCGCGCGTCGAGTGCTGAAAAATCCGCGACATCTACGTTGTTGTACCAACGGCTGCGCAAATCTCCGCCCCCGAACGCCGAGAAGCGCCCGGTCAGCGCGTGGACCAGCTCGCCGCCGAGCGAGAGCGCGTGGTAGTGGTCGCTGCGCTTCAGCGAGGACGGGGGCAGGATCAGCGTGTTGCCGTTCACCACGCTGATCTCGCTGGTCCTGGTCGCCGACTGTGCGTTGGAGTCGTACCCGAACCCGTACTCCGCGTAGCCGTAGCCGACAGTCTTCTTGCCGGCGATGTATTCATCCGCCGCCTTGCCGTAGATCTGGGCCTGCTCGCGCAGCCCGGGCGGCAGATTCTCGAAGCGCAGCACCGTCTCGAATTCGAGCTTCGCGCGGACGTAGTCACCGAGCGCCAGGTACGCCCGCCCCATCTCCAGGTGGACGCCGACATAGTTCGGCTCCTGCGCCAGGATGCGCTCATAGATGAAGCTCGCCTTGCTCGGGCGGCCGGTTTCGAGCGCCGAGCGGGCGAGCAGGTAGTCGAACTTGAGGTCGCCGGCGAGCCTGTCCTCGTGCGGCTCGAGCAACTGGTAGGCATCGGCATAGCGGCCGGCGCGCACCAGCGCCTCGCCCTGCGCGATGATGTCGGCTTGAGCCCATGCCGCCAATGCGAACGCCCAAAAGAGCGCGGCGACGAACGCGCGCCATGGAAACGCTCGACCGGGGCGTGACTTGTGGTTCTCGGTATTTATTGTCAATAAAACAGCGACAACAGGCACTTGATCGTAGTTCAGGGATCCCGGAAAAGCAATTAGACTTGCGCGGTTGGAGCGTGAGTCTTTGACCTGCCATGGCACCCCGGACACGAATCGAACGTGCGACCTGTCCCTTAGGAGGGGACTGCTCTATCCACTGAGCTACCGGGGCGCGTCGCGCAATTTTACCGCTTGGGTATTTCGTTGATTCTGCTGCCACGGGTGGTTGTTGTGTTCTTCATCGCCTCGCTCCCGCTGCACGCGCAGCCGCAGGCCTGGGGCTGGGACGACGGCACCGTGCCGTACGTCAATACGCCCATGGAGATCGTCGAGCGCATGCTGCGCATGGCGGAGGTGAAGAGCGGCGATTACGTCATCGACCTCGGCTCGGGCGACGGCCGCATCGTGATCGAGGCGGCCAAGCGCGGAGCGCGCGGCCTCGGCGTCGACTACGATCCGCGGCTGGTGAAGGTGGCGACCGGGAATGCAAGGCGTGCGGGTGTCGCCGATCGCGTGCGCTTCGAAACCCGCGACATCTTCGACACCGACCTGTCCCGGGCGAGCGTGATCACGATGTACCTTCTGCCCGACTTCAACGCCAAGCTCCTGCCGCGGCTGCTCGGGCTGAAGCCCGGCACGCGCATCGTCTCGCATGACGGCGGCATCGGCGACTGGCCGCCCGACGAGCGGCTCGAGGTGCGCGCGCCGGAAAAGACGGTCGGCGTCGGCGGGCTGTCGCGAGTAGAGCTATGGATCGTGCCCGCCGACGCGCACGGCGCATGGTCGAGCGAGCTCGGCGCACATGGGGGCGCCTGGCGCTTCAACATCGCGCAGAAATTCCAGGTGCTCGAGGTGGGCGCGGTGGCGCAAGGGCGCGACCTTCTGGTGCGCGCGAGCCGCCTGCGCGGCAAGGAAATCAAGCTGGTGGTCACCGGCGTCGTGAACGACCACGCCTGGCACCACCTGTTTACCGGCACGCTGCGCGGCGAGCGCATCGACGGGCAGGTGACCGTGTCCGACGGCAACGTGACGAAAATCCATCCATGGCGCGCGACGCGAGCGCGGTGAGCTCAGCGCCGAGACAGCTGCTGTCCCTCTCGGATGGCATCGTCCTGATCTGCGGCATGGTGATCGGCGCAGGCATTTTCAAGGCGCCGTCGATCGTCGCGGCCAATACCTCGAGCAACGCGGAATTCCTCTTCGCGTGGATCTTCGGGGGGGTCGTGTCGGTGTGCGGCGCCCTGGTGTACGCCGAGCTTGCCTCGCGCTATCCCGAGACGGGAGGCGAGTACGCCTATCTGGCGCGCGGCTTCGGCCGCGGCGCGGCGTTCGTCTTCGCCTGGTCGCGCATGACGGTGATCCAGACCGGCGCGATTGCCGCAGTGGCGTTCGTATTCGGCGACTACGCCTCCGAGATCTTCCGTCTTGGAGACAAGAGCTCGGCGATCTACGCCGCCCTCGGCGTGGCGGTGCTCACGCTGCTCAATTTCGCCGGCACCGTCGAATCGAAGACGCTGCAGAAGATCATGCAGGTCCTGCTGTTCGCCGGATTGCTTTTCATCGCCCTCGGGGGGCTGATGGCCGGCGCCGCCCCCGGGCCGGCGCAGCCGGCCAGCGGCGGCTCGTTCGGGCTGGCGATGATTTTCGTCCTGCTGACCTACGGCGGCTGGAACGAGGCGGCCTATCTTGCCGGCGAGGTGCGCGATCCGCGCCGCAACATGATCCGCATCCTGGTCGGCGGCATCCTGGCAGTCACGGCGCTTTACCTGCTGGTCAACCTCGGGTATCTCGCCGCGCTCGGCCTGGGCGGCATGCGGCAATCCAAGGCGGTGGCCGCCGACCTGATGCGCGTCGTGACCGGCGAGAAGGGCGCGCTGCTGCTCGCCCTGATCGTCTGCCTTGCCGCGCTCACTACGGTCAATGCCGCGATCTTCACCGGCGCGCGCACTAACTACGCGCTCGGGCGCGATTTCGCGCTCTTTGCGCGCCTGGGCAGCTGGCGCGAGGCGGGAAGCACGCCCGGAAACGCGCTGCTTCTCCAGGGCGCCATCGCGCTCGCGCTGGTCCTGGTTGCATCATTCACGCCCGACGGGTTCAGCGCCATGGTGGCCTACACCGCGCCGGTGTTCTGGACGTTTTTTCTGCTTACCGGCCTGACGCTTTTTATGTTCCGGAAGGCAGGCGGCGACACTCCGGCATTCCGCGTTCCCCTCTATCCGGTCGTGCCACTCGCGTTTTGCGGCATGTGCGCCTACATGCTTTACTCGAGCGTGAACTACGTGCGCTTCGCCGTGGAATTCGGCGTGCCGGTGCTCGCCGGGCTGGTCATCATGCTTGCCGGCATCCCGCTGTATTTCCTGGCCAGAAGAAAAGCGTGACGCTGACCGAGCTGCGCTACATCGTCGCCGTGGCGCGCGAGCGTCATTTCGGCAGGGCGGCGGAGACCTGCTTCGTGTCGCAGCCGACGCTCTCCGTGGCGGTGAAGAAGCTCGAGGAAGAGCTCGGCGTGACGCTTTTCGAGCGCGGCTCCGCGGAAGTCGCGGTCACGCCTGCCGGGCAGAAAATCGTCGAGCAGGCGCAGCGCGTGCTCGAGGAATCGGCGCGCATCAGGGAGCTCGCCGCCGCGGGCCGCGATCCGCTCGCCGGGCCGCTTCGCCTCGGCGCGATCTACACCATCGGGCCCTACCTGCTGCCCAAGCTGATCCCGATCCTGCGCCGCGCGGCGCCGGCCATGCAGCTGCACATCCAGGAGAACTTCACGCACCGGCTCGCCGAGTCGCTGAAGAGCGGCGAAGTCGACGTGATCCTGATCGCGCTGCCGTTCCATGAGCCCGGCGTAGAGATACGCCCGGTGTACGACGAGCCGTTCTTCGTCGCGGTGCCCAAGGGTCATCGGTGGGAAGGCAGGAAGCGCGTGACCTCGGACGAGCTGACGCGCGAGAGCCTGCTGCTCCTTGGCGAGGGCCATTGCTTCCGCGACCAGGTGCTCGAGATCTGCCACGCCGTGCGCTCGCGCGAGCGCAACCCGATCGCCCGCACCGTGGAGGGCGGATCGCTCGAGACGATCCGCCAGATGGTCGCGGGCGGCGTCGGCGTCACCGTGCTGCCTGCGACTTCCATCGGCGCGGGCGGCACGGGCGAGCTGATCCGCGTCCTGCCCTTCGCGCGGCCGGTGCCGGTGCGGCGCGTCGCGCTCGCCTGGCGGCGCAGCTTTCCGCGCCCCGAAGCGATCGAGGCGCTGCACAAGGCGATCCTCGCCTGCAACCTGCCGCAGGTGGAGAAGCTGAGCTAGACTCGGTGGCATGAGCCCAAGGCAGGAATTCTGGGTGAAAGCCCTGGCAGTGGCGCTGTTCGCGTTCGTCACCGCCGCCGCCTTCTCGGCCTACCTCAAGCCGGCAATGCTGATCGAATTCGCCAACCTGGTGCTCTGTACATGACCAGCGACAAGGCGGCGCGCTTTCGCGCGCTGCACCGGGGACCGGGCGCCTTTCTGATTCCGAATCCGTGGGATGCAGGCTCCGCGCGCGCTCTAGCCGGGCTTGGCTTCCAGGCGCTCGCGACCTCGAGCGGCGCGTGCGCCGGCACGCTCGGCAGGCGCGACGGCAAGGTGACGCGCGAGGAGGCGCTCGCGCATGCGCGCGCCATCGTGATGGCGACCGACCTGCCGGTCTCGGCTGATCTGGAAAAGGGTTTCGGCGATGCACCGGCGGCGGCGGCAGAGACGATCCGCCTTGCCGCCGGGGTCGGGCTGGTCGGCGGCTCGATCGAGGATGCGACCGGCGACAAGGATCGGCCGCTCTACGACCTCGAGCACGCCACCGAGCGCGTCGCCGCGGCGGCCCGGGCGGCGCGGGCGCTGCCTTTCGCGTTTACCTTGACCGCCCGCGCGGAGAATTTTTTGCGCGGCAGGCCCGACCTGCAGGACACGATCAGGCGCTTGCAGGCATTCGAGAAGGCGGGCGCGGATGTGCTGATGGCGCCGGGCCTGCCCGACCTCGCCGCCGTACGCGCGGTGTGCGCCGCGCTGTCCAAGCCGGTCAACTTCATGGCCGGCATCAAAGGCAGGTCCTTCAGCGTCGCCGAGCTCCAGGAGGCCGGCGTGCGGCGCATCAGCCTCGCCACTTCGCTGTATCGCGCGGCGATGAGCGGCCTGCTCGAGGCGGCACGGGAGGTCAATGAAAAGGGCAGCTTCGGTTATCTCGAGCGTTCGCTGACCACGCCGGAGTTGAACGCCTTCATGGAGAATTGAAACTGCATGCACGACGAGAAAATCAAGGTACGCACCGAAAGCGGACAGACCATCGAGGTGGTGGTGCTGAACAAGCGGGCCGAGTGGATCGACGTGGTCCTGGGTGAAGGCATCCACAACGTCAAGTGCCAGCTTATTCCGACCCGCAACGGCATGGCCTACGTCGGCAAGGTGATGGGACGGGAAATTGTCTACGAGCGCAGTCGCGAGCAGGTCCAGGCGGACATCGACAGGCTCAATCCGGCGCTGCGCAAACCAAGACCGCGCTAGCGATTGCCTCGGCGCCCCGGCGGGCGTAAGGTAGCCGACCAATTCGTCCTGGAGGAGTGGCAGCGATGGCCAAGCTCAATGTCAACGGCAGGATGCGCAACGTGCAGGCGGAGGCCGACACCCCCCTGCTCTGGGTGATCCGCGAGCAGGTGGGCCTCACCGGCACCAAATACGGCTGCGGCGTCGCGCAGTGCGGCGCCTGCTCGGTGCACATCAACGGCGAGGTGCGGCGCTCCTGCTCCATTCCCGTCGGTACGCTGAAAGCGAGCGACAAGATCGTCACCATCGAGGGTCTTTCAGCCACCAGCTCGCATCCCGTGCAGGAGGCATGGGCGGCGCTCGACGTGCCGCAATGCGGCTACTGCCAGTCGGGACAGATCATGGCTGCCGCGGCGCTGCTGAAGAAGAACCCCAAGCCGACCGACAAGGACATCGACGAGGCGATGACCAACATCTGCCGCTGCGGCACCTATCAGCGCATCCGCGCGGCGGTCCACTTGGCCGCTGGAAAGAGGGCTTGACATGAATCGCCGCAAATTCATCCTGCGCTCCGCGGCCGCCGCCGGCGGCGGCCTCGCGCTCGGCTTCAACCTGCCTTTCAGCCTCTCGAGCGCCGCCGCTGCGCAGACTGCGGCTGCTGCCGGAGCCGAGATCAATGCCTGGGTGGTCGTGAAGCCCAACGATACCTGCGTGATCCGTATCGCGCGCTCGGAGATGGGGCAGGGCACGATTACCGGCCTCGCCCAGCTGGTCGTCGAGGAGCTCGAGTGCGACTGGAAAAAAGTCGCCACCGAGCAGTTCACCGCCGGGCAGAACCTCGCCCGCAAGCGCGTGTGGGGCGAGATGTCCACCGGCGGCAGCCGCGGCATCCGCATCTCGCAGGATTACGTCCGCCGCGGCGGCGCCGCGGCGCGCATGATGCTGTTGCAGGCGGCGGCCGACGAGTGGAACGTTCCGGTCGGCGAAGTCACGGTGGCGAATGGCGTCATCACGCACGCGGCCTCGCAACGCTCGACCACCTACGGCAGGGTCGCCGGCGCGGCGGCCAGGCTGACCCCGCCGGACCCCAAGAGCATCCAGCTCAGGGACCCGAAGGAATGGAAGATCGCCGGCAGGCCGATGAAGCGGCTCGACACCGCCGACAAGCTCAACGGAGCCAAGATCTATTCGATCGACCTCAAGCTGCCGGGCATGCTGCACGCCGCGGTGAAAGCTTGCCCGGTATTCGGCGGCAAGCTGGTGAGCTATGACGAAAGCAGGCTGTCGGGGCGGCCTGGCGTGCATCGCGTCGTGAAGGTGAACGACTCGACCGTCGGCGTCGTCGCCAACACCTGGTGGCGGGCCAAGACGGCGCTCGACGCGCTGCCGATCGTCTGGGATGAAGGCGCTGGCGCGACGCAATCGAGCGCGACGATCGCTGCGCGCCTCAAGGAGGGATTGACCGCGAGCGGCGAGCCGCTCGCCGGTTGGCAGGAAGGCGATGCGCTCAAGGCGATCGAAGGCGCCGCGAAGAAGGTGGAAGCCGTGTACAGCACGCCGTTCCTCGCCCACGCGACGATGGAGCCCATGAACGCGACCGCCAAGGTCACGCCGGACAGGGTGGAAGTCTGGGTGCCGACGCAAAATGCGGAAGCGTCGCTCGCCGCCGCGACCGAGGAGGCGGGACTGCCGCTCGACAGAGGCGAGGTCTACAAGCTCGACCTCGGCGGCGGCTTCGGCAGGCGCGGCGGCACGCAGGATTACACGCGCCAGGCGGTCGCCATCGCCAAGCAGTTCCCCGGTGTCCCGGTGAAGCTGATCTGGACCCGCGAGGAGGACCAGGCGCACGACTTCTACCGGCCGATCTCGCAGTGCAAGCTGTCGGCCGGCGTCGATGAGAGCGGCAAGCTCGTTGGACTGCACATTCGCGTGTCCGGGCAGTCGATCAATGCTTTCCTGAACCCGCAGGGAATCAAGGACGGCAAGGACATGCGGCAGCTGCAGGGTTTGTCGAAGGAGCCGGGCGACGCGCAGTTCGGCTACACCGTGCCGAACCTGCTCATCGAATATGCGATGCGCAACACGCATGTGCCGGTCGGCCCCTGGCGTGGCGTCAACACCAACCAGAACGGCGTGTACCTGGAGTGCTTCATGGACGAGGTGGCGCGCGCGGCAGGGCAGGACCCGCTCGAGTTCCGCCGCGCCCTGATGGCCAGCCATCCGAAGCATCTGGCCGTCCTGAATGCGGCGGCGGACAAGGCGGGCTGGGGCAAGCCGCTGCCCGCGGGCGTGCATCGCGGCATCGCGCAGTTCATGGGATATGGCAGCTACTCGGCGGCCGTCGCCGAGCTGTCGGTGAGCGACAAGGGCCAGGTCAGGGTGCATCGCATGGTGCTGGCGCTCAACTGCGGCCATGCCGTCAATCCCGACCAGATCGCGGCGCAGGTCGAGGGCTCGGTGGCATACGGGCTCACCGCGACACTCTATGGCGAATGCTCGGTCGAGAACGGGCGCATGGTGGAATCGAACTTCCACGACTACCCGATCCTGCGGCTCGCCGAGATGCCGAAGGTCGAGACCGTGATCGTGCCGTCGTACGATTTCTGGGGCGGCGTCGGCGAGCCGACGATCAGCGTGGTGGCGCCATCGGTGATGAACGCCATCTACGCGGCGACCGGCAAGCCGGTGCGCAGCCTGCCGCTGAAGAAGCTCACGCTCGCGTAGCGCATGGTCACCAACGCAGGCCTGGTGATCCGGCCGCTCGTCGGGCTGCTCTTTCTGGCGGCCGGCATACTGCTGCTCAGGAATACGGCATCGCGCGCCGGCGCCTGGATGATCAGCGCCGGCGCGCTGCTGTTCCTCGGCTCGGAGCTCTACGGCGTGTTCACGCTTCGACCCTTCGTCGGCAGGAACTATGACGAGGCGTGGTACGAGCAGATCGCCACGGTAGACGCGCTCTCCACGCTGGGGCTGTTCGTTTGCGCGGTCGGCCTGGTAGGACTCTCCTGGAGCCGAAGAGCTGGCTGATCTGCATGGCGCCGAGGCGCCGTCCGAGTGGGTAGTGCGCTGGGCGCAGCTGGTGACGCGCGGCCCGGTGCTCGATGTAGCGAGCGGGGCGGGTCGACATGCGCGTTTCTTTGCCGGGCGCGGCCTCGCGGTCGTCGCGGTAGACAGCGTTCCGCAGTCGATTCCCGGCGTGACGTTCGTGCAGGCCGATCTCGAGAGCGGCCAGCGCTGGCCGTTCGCAGGTCAACGCTTCGCGGCCGTGATCGTTACGAATTATCTGCACCGGCCGCTGTTTGCGCAGCTCGAGCTGGCGCTCGACGAGGGCGGTGTGCTGATCTACGAAACATTCATGGCAGGCAACGAGCGTTACGGCCGGCCGTCCAATCCGGCCTATCTGCTGCAGCCCGGGGAGTTGCTGCGTGCTTTCAAGGCGCTGACACTAGTGGCGTTCGAGCAGGGGACGGTGGAGCGGCCGAAGCGAGCGGAGATGCAACGGATTTGTGCGCTACGAGGGCCGGCCGAAAGCGCTAGAATCGCGCCCTGAAAGGGAGTCTTGCATGATTACCGGAAGCCTGGTCGCAATCGTCACGCCGATGCACGAGGACGGTCGCCTCGACATGGCGCGCTTCAGGAGCCTGATCGACTGGCACGTCGCCGAGGGCACCGACGGCATCGTGGTGGTCGGCACCACCGGCGAATCGCCGACCGTGGATGTCGAGGAGCACAAGGAGCTGATCCGCGTCGCGGTCCAGCATTCCCACGGGCGTATCCCCGTGGTTGCGGGAACCGGCGGCAATTCGACCGCCGAGGCGATCGAGCTGACCGAAGCGGCGAAGAAAGCCGGCGCGACCGCATGCCTGTCCGTGGTGCCTTACTACAACAAGCCGACGCAGGAAGGCCAGTACCGCCACTTCCGCAAGATCGCGGAGACCGTCGACCTGCCGATGATCCTGTACAACGTGCCGGCGCGCACCGTCGCCGATCTGCACAACGACACGGTGATGCGCCTCGCGCAGGTGCCCGGCATCATCGGCATCAAGGACGCGACCGCCAACATCGAGCGCGGCACCGATCTCATCAAGCGCGCGCCGCGCAACTTCGCGATCTACAGCGGCGAGGATGCCACCGCGCTCGCGCTGATCCTGCTCGGCGGCCACGGCGTGATTTCGGTGACCGCCAACGTGGCGCCGAAGCCGATGCGCCAGATGTGCGCGGCGGCGCTCGTCGGCGACGTGAAGAAGGCGCGCGAGCTCAACCTGCGCCTGCTGCCGCTGCACCAGCGCCTGTTCGTCGAGGCCAACCCGATCCCGGTCAAGTGGGCGCTCGCCGAGATGGGCATGATCGAGTACGGCCTGCGGCTGCCGCTGTCGCCGCTCGCCGAGAAGTTCCATCAGACGCTGCGCGAGGCGCTGCACGAGGCGGGCATCGCGCTGCCGGGGCTGCGCGTGGTGGAGGGCCGCGCCTGATGAGGAAAGCCGCAGCTGCCGCTGCGCTAGCGCTGCTTGCCGGCTGCGGCACCAGCCTCTTCGACAGCAAGGTCGACTACAAGTCGGCGGGCACGCTGCCGAACCTCGAGGTGCCGCCCGATCTCACCGCGCCGGCGCGCGATACCCGCTTCGTCGTGCCCGAGACCGGCAAGTCCTCGGCAACGTTCTCCGGCTACCAGGCCGAGCGCAAGGAGCAGACGAGGGCCGGCAACACGGCGGTGCTGCCGCAGGTCGAGAGGATGCACATCGAGCGCGCCGGCGCCGAGCGCTGGCTGGTGGTGCAGGACCAGATTCCCGAGAAGCTCTGGCCGCTGGTGAAGGACTTCTGGCAGGAGAACGGCTTTCTCATCAAGACCGAAGCGCCCGAGGCCGGCGTGATGGAGACCGACTGGGCGGAGAACCGCGCCAATATCCCCGAGGGCGGAGTCCGCTCGCTGCTGGGCAAATTTGCCGACCAGGTCTATTCCACCGCCGAGCGCGACAAGTTTCGCACGCGGCTCGACCGCACTCCCGACGGCAAAGGCACCGAGATCTATATCAGCCACCGCGGCATGAAGGAGGTCTACACCACGCCGCGCGACGTGGCGGGAACGACCGGCCAGACGATGTGGCAGCCGCGCGAGTCCGACCCGGGCCTCGAAGCCGAGTTCCTGCGCCGCGTGATGGTGCGGCTCGGCGCGCAGGAGGAAAAGGCGAAGCAGCTCGCCGCGGGCGGCGGGGCGCCGCTGCAGTCCCGCGCTGAGCTCAAGAAAGGCGGCGATGGCAATGAGCTGCTGAAGGTCTACGAGCCGTTCGACCGGGCCTGGCGGCGCGTCGGCCTGGCGCTCGACCGCGTCGGCTTCACCGTCGAGGACCGCGACCGGCAGAAGGGCCTGTACTTCGTGCGCTACGCCGATCCGGAGGCGGAGATGGGCAAGAAGGACCGCGAGCGCGGCTTCTTCTCGCGGCTGTTCAGCTCGGACGATTCCAAGACCAAGGCCGAGCACTTCCGCGTCGAGGTGAAGCAGGACCCCGAGGGCAGCCTGGTCAACGTGCTCAACAAGGACGGCGGGACGGAGGGCTCGCGTACCGCGCAGCGCATCCTCAGCCTGCTGCTCGAGCAGCTGAAATAGCCGTTGGTGCGATTTGCCTCGCTAGCCAGCGGCAGCAAGGGCAACTGCCTGGTGGCCGAGGTCGGCGGCACGCGCCTGCTGGTCGATTGCGGCCTCAACCTGCGCGATACGGAGCGCAGGCTCGCTCGCCTGAACCTGATGCCGTCTGAAATCGACGGCATCCTCGTCACCCATGAGCACGGCGACCACGCCTGCGGCGTGTTCGACTTCGCCGCCGCGCACGGCGCCACGGTTTATCTCACGCACGGCACGCTCGGCGCATTAGGCGCCGAAGGAAAAGTCGTCGAGGGGGTACGCATCAGCATCATCAGCAAAGACGTTTTTTCAGTTAACTGCATGGAAGTGCGGCCCTTCACCGTGCCGCACGATGCGCGCGAGCCGGTGCAGTTCGTGCTCTCGGACGGCGCCGCGCGCCTTGGGGTGCTCACCGATATCGGCTCGCCCACCGCGCACGTCGAGCAGGCGCTCTCCGGCTGCGACGCCCTGGTGCTCGAGTGCAACTACGACGTCGAGATGCTGTGGGGCGGCGCCTACCCGAGGTGGCTGAAGGAGCGCATCGCGGGGCCGCTCGGCCATCTGGACAACAGGCAGTCCGAGCGGCTCCTCGGCGCGCTCGATTGCTCGCGGCTGAAGCACGTGATCTGCGC
>WNGC01000207.1_pt1 | contig 41435 bp, 37 predicted proteins | sample 5400051 | NCBI WGS metagenome assembly WNGC01 (sample SAMN13153368, study PRJNA577476) | soil metagenome | isolation source: 20 cm soil or saprolite under grassland replicate 2 | place: USA:California | collected 2016-06-15
TGATCATCGCGACGGTCGTGATCATGGGGCGGCGAGGGGCGGCGATCCCGGTGCAGACTGTTGTTGTCGCCGCAAATTCGGGCGCCGAAGGGGCGGCGAAGGGCAACGGCAACGTCGTTGTTGTGGCAAACGGATACGTCGTCGCGCGAACGAAGGCCGCGGTCTCCGCCAAAATCCCAGGTCGGCTCGCGGAGCTCAACGTGAGTGAGGGCTCCAGCGTCCAAAAAGGCGAAGTCATCGCGCGGCTCGACAACGCCGACTACGCCGCGGCGGTCGGCCAGGCGGAAGCGGGCCTCGCGAGCGCGAAGGCGACGTTGATCGAGGCGCAGTCAGACCGCGACCAGATGCAGCGCGATTACGTGCGCGTCCGTGACATCCACGCGCAAAACCCCAATCTGGTGTCGCCGCAGGACGTCGAGAACGCGGACAGCCGCGCTCGTCAGGCCGGCGCGCGCTTCGACGCGCAGTCGGCGCGCGTGGATGCCGCCGCCGCCGCGCTGCGCGTGGCCCAGGCGAACCTCGAAAACACGTACGTGCGCGCGCCATTTAGCGGCACCGTGCTGCGCAAAGAAGCGGAGGTCGGTGAGGTCGTCGCGCCGTCGGTGGGCGGCGGCTTGACCCGCGGCGCGGTCGTGACGATGGCCGACCTCGCAACCCTCGAGGTCGAAGTCGACGTCAATGAGGCCTACATCGCGCGTGTCCACAGCGGCCAGCAGGCGCGCATCACGCTCGATGCGTATCCGGACACCGCGTTCCGCGGTGCGGTGCGGCAGATCATCCCGACGGCGGACCGCCAGCGTGCGACCGTGCAGGTGAAGGTGTCGATCCTCGATCGTGACCCGCGGATTCTCACCGAGATGGGCGCCAAGGTCGAGTTTCTCGAAACGCCGCGCGCGGCCGCAGCCGGTAGCGCCCAGCCGGTCGAGCGGCCACGGATAATCGTGCCGGCCGACGCGGTCCGATCCGAGAACGGCCGCGACGTCGTCTGGATCGTCCGGGACGGACGGTTACAAAGACGTGACGTTGACGCAGGTCCGGTCAGCGGTAATTTCCGCGAGATTCGTTCCGGCCTGGCCGGCGGAGAACAACTCCTCGTGGGCGGGATTGAGACTCCCAAAGAGGGCCAGCGCGTACGACCGAATAATCAATGATCAGTGTTCAATGATCATTGAACACTGACAATTCAACATTGGACATTCGAAGATGGCACTAGTCGAGATTCGCGACGTCTACAAGTCGTTCCAACGCGAAGAGCAACGGATCGACGTGTTCACCGGGCTGACGCTCGACATCGAGGCGGGCAGTTTCACCGCGCTCATGGGACCGTCCGGCTCCGGCAAGTCGACGCTCCTCAATCTGATCGCCGGCCTCGACAAGCCGACGCGCGGGACCGTGCGGGTGGCCGGCGCGCCGGTCAGTGAAATGTCACCCAGCCAGCTCGCAGCCTGGCGCGCGCGCAACATCGGCTTCGTGTTCCAGTCGTTCAATCTGCTCCCGGTGCTCACCGCCTATCAGAACGTCGAGCTGCCGCTGTTGCTCACGCGGCTGTCGGGCAAAGAACGCACGGAACGCGTGAAGCTCGCGCTGGATGTCGTCGGTCTGGCCGATCGGGCCGATCACTATCCACGCCAGTTGTCCGGCGGTCAGGAGCAGCGCACCGCCATTGCGCGCGCCATCGTCGCCGATCCCACGGTCATGCTGCTCGACGAGCCCACCGGCCAGCTGGACGCCAAGAGCTCGCAGGAAGTGCTGACGCTGCTCCAGCGGCTGAACAGTGAGTTCAGCAAGACAATCGTCATCGTGACGCACGACGCGCACGCAGCCGAGCGCGCGAAGATGATCTTGCACTTGGAGAAGGGCGACCTCATCGAGAAGCCGCGCGTCGCCGCGGCGGCGGCCCGGTGAAGTACCTCCAGCTGGTGCTTGCGAACCTCGGCCGCCATAAGCTCCGGACGATTCTGACGATCCTGAGCGTCGCGTTGGCGCTGTTCCTGTTTGCGTCCCTGCGCAGCGTGACCACCACGCTGGCGGCGACGGCGCAGTTCGGTGGCGCACGCCGCCTGGTGACCCTGAACGCGACGGGGCTCGTTTTCCCGCTGCCGCTGGCGTATGGCAATCGGATCAAGGCCATGCCCGGGGTGACGGGCCTCTCCTGGGCGAACTGGTTCGGCGGCAAGTACGGCGACGGCAAGCGCTTCTTCGCCAATTTCGCCGTGGACGCCGAGTCGTATCTCAAGATTTATCCCGAGATCGTCCTGCCGCCGGAGCAGCGGGACGCATTTCTCAAGGACCGCACGGGCGCGCTCATCGGCAAGCGGCTGCTCCCGCAGTTCGGCTGGAAGCTGGGCCAGAACGTCACGCTCCAGGGCACCATCTTCCCCGGCGACTGGACGTTCACCGTGGATGGGGTCTACACACCGACCGATCCGGCGATCGGCGACGACGTCCTGATCTTTCATCACGAGTACTTCGACGAGCGCATCGGCCGGGCCGGCATCGCGGGATGGTATATCGTCGAAATCGACGATCCGGCACACGGGCCCGCCATCGCCAAAGCGATCGACGACATGTTCCGCAATTCGAGCGCGCCGACCAAGACGGGCACGGAGCGCGAGTTCCAGGCGAGCTTCGCGACGATGTGGGGGAACGTGAGCTTCTTGATGAGCACGATCGGCCTCGCCGTCGTGTTCGCGATCCTGCTGGTGACGGCGAATGCGATGATGATGAGCGCGCGCGAGCGGACGGGGGAGATCGCCGTGCTGAAAACCGTCGGCTTCTCCGATCGTTTGCTGTTCGGGCTCGTCATGGTGGAGGCGGGTGCGATGGCGCTGACGGGGGCGGTCCTCGGCCTCGGCGGAGCGAAGCTCCTCTACCCGGCGATCAACTTCAACGGCATGGGATTCCTGCCGGGGTTCGCGGTCACGACGAGCACGTTGGTCATCGGGGCGCTCGTCGCGGTGGGCTTGATGTTGGCAAGCGGTCTCGTTCCCGCGCTGCGGGCCGCGCGCCTTCCGGTCGTCCAAGCGCTGCGGCACGTCGAATGATTCCCATCGTCTACAATGTCCGGAGCGTCGTGCGACGGCCCGTCTCGACGACGCTCACGGCGCTCGGCGTTGGCCTCGTCGTCGCGGTGTTCATCGGGATGCTGGCGCTGGCAAACGGGTTCCGCGCGGCGCTGGCGAAGACCGGCTCGGACGCCAACGCCATGGTCTTGCGGAAAGGCGCCGACTCGGAGCTGTCCAGCGGGTTGGGGCGCGACGTGGCGAGCATCATTGCCGCGGATCCGCACGTGGCGATCGCTCCGGACAACCGGCCGCTCGTGTCGCCCGAGGTCTACGTGCTCGTGCCGCTCGGCAAAGTGTTCGACACCACCCAGGTCGCCAACGTCGTCGTACGCGGCGTCAGCGACCAGGCGTGGCAGGTCCGTTCGAACGTCCACGTGACAGAGGGGCAGCGTCCGGCGTCGGGACGCGCCGACGTTTGTGTGGGGAAACGCCTGGTCCAGCGGTTTCCGCATACGGGCATCGGCGAGACGCTGCGGTTCGGGGGACGCGACTGGAAGGTGACGTGCCACTTTGCCGCGGCCGGCTCGGCGTTCGAGTCGGAGATCTGGGGCGAAAACGAGCAGTTCATGCCCGTCTTCCGCGGCGAGGTGTTTCAGTCGATCACGTTCCGGCTGAAGGATCCCGCCGCCTTCGATGAGGCGCAGCGCTCGCTCCAGGGGGACAAGCGGATGACCGTGGACGTGCACCGTGAGTCCGACTTCTACGCCCAGCAGTCACGGCTGCTGGGTACCATCCTCGGCTTTCTCGCCGTCATGATCACGAGCATCATGGCGGTGGGCGCGGTCTTCGGCGCGATCAACACGATGTATGCGGCGATCTCCTCGCGGGCGCCGGAAATCGGCGTCCTGCTCACGCTTGGCTTCAGGCCGTGGACCGTCCTCGTGAGCTTCCTGGCCGAGTCGGCGTTCATTGCCGTCATCGGCGGCATCCTGGGCTGTCTCTTCGCGTTACCCCTCAACGGCATCGTGACCGGCACTACGAACTGGTCGAGCTTCAGCGAAATCGCATTCAGTTTCCGCGTCACGCCGCTGCTCCTGTTCGCTGGGCTAACGTTCGCCGTGGTCATGGGGGTCATCGGCGGCTTCTTCCCGGCGCTGCGGGCGGCTCGGCTGCAGGTGGTGCAGGCGCTCCGGTGAAGGTGACCGCGCTCGCCGCGCAGACACCGGAAGCGGTGCGCGCGGCGCTCGCGGCTCGGGGTTGGGAAGGGCAACCCGCGTGGTTCGCCGCGGTGGGCATCCAGCCGCTCGTCGTTCTCATCGAAGACATCACCGAAGCCGAGCGAGAAGCGCTCGTGCACTGGGCTGCGAAGTCTGGCGTCGACGTACTGACCGGCACCGGCTGGGCGCTCGTGGCAGGCTCCACGAGCCGAATCGCACCGCTCGCGCGCTACGACCGCGCGCCGGCCGAGCTGGCGCGGCTTGCGCTGCCCCTGGGTCGCCTGCTCGCCGCGCGCGCTGAGCCGGCGCGCGCGTGGGCGATCCGCGGCGCGGAGCTGTCGCTTGAACCGCCCGTGATCATTGGCATCCTGAACGTTACACCTGACTCGTTTTCTGATGGTGGCCATCTGCCGTCAGCCGACGCCGCGATCGAACATGGCAGTCGGCTGATGGCAGACGGCTGTCGGCTGTTAGACGTCGGCGGTGAGTCCACGCGTCCCGGTGCCGCCGCCGTGCCCGTCAAGGAAGAGATTGCGCGTGTGGTTCCCGTCATCGCGGGGCTCGCCAAGCGTGGGGTCGGCCCGATCTCGGTGGACACCCGGAAGGCCGAGGTGGCACGGGCGGCGCTCGACGCCGGTGCGGCCGTGATCAACGACGTTTCTGGTCTGCGCTTCGATACCGGGCTGACGGCGCTCGCGCGCGACGCCCAGGCCGGAGTGATCCTCATGCACATGCGCGGCACGCCGGATACGATGGACGACCTGGCCACGTACGGCCACGTCGCCGCCGAGGTCGCCGCCGAGCTGGGAGCGACTGCGGAGCGGGCGGAGCGAGCGGGAGTCGCCCGGGAGCGAATCGTCCTGGACCCGGGGTTTGGGTTTGCCAAGACGGCGACGCAGAACCTTCGCCTGCTCGACGAACTGGCAACGATCGTCGCGCTGGGCTATCCTGTAGCCGTCGGCCTGTCGCGGAAGCGGTTTTTGGGTGCCGCGACGGGGCGACCCGTGGAGGACCGCGATCGCGCCACGGCCGTTGGCTGTGCCCTCGCCTGGGAGCGGGGCGCGCGGCTGTTCCGGGTTCACGACGTCGCATTGACACGCGAAGCCCTTGCACTGGCGAGCGCTACGACCAATCCACCGTGAACGTAGACGCCTTTAAGTTCCTGTCCCCGCGGCTGTGGCCGGATCTGTTCGAGATCCTGCTGGTGTCGTTCGTCATCTACAAGTTCCTGCTATTCCTCGTCGGCACCCGCGCCCTGCAGATCGTGATCGGCCTGGTGATTCTGTCGTTGACCTACTTCGTGGCCGTGTTCGCCAAGTTCACGATGATCAGCACGCTGCTGGGTGTGATCTTCACGTACGGCGCGTTTGCGGCGGTCGTCGTGTTCCAGCCGGAGCTGCGCAACGCGCTTGCCCGCCTGGGTCAATCGCGCTTCATGCGCGCGTTTTCCCGCGGCGACCGGCAATCGGTGGCGGAAGAGATTGCGGAGGCGCTCGATCGCCTGTCGCGCGCGAGCACCGGCGCGATCATCGCCGTCGAAGGCGATATCGGGCTCGAGGAATTCATCACCACCGGCGTGCCGATGGAAGCGAAGGTATCGGCCGACCTGCTGACGACGATCTTCACGCCCTATTCACCGCTGCACGACGGCGCAATCCTGATTCGCGGGGACCAGATCATCGGCGCGGGGTGCGTGCTGCCGCTCACGCAGTTCAAGGTCGCCGACAAATCGCTCGGCACCAGGCATCGCGCGGCACTCGGTCTGTCCGAGGAGACCGATGCGACAGTCCTGGTCGTATCCGAAGAGACCTCGACGATTTCGGTCGCGAGTCACGGCCTCCTCTATCGGCATCTCACGCCGCAGCAGGTGCGCGACCTGCTCTCGGGCGCCGTCTCGCACTTGGAAGGCGGCGAGCGCGTGACGCAGCCTGCCACCTAAGCCCCCCTACCGGGAGGCGGCCGCGGTCGCCCTCCTGGTGCTCATCGGGTATGTGATCACGCTGGCGCCCACCGTCACGCTGTGGGACGCGGGCGAATTCATCACCGCCGCAAAAGTGCTCGGCGTGCCCCATCCGCCAGGCACACCGCTGTTCGTCCTCATGGGCCATGTCTGGGCCGGCTTCCTCAGGATTGGCGGGTACGCCTGGCGGACCAATCTGATGAGCGCCTGCTTCTCCGCGTCCGGCGCCGGCTGTCTCTTTCTGGTGGCGCACCGGCTGCTCGTCGGCGAGGTCAGCTGGCTGCGCATCGGCGGTGCCGTTGCGGCCGCGATCCTGTCCGCGTTTCCGTTTACACACTGGCAGAACAGCAACGAGACGGAGGTCTACGCGGTGGCGACGTTCAGCATCGCCGCCGTCTCCTGGCTCGCCGTCCGGTGGCGCGACCTCCGTGGCACGGCGCGCGCGCCGCACATCCTGCTGCTGATCGTCTACCTCGCCGCGCTCTCGATCGGCAATCACCTGCTCGCGTTGCTCGTCGGGCCCGCCCTGTCGGTGTTCATGCTGCACACGCTGCGCGCGTCGCCCGCGGCCGATCCCGCCGAGCGCCGGATGGAGTGGGCGGAGTGGGGTGCGCTCAGCGCGCTGTGGATCGTGCTGGTCGCGGTGGGCCTGGGGAGCGGGAAACTGCTCCTGCTGGGCGGCTTGCTGCTGCTTGCCGCGGTGGTGTTCTGCATGCGAAGTGGCTCGTGGGCGTTCCCCATCCTGGCGATCGGGGTGGCCGCCGTTGGGATCTCCATCTACACCTTCCTCTATATCCGCTCCGGCCTGCACCCGATCCTCAACGAGGCGCAGCCCGACCACTGGAGCAGCCTGTTGGCCGTGATCCGGCGCGAGCAGTTCGGCAGCCGCGGCCTGCTGGACAACCCCATGGTACCAGGGGCTCCCCGCACGCTGATCGTCTTCGGACAGCAGTTCCTCAATTACTTCCAATACTGCTCCTGGCAGTGGGCGCGCGGGTTGCCGTTCGGTGCGATGGTCATCGTCGCGCTCGGGTTTTTCACGCTGGGGAGTTTGGGATTCGAGTTCGCGCGCCGCCGCGATGTGGGATTTGCGTACCTGCTCGGCGCGCTGTGGCTCGTCACCGGCATCGGTCTCGTCATTTACATGAATTTCAAGGCCGGGTACTCGATGTTCTGGGACCGATACCCGACCATCGAACAGCACGAAGTGCGCGAGCGCGACTACTTCTTCGTGGTGAGCTTCCAGGTCTGGGGAATGTTCGCCGCGTTCGGGCTCGTGCGCCTCGTGCGGCGGTTGTCCGAACTCGGCCGCGTCGCAATCGCGCGCGTGAGTATCGCGCTGGCGTCACTCATCACGCTGCTGCCCGTGGGCGCCAACTTCACCGCTGCCTCGCGCCGGCACGGACCGGACGCGACCATCGCGCGCGACTTTGCCTACAACATGCTGCAATCGGTCGAGCCGTACGGTGTGCTGTTCGGATTCGGCGACAACGACACCTTCCCGGTGTGGTATCTCCAGGAGGTCGAAGGCATCCGTCAGGACGTGACGCAGATAAACCTTTCACTCGCCAATCTCGATTGGTACCTGCGCCAGCTGGCCGCGCGGCCCGCGCGCCCGTTCGATGCGGCGCACGCACCGGCCGCGTACCGGGCACTCGCGTCGCGCCCCCCTCAGCCTCCGCCAGGTCCGGTGCTGCAGCTGACGGAGCGCGACATCGACGAAATGCAGCCGATGGAGCTCGGACAGGACGGGGTGTTCCGCGCGGGTGGTGTGGAGCTGGTGTTCCGCAAGGGAAAGCGGCTGCTGACGGCGGATCAGGTGATCCTGTTCACGCTCGCCACCTATCTCCCCACGCGACCCGTCACGTTCGGCGTGTCGTCGGGACGTGGCTCCTGGCTCGGGCTCGATCCTGACCTGCTGTTCCAGGGACTCGTCTTCAAAGTCGATCCGCGTGCCGACTCGACGCGCCGCTTCGTGCGCGGCATTCAAGGCCCGCTGGTGGACACGGCACGCACGCGCATGCTCGTGGACTCGGTATTCACGTGGGGACGGCTCTTTCGTACCGATTCACTCGAGCTCGAGCCGGCGGCGCAACAGGTCGCGACGTCCTTTGCGACGCCGTTTTTGGAGCTCGGGAATGCCGCGGCGGTGCGAGGCGACCAGCGCCACACCCTGGACTACCTGCGCCGTGCCTACCATTTGAATCCGAGCCAGGCGCTCGCCGACATCATCCACCGCGTGGAAACGCAAGGAGTTCAGAGCCTCTTTAGCCGCTAGGTGTCCGTCCCCCTTATATTGAAAGGCTATGGCTTTCGAGGCCCTGCCGGAGCGTTTGGCGCAGGTGAGGGCCGAGATTGCGCGACTCGCGGCGCAGCCCGTCACGATCGTCGCGGTGACCAAGGGGTTCGGGACGGACGCGGTCCGGGCGGCACGCGACGCGGGGCTCGCCGACATCGGCGAAAACCGCGTCCAGGAAGCGCTGCAAAAGCAAGAGGAGTTGGGAGCTGGGAATCAGGAGTTGGGGATTCGGTGGCATTTGATCGGCCATCTGCAGCGCAACAAGGCCAAACTCGTGCCCGGGCGCTTCGAGCTGGTGCATTCTGTGGACTCGCTCGAGCTCGCCACCGAGCTCGCCAAGCGCGCGGCCGCGCCGGTGCGCGTGCTCTTGCAGGTGAATGTGGCCGGCGAGTCCCAGAAGAGCGGCTGCGCACCCGACCAGACGCCGGCGCTGGCGCGACAGGTCGCCGCGTTCGAGCATCTGCGATTGGAAGGCTTGATGACGATGGCGCCGTTTACGGATGACGTGGACGTGCAGCGCCGGACGTTCCGGGGGCTGCGCGTCCTGCGCGATAGGATCAAGGAGGAGGAAGGAGTATGGCTGCCGACCCTCTCGATGGGGATGTCCGGCGACTACGCTTCAGCGGCCCTAGAGGGAGCAACGGTGATCCGATTGGGTACAGTCCTGTTCGGTCCGAGGACATGACGGATCCCGCGTTTACCCTGACGCCGCTCGACATCCGCAAGCAGGAGTTCCGCAAGAGCCTGCGCGGCTATGACACGGCGGGCGTCGAGGATTTCCGCATGCGCGTCGCCGATGTGCTGGAGCGCGCCAACCGTGAGCGCCAGGTGCTCGAGGAGCGCGTCCACGCGCTGACCGAGCACCTGCGCGTGTTCCGGGAGCGCGAAAAGGCGATGAACGAGGCGCTGGTGGCCGCGCAGCAGCTGCGCCAGGAGACGCGCGTCGCCGCCGAGCGTGAGGGGCAGGTGATCGTGCGCGAGGCGGAGGCCCAGGCGAAGCGGCTGCTCGACGAGGCCAAGAGCTTGGAGAGTACGGTCAAGGCGCGGATGGCCGAGACCGAGCGCCAGTTTCAACAATACGTCGGCGGTTTTCGCGCGCTCCTCGAGCGCCAGCTCGCCGAGCTTCGGGCACTCGACGGCCAAAAGTGACCGGGGTTGCCGTTGCCGATGCGGTCCGCGCCGTCCAGTCGCGGACCGCGATCGTTCCGGAGGTCGCGGTGATCCTCGGCACGGGCCTCGGTGCGCTCGCCGATGAACTGCACACCGAGGCGACGATCCCGTATCCCGAGATTCCCGGATTTAGGGCGCCCACGGTCGAGACGCACGCCGGGCGGCTGTTGTTCGGAACGATCGGCAAACGCCGCGTCGCGATCATGCAAGGGCGCTTCCATCGCTACGAGGGGTACACCCTGCAGCAGGTCGCCTTTCCCGTGCGCGTGCTGCGGACGCTCGGCGCCAAAACGCTGATCGTGTCCAACGTTTCGGGCGGCATGCATCCGCTGTGGGCGACCGGGGATCTCGTGCTCATTTCCGACCACATCAATCTGCTCGGCGACAACCCGCTGGTCGGTCCGAATGTCGATGCCGAGGGCCCGCGCTTTCCCGACATGTCGACGGCCTACGATCCGGCGCTGCGGAAGCTGGCGCACCACGTTGCGCTCGAACACCAGATCGTGCTGCGCGAGGGCGTGTACGTCGCCGTCCCGGGCCCGAATCTCGAAACCCGCGCGGAGTACCGCATGTTGCGCGCGCTGGGTGCCGATGTCGTGGGCATGAGTACCGTGCCCGAGGTGATCACCGCCGTGCATCAAGGCATGCGCGTGCTCGGCCTGTCGATCATTACCGATAATTGCTTGCCGGACGCGCTCGAGCCGACGTCGGTCGAGGCGATCATCGCCGTGGCCCGCGCCGCGGAACCCAAGCTCGCCACGCTCGTGCGCGGCGTTCTGGAGCAGCTCTAGCCGATGGCATATCCGTCTTCCGATTTGACGCAAGGGCTCGACGCGCTCGAGAAGCAGCTGCTCGCGACCTGGAAGCACGAGCGCCTGTTCGCGCGCGTGGGCGACGCCACCCGGTATGGGCCCCCGTTCGTCTTCTTCGAGGGGCCGCCGACCGCGAACGGCCAGCCGGGCATTCATCACGTCTTTTCGCGGACGCTCAAGGATCTGATCTGCCGCTACCACACGATGCTCGGCCAGCGCGTCACGCGCATCGCGGGTTGGGATACGCACGGCCTGCCGGTCGAAATCGAAGTCGAAAAAATGCTGAACATCAGCGGCAAGAAGGACATCGAGGCGTTCGGGGTCGAGAAGTTCAATCGGCTCTGCCGGGAAAGCGTCTTCAAGTACAAGGCCGATTGGGAGGCGTTGTCCGATCGGATCGCCTACTGGCTCGACTACGATCACCCCTACATCACGTACAGCAACGACTACATCGAGACGGTGTGGTGGCTGCTGCAGCGGCTGCACGAGAAGGCGCTGCTGTACCGCGGGCACAAAGTGCTACCGTATTGCCCGCGGTGCGGGACGGCGCTGTCCTCGCACGAAGTCGCGCAAGGCTACGACACGGTGCAGACGAACTCCGTCTACGTGACGTTCCCACTCGCGGAGGACCGCGCACGCCAGCTCGTCATCTGGACCACGACGCCGTGGACGCTGCTGTCGAACGTCGCCGTCGCCGTCCATCCCGATCTCGAGTACGGCGAGTGGGAAGTGGAGGGGGTGCGCTATATCGCTGCGGTCCAGCGCGCCGGCGACGTGCACGTGCACGGCAAGCCGCTCGCTACCGCGTCCCGCGTGGCGACGTATCCCGGCCGCGATCTGGTCGGCCGGAAATACCTCCGGCCGCTCGACGAGGTGCCAATGCCCGCGGATCGCCGCGGCCAGCGGGCGGTCGTGGTGGCGGGCGCGTTCGTCACGGCCGACGAGGGCACGGGGCTCGTCCATATGGCCCCCGCGTTCGGCGCGGATGACTACGCCGCCGCCCAACAGTACGGCCTCGTGTTCATCAATCCCGTGGCGGCCGACGGGACGTTCACCGGGACGAACTGGCCGGAGATCGAGGGCAAGCTCGTCACCGACAAGGAAACGAATCGCATCATCATCGAGCGGCTGAAGCAGGTCGGGCGCTGGCTCGAGACTCGGCCCTACACGCACTCGTATCCGTTCTGCTGGCGCTGCGACTCGCCGCTCATCTACTACGCCCGGAGCTCGTGGTTCGTGCGCACGACCGCGGCCAAGGCGCGGATGCTCGAAGTGAATCGCGAAGTCGACTGGCATCCGCCGGAGACCGGCGCGGGCCGCTTCGGCGAGTGGCTCGAGAACAACATCGATTGGGCGTTGTCGCGCGACCGCTACTGGGGCACACCGCTCAACGTGTGGGAGTGCGACGTCGAGCGCGAGCACCGCGACGTGATCGGATCCTACGACGAGCTGGCGGAACGCTGGGGCAAAGCGCTCCCGTCGGACTTCGATCCGCACAAACCGTACATCGACACGTATACCTGGGCCTGTCGGGACTGCGGCGGCACGATGCGGCGGGTCCCGGAAGTGATCGATGCGTGGTTCGACTCGGGGTCGATGCCGTACGCCCAGTGGCACTACCCCTTCGAGCACGAGGCCGATTTCAAGGAGCACTTCCCGGCCGATTACATCTGCGAAGGCGTGGACCAGACGCGCGGCTGGTTCTACTCGCTGCTCGCGATCGGCGTGACGGTGTTCGACTCGTCCGTCTACAAGCACGTAATCGTCAACGACCTGCTGCTCGACGAACACGGCGCGAAGATGTCGAAGAGCCGCGGCAACATCGTCGATCCCTGGAACGTGATCGGCGAGCACGGCGCGGATGCCGTGCGGCTCTACTTGTGCGGGCAGAGCCAGGTGTGGCTCCCCAAGCGCTTCGATGTGCGACAGATCCCGGATGTGGCGGGCGGCTTCCTCAACACCTTGCGCTCCACCTACGACTTCTTCCGGCGCTACGCCCAGGACTGGCAGCCACCCGCGGAAGAGGACCGCACGCCGCCGGCCGGGCGTCCGTCGCCGGATCGATGGCTGCTCGCGCGGCTGGACGAGGTCGTCGCGCAGGTGCGGCAGGCATGGTCCACGTACGACGTGACGGCCGGGGTCCGCGCCATCATGGACTTCGTCAGCGAGGACCTGTCGCGTTGGTACATCCGCCGCAACCGGCCGCGCTTTTGGGCCCCCGATCGGGCGACCGACCCGGTGGCGCTCGAAACGCTGCACGAGACCCTCGTGGCGGCCGTGCGGCTCCTCGCCCCGGCCGCCCCATTCATCTCTGACTGGGTGCACCGGGCCCTGACGGGAACCTCCGCCCACCTCGCGCCCTTCCCGGTCGACCGGGGGCATCGGGAGCCTGAGCTGCTCGCGGCCATGAATACGGTTCGGAAGCTGGCCTCCCTCGCCCGGGCGGCCCGGGAATCGCGCAATCTGCGGGTCCGGCAGCCCCTCGCCCGCATGCAGCTGGCCGTGCCGGCGGCCGTCCAGGGCCCGGCCTTGTCAGACCTGTTAGATATTCTGGCTGCCGAAGTCAACGTGAAATCGGTACACGTCGTGGCGTCCGACCACGATCTGGTGCGGCTCCGCGGGAAGGCGAACTTTCGGACCCTCGGAAAACGCTACGGCAAAGACACACCGCAGGCGGCCGTGGCGGTTGCCGAGCTCGTGCCGGAGCAATTGCAGGCGCTCGAGCAGGGCGCGACGGTCCAGGCCGGCGCATTTGAGGTTCGACCGGAGGATGTGACCGTCACGCGCGAAGTCGCGAGCGAGTGGCTCGTGCAGGCCGACGGACCGTACGTCGTCGCGCTCGATCCGGCGTTGACCGAGGATCTGATCCAGGAAGGGCTGGCCCGTGAGGTCGTGAATCGCGTGCAGCGCCTGCGCAGAGATGCGGGTTACGAATATACGACGCGCATTGAGTTGAGCATCGCCGGTGCAGCAGAGGTGGTTGCCGCGACTCGCGCGTTTCAAGGGTTTGTCGAAGGTGAAACATTGGCACGCCGCATGGTGTTGGGAGCAGTGCTCGACGAACCCGATTTACAGCGTGACGTAGACATCGAAGGACGCCAGACGACGATTGCGCTCCGGCGTCACGACGGAAGAAAGGGCGGAACCCGATAATGCCGACTAAGTCGACGAAGGTGAAGGCCAAGAGTGGTGGCCTCAATAAAAAGCAGCTGACCCATCTCGAGAAGCGGTTGCTCGAAGAGCGCGCCCGCGTCATCAAGGAGCTGGGCCACTACGGTGAGTCGTTCAACTCGAGCCTCCAGGCGTCCGACGGGGATCTCTCGAGCTACACCTTCCACATGGCCGATCAGGGCACCGACGCGATGGAGCGCGAGAAGCAGTTTCTGTTCGCGTCGCAGGAAGGGCGGTACCTGTGGCACGTGAACGAGGCGCTGCGCCGGCTGTACAGCGCGCCCGAGCGGTTCGGGCGCTGCGAGCAGTGCGGCGAGCTGATCGGATTCGATCGCCTCGACGCGCTCCCCCACGCGCGACTCTGCATCAAGTGCAAGGCGAAAGAGGAAGATGGTAAGCGCCGCTGAGCGCCGGCTGTTTTGGGGAACGGCGGTCGCGGTCGTCGTTTCCGATTTCGTGTCCAAACTGATCGCGGAATCATTCCTGGCGCGGCGGCTGCCGCTCCCGATCATTGGCGACACGGTCCAGTTGCGGCTCGTCTACAATGAAGGGGCCGCCTTCGGCCTGCACGTGGGCGACAACTCGCGCTGGATCTTCATGGCGCTGGCCGTCGTCGCGCTGTTCGTGCTCGCCTCGCTCGTGCGCAGCACGCGTCCCGGCGACCGCTTCCGGCTGCTCGCGCTGGCGCTGGTCTGCGGCGGCGCGGTCGGCAACCTCATCGACCGCATTCGCAGCGCGCAGGGCGTCGTCGACTTCGTCGATGTCGGCGTCGGCGCGTGGCGCTGGCCCACGTTCAACGTGGCCGACTCGGCCATCACGATCGGCGCCATCGCCCTCGGACTTTCGCTCTGGCAGGAAGGCCGCGCGCAACAGCGGGCTAAGGAGGCTCGGGCGGCCGAGCCTTGAACATCACCTTCTGTGTTGTTCGCACCACTGAACGCCTCGATCGCTTCCTCGCCGACCAGCTCGCCCTCTCTCGTACACAAGCCGGACGCCTCATCGCCGATAAACGCGTGACCGCGCGCGGCAAGCCGCTGCGTGCATCCGCGGTGCTCGAGCCCGGGATCGAGGTCACGGTGGAGCTCCCGGAAAAGGAAGCGCCGCGGACGTTCGCCCCTGCGCACGCGGAGTTGCGGTTCGTCTTTGAAGACGAGCACCTCGCCGTCCTCGACAAACCCGCCGGTCTCGTCGTCCATCCGGGGCCCGGTCATTGGGACGACACGCTGGTAAATGTGCTGGTGGGGCGGGGCACCGAGCTGTCGCGAGGCGCCACGGAAGGCCGCCCCGGCATCGTGCACCGGCTCGATCGCGACACGTCCGGATTGCTGGTCGTCGCGAAGACTGATCTCGCGCACCGCAGGCTCGCGGGCGCAATCGAACGACGCGCCGTCAAGCGCGTGTATGCGGCGATCGTGTGGGGGCACCTGCGCAAAAGTGCGGTCGACATCGAAGCGCCGATCGCGCGCCACCCCACAGAGCGCAAGCGCATGACCGTGGCGCAGGGTGGCCGGCACGCCGTGACGCATGCGGGCGTCGTGGCCCGCTTCGCGCATACCGATCTCCTCCGCGTCCGCCTCGGCACCGGCCGGACCCATCAAATCCGCGTGCACCTGGCGCACGTGGGTTGCCCGATCGTCGGGGACCGCGAGTACACGTTCGGCGGCAGCCGGCGGGTGACGCCCTCGGCGCGGATGGAAGCCGAGCGTCTCGAAGCGCTCGCGCCGCGCCAGCTGCTGCACGCGGCGGCCCTGTCGTTCGTTCATCCGGTGACCAGTGAGCCGATCGCCGTGACGTCCGAATGGCCTGCTGACTTGCGTCCCGCGCTAGCGGAAGCGGCAGCGGACGCAAATTTGCTTGCTCAGCGCAACCCCTTGCAGTATCTTGGCTTCTTCGCATCCGATGACTGACGGAAGCCTCGTCTCCGCTCGCCTGCTCGTGTTCCGCGTGGGCACACTGGCATGCGCGGCCGAGGTGGACCAAGTGCGGGAGATTCTCCCGCGGCTCCCAACGACGCGTATTCCGGGCGCGCCCCCGGTCGTGGCGGGGCTGGTGAATGTCCGCGGCACACTGGTGACGGTCGTGGAAGGGTGGCGTGCCTTGGGTCTTCCGGCCCCCCCCACCCCCCCCACTCCCCCACCTTCCGCAAGCGCTCCCAGCTCCGCTCTCGAGGTCGCCGCGGGCTCGACGCTTATCCTCGAAATGGGGCGGAACGGGGAAAGCACGGAGGGCGGGGGGGGGGCCGAAAAGGGTTCGCACCGGCTGCTCGGCTTTACGGTTGACGAAGTACTCGATATGCTGGCCGCGGGCGACACCACGCTGGAGGAACGGCGCGATCTGCCGGGCGTCGATCCCACGCTGGTCCGCGCGGTGGGCCGGCGGAACGGAGACCTGTTCATCGTACTCGATGTCGCGGCGCTGTTGGGCCCGATTCTGACTTCCTAAGGAGCGAGCAGTGAGCCACACGGTTCTCGTCTGTGATGACGCCATCTTCATGCGCACGATGATCAGCGACATCCTGGGACAGGCCGGATTCGAGGTCGTCGGCGAGGCGGAAACCGGCACGCAAGCGGTGGAGAAGTATCGGCAGCTCAAGCCGGACCTTGTCACGATGGACATCGTGATGCCGGACATGGGCGGCATCGATGCCGTCCGCGAGATCGTCAAACAGGATCCTGATGCGAAGATCCTGATGTGCAGCGCCATGGGGCAACAGGCGCTGGTCGTCGAGGCCATTCAGGCGGGCGCCAAAGACTTCGTTGTCAAGCCGTTCCAGCCCTCCCGCGTGCTCGAAGCCGTGCAGCGCGTTCTGGGCTAGCCATGGACCTGTCGCAGTACGCCGAGCTGTTCCTGGCGGAAAGCCGCGAACACTTGAGCGCCTGCAATCAGTTGTTGCTCGAGTGGGAGCGGAACCCGGCGGCGGCCGAGCCGGTCGGCGGCCTGTTCCGTGCCGTGCATACGATCAAAGGGATGGCGGCGACGATGGGCTATGGCCGCGTCGCCGATCTCGCCCACCGCATGGAGAACCTGCTCGACCACCTGCGCCGCAGCGGTCACGCACCTGCCGAAGACATCATTCAGCTGCTGTTTCGCGCCACCGATGCGCTGGAGAAAGTGGTCGGGCTCGCCGTCGCCGGTCGCGAGCGCGAAGCCGATCTCGCCATACTCGCCGACATCGATCGAGCCGCCGTCCAGGCGAAACCCGCGCCGCAACCCAGCGCGCTCGCGCGACACTTCGTCGCATCCCCCGAACCGCCTGAATCCCCAGGCGGACCTGCTGCGCCTGCTCCGTCTCTAGGATCCGGGCTCCTCATCGCCGTCGTGATCAGACCGGAGGCTCCCCTCAAAGGGGGCCGGGCGATGCTCGTCGTTCGCAAGCTGCAGGCGTTGGGCACGGTGCGCCGGGTGCAGCCGCCGCCCGCCGCCTTCGAGTCGGATGACTTCGATGGTCGATTCGTGGTCGAGCTCGACACCGCCGTGGCGGCCCCAGACATCGAGACCGCCGTCCGATCGGTGGGAGACGTCGAGGGCGTGTCGCTGGGCGGGGGAACGGACGAAGGGCAGGTCAGCCCGGCCGAAAGCGCGGCCGGTGGTGCGGGGGAGAAAGGACGCGGTCGTCACATCCGCGTCGATCTCCGGCGCCTCGACACCCTCATGGACTTGATCGGCGAGCTCGTCACCGAGCGCGGCCGTCTGAACGAGCTGGCCGCACGCTGGGTGGGCAAGGATCCGGAGATCGATGATGTCGCGATCCACGTCTCGCGTCTCGCCTCCGACCTCCAGAACGAAATCATCCAGGCGCGGATGACGCCGGTGTGGCAGGTGTTCGATCGCTTTCCGCGTCTCGTGCGCGACGTAGCGCGGCAGCTCGGCAAGCAGGTGGCGTTTCGTGTCGAGGGCAAGGAAATCGAGCTCGATCGCCAGATCCTCGATGAGCTGGGCGACCCCTTGATGCATCTGCTCCGCAATGCCGTGGACCACGGCATCGAGCCGCCCGCCGAGCGCAAACGGCACAAGAAGGATCCCGAGGGGGAAATCGTGCTGGCGGCCGTGCGCGAGCGCTCGAGCGTGGCGATCAGCATCTCGGACAACGGGCGCGGCATCGATCGGGCGCAAATCCTGGAGAAGGCGAAGCGCGAAGGAGTGCTCGGCCAGCACGTGGAGTCGCTGTCGGACGACCAGCTGCTGCGCGTGATCGCGCGGCCCGGCTTCTCGACGGCGGAGTCGGTGACGGCCGTCTCCGGGCGCGGCGTGGGCATCGATGTCGCCATGACGCGCATCCGCGCCCTGGGTGGCTCGATCGAAATCCGGACCGAGCCGGGAAAGGGCACCGCGTTCGTGCTGCGGTTGCCGGTCACCCTCGCGATTGTGCGTGCGCTGATCGCCGCCGTCGGCCACGAGCGCTACGCGCTGCCGCTCACGTACGTCGCCGAGACCGTGGAGTTCGGCACGACGCCGCTCACGACGATGGAAGGCAAAGATGCGATCGTGCTGCGCGATCGCGTGATTCCGCTGGTGGATCTGCGGAAACTGCTCGGCACCAATGGCGGAGCCCCCGCGCCGCCTCCTCGCCGCCCGGTGATCGTGTTGGAAATGGGAGAGCGTCGCGCCGGCATTGTGGTGGATGGGATGTTGAGCCAGCAGGAGATTGTCGTGAAGGCCTTCGACGCGCCGCAGGGCACGCTGCCGGTCTTCAGCGGCGCCACGATCATGGGCGACGGAGTGCCCGCGCTGATTCTCGATGCGGCCGGACTGGTCTAGGTTTTCACACCCTTCAGGGTGTGAAGGGAGCGAGGCATGGAAGACGTCCGTGATCTGAAAGCCCTGCAGCTCGACGCCTTGAAAGAGGTCGCCAACATCGGGGCGGGCCACGCCGCGACGGCGCTGTCACAGCTCACGCACCGCCGCATCATGATCTCGGTCCCCGAGATCAATATCGCACGCCTCGAGGACGTGCCGGGGTTGATCGGCGATCCGCAGGAGGTCGTCGCCGCGGTCCTCATGCACATGCTCGGCGATCTCACGGGACGGACACTGCTGCTGTTCCCGGAGCCTGTCGGCCGGCAGCTGTGCGACATGCTGCTCAAGCGCCCGCTCGGCACCACGAAGGCGTTCGAGACGATCGAGCAGTCGTGTCTGAAAGAAGCCGGCAACATCCTGTCGGGCGCCTACATGAACGCCCTGTCGGAGTTCATGGGCATGCTGCTGCTGCCGTCGGTGCCGAGTCTGGTGGTGGACCTGTCGGCCGCCGTCCTCACGACCACGTACCTCAATTTTGGGCATGATCGCGACTTCGTGTTTTGCGTCGAAACGGAGTTCAGCATCGAGGCCCAAGACGGGCTGCGCGGCCACTTTCTGCTCCTGCCCGACCTGGCGTCCCTCAAGGCCATCTTCGACGCCATTCGGCTGACTTGACGGTCTCAGAGCGTGACGTCGCCGTCCTGAGGTCTTTTGCCCGCCGGATCGACCCATCCGATGCGGGCGCGCACAACAATCTCGGCGTTCTCTACTACCAGAAAGGCCTCGTGCCCGAGGCCATCGAGCAGTTCACGCGGGCGCTCGAGCTCGACCCCCGCATGCAGGTCGCGCAGCGCAACCTCGAGATCGCCTATCACAAGACCGGCTACTATGACCGGCGGGTCGCCGAGCTGCAGGAGAAGCTGCGGCAGGCGCCCGACGAGCGTGACCCGCGCTGGGAGCTGGGCCGTACCTACGCGATCCTCGGCGTCTTCGAGGACGCGGTCGCCGAGTTCGAGGAGCTGCTGGCCCACAAGCCGAGCGACGTGGCCGCGATCATTCAGCTCGGGCTCGCCGAAAAGGCGCGGGGGCGGTTGGAAGTGGCGACGGAGTGGTTCCTGCGGGCCGCCGAGGCCGAGCCGGATTCTTCCGTCGTGCAGTTCTATCTCGGCGAGGTCTACTACAATCGCGGGCTGAACGAGCCGGCCCTCGCGGCGCTCGAGCGCGCGGTCACGCTCAATCCGGACAATGCGAACGCGCACTATCTGATGGCGTTCGTCCTGGGTGACATGGGCCGGCACCAGGACGCGCGGGCCTCCTCCAAGCGCGCGATTCAGCTGAATCCGCCGCTCGCGCGGGCGCAGACGAATTTGTCGTTGGAGCGCTATCGCGCCGAGCGCCAGTCGGCCGAGCAGCGGCTGCGCGAGCAGCCCACGCCGGAAGTCGCCGAGGGCAGCGAGCTCGCGCATTACAATCTCGGCCTCGCGTTCCGGCAGAAGGGCTACTACACCGAGGCCCTGCGCGAATATCGCCTCGCGATCGAGCGCGGCGAGGATCGGCGGCTCGTGCGCCAGGCGATGGCGGAGGTGCACCTCCTCAAGCGTGACTTCACCGACGCGCTCGAGCTGTACGAGTCCCTCATCCACGAGACTGCCGATTCGCCGAAGCTCTGGAACGAGCGGGGCGTCGTGCTCCATCAGGCGGGGCGCACGGCGGACGCCCTGACCTCCTACCGGCAGGCGACGGAGGTCGATCCGCGCTACGCGCTCGCCTGGAATAACGTCGGGGTGGTCCTCGCGCACCAGAGCGACGCCGACGATGCGATTGAGGCCTTTCGGAAGGCGCTGCAGCTGTCCCCACAATTTGTCGGTGCGCGCCTCAACCTCGCACTGCTCCTGACTCATCTGCGCCGCTTCCAGCTCGCGCTCGAAGCGTACCGCCAGGTGCTCGCCGATCAGCCGGCCTCCGCGGCCGCTTGGAATGGCGTGGGGTTGGTCCTGGTAGAGCTCAAGCGCTTTCCCGACGCGCGCAACGCGTTCGTCCGCGCCGTGGAGGCCGATCCGCACAACGCGGGCGCACACTACAACCTGAGTTTCACCCTCTCGAACCTTGGCGATTACGACGGCGCCCTGCGCGCTACCAAGCGCGCGCTGGAGCTCGATCCGTATTACGTGTCGCAGAAATTCGCGCTGGCGATCGATCTGCAATACGAGACGGTGGCGATCGGGATCGTCCCCGAGATCTCGGCCGATGTCACCGCCGAGAGTCTCGGCGGCGAGTTTGCGTTCGATCAACGTTTGCTCGACAACATCTTCCAGGAGCTGGAGCCGGCGGCGACGGCAGCGCAGGCTGCGCCTGGCGGTCTTGCCAAGAAAGCCGACGATCCGCTCGCGCTCGCGCGCGACTACGTCAGCAAGGGGATGATGGACCTCGCGGTCGCCGAAGCGATGCGCGCCGTCCAGCGCGGCGCCGATCGCGGCCAGGCCGCGACGATGATCGGCGACATTTATGCGCGGCGTGGGTTGCACGGCGAAGCCCTGGAGCGGTACCGCGAGGCGCGCACGCTCGATGCCGCCAACTCGGCCGCCGTCCTGGGTGAAGTGAAAAGCCTGCTCGCGGTGCATCGGGGGGCGGAGGCGCTGCCGCTCGCCGAAGAGCTCGTGGCGACGGCGCCGGACGACGTGGAGGTGTTGGTCGCCGCCGCCCGCGCGCGGGCCGCCACCGGCGACGCCGCGGGCGCGCTCACCGCCTTGCGCCAGGCCCAGACGCGCGCGCCCGCGCGTGCCGACCTGCACAAGCTGCAGGGGGACATCGCCCTCAAGGTCGGCGACCGGCAAGGCGCGCGCGCCGCGTATCGCGCGGCGCTCGATCTGGATGCGGGATTCGTGCAGGTCTGGCTCGAGCTCGGCCGGCTACACGAACAGGATGAAGAATGGGCGGACGCGCAGCGCGCGTTTGAAGCCGCGCTCGAGGCCTTGCCAACTTTTCACGAGGCGGGCCTGGCGCTGGCCGACCTGCTGCGCCGCTCCGGCAACGCCCGCGCCGCGATCCTCCGGCTCGCCGACATGTTGGAGCAGGACCTCTACGACATGGACGCGCTGCTGCTGCTGGGCCGCGCGCTGCTGGATGACAAGCGGCCGGCCGAGGCGCTGGAAGCATTCCGCCGCGCGCTCAAGTTCGATCCCCGGCACACCGGCGCGCTGTTTTATCTCGGGGCTACGCTGGCGCGGCTGCAGCGCTACGGCGAGGCGGTCGATGCCTGGGACCGCGTGACGCGCATCGATCCGGGCGGTCCGTTCGCGCAGCGCGCGCGCATGCACGCGCGGACCGCCGTCGACCTGCAGCACATTTTCTCGACCTCGGACGCGGCCTAGCGCATGGCGATCGAAGGACCGCTAAAGGAGCTCGGGATTCACGACGTCTTCCAGCTGCTGGACTTGAGCCGGAAGACGGGCGCGCTGCGCGTGACGTCCGAGCTACGGCACAACGAGGGCACGATCTACTTCGACAACGGCGTGGTCGTGTCCGCGGAGATCCGCAGCAACCCGCATCCGCTGGGCGCACTGCTGCTGCGCACCGGCAAGATCACCGAGGCCGATCTCGAACGCGCGCGCGACATGCAGCAACGCCAGGGCGATAAGCGCCGGCTCGGCGAAATCCTCGTGGCCCTCGGCGTGATCACGAAGGGCGAAGTCGAGCGCCAGGTGCGCTTCCAGATCGAGGAAGTGGTCTTCGAGGTCATGAGCTGGAACGAGGGCTACTTCTCGTTTGCCGAGCAGTCGGAAAGCAAGGTGCCCACGGAGGTCACGGTGCGGATTCCCGTCGAGGCGCTCCTGATGGAGGGCGCGCGCCGCATCGACGAGTGGTCGCGGATCGAGAACCGCATTCCGCACGTCGGCGTCGTCCCATCGCTCGCGCCACCGCCCGAAGGAGGCGGCGGTGAGCTCGATCTCCTGCCGCCGGAGTGGGAAGTGCTCGCCCTCATCGACGGCGAGCGGTCGGTCCGCGGCCTGGCGACGGAGCTGGGGCGGTCGGACTTCGAAGTCGCGAAAACGCTGTTCGGCCTCGAAAGTGCGGGCGTGATCGTCCTGGTGGATCCGGGGACGGCGAAGCGCGGCCGGCCGAGTGCCGCGGGCGAGCTGGTCGAGCTGGCCGCGAAAGCCGAGCGGGCGCTCCTCGCCAAGGATCTCGACGCCGCCCGCGCCGCCGCCGAGCAAGCCGGGAACATGCAGCCGCACGACGCGACCGTGCACCTGCTGCTGGGCCGGATTCATCTGGCGCAGGGGCACGCGTCCGCGGCCGCCGAGGAGCTGCGCCGCGCGCTGCGGCTGGATCCGTTGCTGGCCGCGGCACATCGCCAGCTGGGATTTGCGCTCGTCGCCATGGGGCGGTTCGGGGAGGCAGTGCAGAGCTGGGATCAATGGGAGCGTCTGGCCCGCACGCCCGAGGAGGAAGCGCAGCGGGCGGATGTGCACCGCGCGCGCGAGGCCGCCCGAGTGTTCGCTCATGGATGACATCCGCGCACTCTCCGCCCAGCTCGCCCAGGATCCGCAAAGCCTCGTGTTTCTGCGGCTGGGCGAGGCGTTGCGACGCAAAGGGCAGCTCGAGGCGGCGCTGCGTGTGGCGATGAACGGCCTCGAGCGCCATCCGCATCTCGCCGACGCGCATGACCTGTACGCGCGCATTCTGACCGACAAGCACGACTACGAACGTGCCTTCGACGAGTGGGACATGGCGGTCCGTATCGCGCCCCATCATACGGGCGCGTTGAAGGGACTCGCGTTCCTCTATTTCAAAGTCGGCGACATCGAGCAGGCGGAAGCGCACCTTGCCGCGGCGAAGCGAGTCGAGCCGGACGATCCCAGCATCGAGCAGGCGATCGCGATGATGCGGAAGGGTGCGTCTCCGCCGGAACCCTCCGCCGCGGCCGCCGACTCATCTACCGCCGCTTCACCTACCGCCGCCTCATCTACCGCCCAGGCGCCGCACGGCAGCGGGCTCGATGAAGCGCGAGTCTTCGCCGGATTGGAAGGAGCGAACGAAGGGTTGCTGCTCATTGACGGCGCCGGGAGAGTGCTCGGTGGAGCGCTGAAGGATCGGGCCGGCACGGATGTGACCGACACCGTCGCCGCCTATCTGGCCGGCGTGTCGCAGGAGGCGGCGCGGACCGCCAAGCTACTCGGGCTGGGAGCCTGGACTGGTCTCTCCGCGGAGGGCCAGCAGGGCAACGTGCATCTTGCCCATCCGACGTCCGGCGCGCTGCTGCTCGTCGTCCGGGAGCGCGGCATGCCGCTCGGCCGGCTGGCGATTCTGGCGCAGCGCGCCACGCTGATGGCGCGCCGCTGGCTGGAGCAGCAGTGAGTCAGGCGCTCGACATGATCACACGCGTGCGCGGCGTCCGCGGGGCGATGCTCGTGTCGGCGGAGGACGGGATCGTCGTGGCCGAGCAGCTGATGGAGGGGATCAAGGGGCCTGCGGTGGCTGCGCTCGCGGCCAGTCTGGCCGGTCGACTGCGGCGTGCCATGGACGCCGCCGGTACGGGCGCCGCGGCATTCTGGCATCTTCAAGCGGAGCAGGGTGCGTTGCTCGTCGTTCCGGGAGCTGGAATCCTTGTGGTGGCGGTCGCGGAGCCGGATGTGAACATCGGGCTCGTCCGGCTCGAGCTGCTCCGCGCCGTCGAGGCCGGGCTATGAGTCCCCAGACGCGCGCCGTCGAAAGTTGGACGCTGCAACCGCTGACCGACTTCGTCCGCGAAGCGTCGGCGCGCTTGGTGCTGGTGCTCACGCCCTCGGGACAGGTCCTGGCGCAGTCGGGGTTCTCGCGCGCCGTCGACGTGATGTCCGCCGCCGCGCTGGCCGCGGCGATCGTCGCGTCCACGAGCGAGCTGGCGCGACAGCTGCGCCAACCGCCCTTCGCGGCACTCAGCCACCAGGGCCCGAAGACCGGCTTCTTCCTGGCGACCTTCGTCACCGAGCGCGGCACGCTGGCCGTGCTCGCCGTCTACGACCTCGACGTTTCATCGCTCGGCCTGGTGCAGTTATTCTATGAGCAACTTGCGGGGGATTTGAAGGCAGCCAGTCCCAAAGGTGCCGTGCCCAAGCAGGTCCTGGCCGCGGACTTCGAGCGCGAGCTGACGGACAGCCTCAACACGCTGTTTGGGAGATAGCCCGTGTCCCTGGTCAACTTCACGACCCGCGAGATCACCTGCAAGATCGTCTATTACGGACCGGGGCGGTCCGGCAAGACGACGAATCTTCACTACGTGTACGGGCGCGTACCGGAGACGCGACGCGGCCGCATGGTTTCGCTCGCCACGCAGACGGATCGCACGTTGTTCTTCGATTTTCTCCCGATCGACCTGGGTCAGATTTCCGGATTCTCGACGCGCTTCCAGCTCTACACGGTCCCGGGACAGGTCTACTACAACGCGACCCGCCGGCTCGTGCTCCAGGGCGCCGACGGCGTCGTGTTCGTCGGCGACAGCCAGGTACGCCAGCTCGACGAAAACATCGAGAGTCTCCAGAACCTCCAGAGCAATCTGCTGGAGCACGGCGTCGACGTGCGCACCATGCCGTTCGTCATGCAATACAACAAGCAAGACCTGCCAGCGGAGCTGATCCTGACTCCGGCGGACCTGGATGACGCGCTCAATTTCCGCGGCGTGCCGAGCTTCGCGGCGGATGCGCTGCACGGCAGAGGGGTGTTCGAGACGTTGAAGGGGATCTCGGAGCTCGTGCTCAAGAAGCTGGCTGCGGGGGCGCCGACGGTATGACGAGCACGCTCAATCCCCGGTTCACATTCGAGACGTTCGTGGTCGGGGCGGCGAACCGACTGGCCGTCACAGCGGGGCGCACCGTGGCCGAGAACCCCGGCTCCGCCTATAACCCGCTCTTCATTTATAGTGGCTCCGGCCTCGGCAAAACCCACGTCCTCATGGCCGTCGGGCATGCGGCCAAGGCGATCGCCTCCCAGCTCAATATCGAATACCTGACCCTGGACGAGTACGTCGAAGCATTCCATGCCGCGATCGCGGCGGGGCAGGGCGATTCCTTCCGCCGCCGCTTCCAAAACGTGGACGTGCTGCTGGTGGACGACATTCAGTTCCTGACGAATCGCAAGGAGATGCAGACAGAATTGCTGCGGCTCACGGAAGCGCTGCAGCAGTCCGGGCATCAGATCGTGCTGGCGAGCGACCGGCCGCCGGCGGAGATCGCCGACTTGGACGAGCGTCTGATTTCGCGCTTCTCCGGCGGCCTCGTCGTCGACATCGGCATTCCGGACTATGAGACGCGCGTGGCGATCCTGCGCCGCAAGGCGGAAGAACGGGGCTCGTCGTTTCAGCCCGGCGTGCTCGAGACGGTGGCGAAGGTCGAATATCCCAACGTGCGTGAGCTGATGGGCGCGCTGAATCGGCTGATTGCCTTCCAGGCCGTCAACGACATGCCGATCAATGAAGAAGCCGCGCGGAGAGTGCTGGGCATACCGGGGAAGGGGGACGAGGGACGCGGGAAGGGTGCGCCGCCTCCGGCGACTCCGGCGTCTTCGGGCGACGAGTTCTCCCAGTTCTTGAGTGACGTCACCGTCACCGTCGGGAAAGCCGTCGAGGCCTGGCGCGCACGCGTTGCCGAGGCGGTCCTGCGCTGGGAAGGCGAGGGGTACCGGACGGGCCGGCTCGAGAAGCTGCTCGACCAGGAATCGCCCGCGGCGGTCGATGACGCGATCGCCGCGTACGTGCAGGACGTCGAGCGGCTCAAGGCCCTCGAGGCGGAAGTCGCCACGCTGGATCCGCAGGCCGCCGGGGACAAGGTGTTCCGCGATCCCGACGGCATGGAGGAGGCCGAAGCCGCCGCCGCCCGGATCCGTGACGGCGCCGCGCCGCCGCCGGCCCCGTCGGGTGCATTCCCGCTGGAGAGTTTCGTCGCCGGGCGGTCCAACGAGGTCGCCCTCAACGCCGCGCGCGACGTGATTTCCAAACCCGGCAAGAAGTACAACCCGCTGGTCATCGTCGGGCGCAGCGGCTTGGGCAAGACGCATCTGCTCAATGCCATCGGCCTCGAGCTCGCGAAGAAGAAGAAGGCCATCGTGGCGTGTCTCTCGACCCAGCAGTTCGTGGACGAGCTCATCGCGGCGATCGACGGCAACCGTGTGGACTGGTGGCGGGCGCGCTACCGCCGCGCGACCGCGCTGTTACTCGACGATATCCAACTGCTGGCCGGCAAGGAGCGGACGCAGGAAGAGCTCTTCAATTTGTTCAATCACCTGGTCGACGGGGACCGCCAGCTCATCTTCACGGCGCCCGCGCAACCCAACAGGCTCGAGGGACTCGAGGAGCGCATCGTGTCCCGGCTCGAGGGCGGGCTCGTGACGGAGATTTCGGATCCCGACAAGGAGCTGCGCCGCGGGCTGGTGGAGCGATTACTCACGCATCAGCATGTGCCCATCGAGCCGGCGCTGCTCGACTATCTCGCCGACCGGCCGATCGATTCGGTCCGCAGTCTGAGCGGCATTGTGCAGCGCATTGTGGAGGCCGCCGCCGCCCAGGATGCGCCGGTGTCGGCGGGTCTCGCCCGCGACGTGCTCGAGGGGACGCCCGCGCCGCGGCGCACGGCCGGGCTCAGGACCAGCGGGATCGTCGTGTCGAGCGCGGGGGGTGTGCGCAGCCGCGAAAAGATGGTGTGGGACTGGCCCGCCTCGGGGGACCGCGTGATCGAGGACCTGCGCTAATGGCCATCAAGGGATCACTCAAGGAAGCGTCGCTGCCCGACGTGCTGCAGCTGCTGGCGCTGGGCCAGAAGACGGGCTGCCTGTCGATCGCCGACCGCTCGAACTTCGGCTACATCTATTTCGACAAGGGCCGCATCAGCTACGCGTCGATCGTCAACCGGCGCGACCGCCTCGGCGACATCCTCGTCAAGCACGAAAAGATCACGCAGGAACAGCTCGACGCCGCGATCCACCGCCAGGCCAAAGAGCGCACCAAGAAGCTCGGCGAGATCCTCGTCATGCAAAACGTGCTCACGCAGCAGGAGCTCGAGCGCTACATGCGGATGCAGATCGAGGAGTCGGTTTACTACCTGTTCACGTGGACGCAGGGGACGTTCAATTTCGAGGCGGATGTCCGGCCGGAGCAGCAGGACTTCCTGGTCTCGATCAACCCGGAGTCGTTGCTCCTCGAAGGTGCGCGCCGCGTCGACGAGTGGGGCCTGATCGAGAAGAAGATTCCCTCCTTCGATTTGATCTTCGTCGTGGACCGCGATCGCCTGGCGATCAGCGACGCGAAGTTGACCGAGGTGCAGGATCGGCTGCTGCCGCTGCTCGAGGGATCGCGTGACGTCAATCAGGTCATCGAGGACTCCGGGCTGGGCGAATTCGAAGTCGGCAAGGCGCTGTACGGCCTGGTGACCGCGGGCTTCCTGCATCGCGCCGGCCGCACGGCCAGCGCGGAAGATGTGAAGATGACGGACGCGCGCGTGGAGGAGCACCGGAACTTGGGCATCGCCTTCTACAAGACCGGGATGCTGGATGAAGCGGCGCGCGAGTTTCGCCGCGTGGCGGAGCTGCGCGCCTCGGACGCGAACGCGCACTTCTTCATCGGTCTCGTCGCGTTGAAGCAGGCGCGCTGGCGCGAGGGGATGGACGCGCTCCGGCTGGCGGCGGAAAAGGGCGGCTCGCGCCCCGCCGTGCTCCACAACCTGGGGCTCGCCTACGAGCAGCTCGGCCGCCTGGAAGATGCGGAGGCGGCCTACGCCGAGGCCGCGACGCGCGCGCGCACCGATCCGCGCGTGTACGTGGGATGGGGCATCGTCGCGTTGAAGCAAGGCGATCACGCGAGCGCGGCCGGCCGGCTCGACCGCGCCAAGGAGCTGTTTGCCGGCAAAGTGCCGCCGATCTGGTACTGGGCGCGTGTGCTCACGGCAGCCGCGGCCGGCGACTTCGAGACCGCCGAACAGGTGGCCACGCAGGCCGTCGAGGCTTTTCCGCAGCATGGTGTGCTGCGCAACAATCTGGCGGTGCTGCATGAGCTGGCCGGCGCGCTGCCGCAAGCGGAGCAGCTGGCGCGGGCGGCGCTGCAGGATGAGCCGTCGCTGCCGCAGCTCTCCAAGAATCTCGGCGATCTGGCCTACCGCGGGTCGCGCTACGATGAGGCGTGGGCGTTGTATCTGCGCGCGATCGAATTGTCCCCCGAGCTCGGCGACGACGTGTATTTCAAGCTCGGCAACATCGCCTACAAGCGAAACGATCGCGAGCAGGCCAATGCGCTCTGGCGGCGCGCGCTCGAGCTGAACCCCAAGCACGAACTCGTCAAAGCCAATCTGGATACCCTGAGCAGCCTCTCGTGACTGCGGCGGGAACGGACGAGCGCGCCTTTCAGGCGCTCACGCAGAAGATTTCCAAGGCGCGGGGGCTGAGCTGCGAATCGTACAAAGACAAGTGTTTGAAGCGGCGCATCGGGGTGCGCATGCGGGCCCGCGGCGTCCACACCTACGACGATTACAGCCGGCTGCTCGATAGCGACGCGCGCGAGTATCAGGAGCTGCTCGACGCGCTCACGATCAACGTCACCAAGTTCTTCCGCAACCTCGAAACGTGGGACGCGCTCCGGCCCCATCTCCGCCGGCTCGGCGCCGCGCAGCCCGATCTCCGCATCTGGTCGGCGGGCTGCGCGTCGGGAGAAGAACCCTACACGATCGCGGTGCTCGTGCTCGACACCCTCGGCGAGGCGGCCGGCGGCCGCGCCGTCATCGACGCCACCGACATCGATCGGCTGAGTCTCGAGCGGACGCGAGAGGCGAAGTATCCGGACGCCGCGTTCACCGAGATGCCGGCGCAGCTCAAGCTCCGCTACTTCCGCGATGACCAGCCGCTCCCGCTCGTGCGCGAGCTCGTGCACGTGCGTGCGCACGACCTGATGCGCGAGCGGCCGCCCCGTCCTCCCTATCACCTGATCGTCTGTCGCAACGTCGTCATCTATTTCGAGCGCCAGGCGCAGGAGCGACTCTTTCAGGTCTTCGTGGACGCGCTCGCGCCCGGCGGCGTGCTGCTCTTGGGTAAAGTCGAGACGCTGTTCGGCCCCGCGCGCGAGCGGCTCCGGCTCGTCGACCCGCGCGAGCGGATTTATACGAAGCCTCCCCCCGCGTGAAAGAAGTCATCGTCAAGGTGGCCGACTGGGCCGCCGAGCGGGGCGACGGGGTGCTGGTCACGCTGGGGCTCGGGTCGTGCGTGGCGATCATGCTGCACGACGCGCAGACGAACGCCGGTGCGATGGCCCACGTGCTGCTGCCGTCCATCAGCCTCGCGCGCGACATCACCAACCGCGCAAAGTTCCCAGAGACCGCCGTCCCGCTGCTGATCGAGCGGCTCAAGGGACTGGGCGCCGACCCGCGCCGGCTCGTCGCCAAGCTCGCGGGCGGCGCCAGCATGTTCGGCCAGCTGGTCACCCCCGGGACGATTCAGATGGGCGAGCGCAACCTCTTGGCGTCGCGCAGCGCCCTGCGCGCCGCGGCGATCCCGATCATCCGAGAATCGGTCGGCGGCGAGCGCGGCCGCAGCGTACGGTTTCACGTCAAGGATGGCCGTGTCGAGATCCGGTCGGTCGGAGCCGATGTCAACGTCATCTGAGAGCGCGGCGCCCCCCCCCCGCCGGCCCACGGTGCTGGTCGCGGACGACAGCGCCCTCATGCGGCGCGTGCTCGTGGACGTCTTGGGCGGCGAGAAGGACGGCGGAGAGTTTCGCGTGGTCGCCACGGCGCGCGACGGGCTGGACGCGATCCGCAAAGTGCACCAGCACAAGCCCGACGTCGTGACGCTCGATCTCGAGATGCCCCAGCTCGATGGCCTGGGCGCGATCGGCTACATCATGTCGGAGTCGCCGCGTCCCATCGTCGTCGTCAGCGCGCACGCGGGGCCCGGCACGCAGGCGGCGATTCGCGCCCTCGAGCTCGGCGCGGTCGAGATCGTCGCGAAACCACCACCTGAGGTGTTCGGCCATCCGCGCGCCGCACTCGAAGCGCTGGCGCCGCAGCTCCTCGCCGCCGTGCGCCGGGCGCTCGCGGCCGATGTCTCGCACGTGAAGGTCCTGGCGCGCCCGCCCGCGCCCGTTGTGCACCCGCCCGAGCTCGCCTTGCGCGGGCGCGCGCTCCTGGCCGTGGGCGTGGCGGCGTCGACCGGTGGGCCGCGCGCGCTCGCCGACGTCGTACCGCGCCTGCCGACCGGCCGCGGGGCCGCGATTCTCATCGTCCAGCACATGCCGCCGAAGTTCACGCGCAGTCTGGCAGAGCGACTCGATTCGATGAGCGTCGTGCGTGTGGTGGAGGCCGCTGAGGGGGCGCCGATCGTCGCGGATACGGCATACGTCGCCCCCGGCGATTATCATATGCGAGTGCATTCCGCTCCTGATGGACCCGTGATCGCGCTCGATCAAACGGCGCCGGTGTGGGGCGTACGCCCCGCCGCCGACCCGCTGTTCCGCTCGATCGCCGAGGTCTATGGCCCCCGCAGCGTCGGAGTCGTGCTGACGGGCATGGGGCGTGACGGCGCCGCCGGTTTACGCGCGATCCGCGACGCGGGCGGCACCGGCCTCGCGCAGGACCGCGAGACGGCCGTGATCCACGGCATGCCCGGCGCCGCGGTGCAGGCGGGCGGCGTCGACGCAGTGCTCCCGCTCGGCCAGATCGCCGATCGCGTCGCGGCGGAGTTGGCGCGGCGGAAAGGGCAGACGTCGTGATTCGACAGGATAAAGCCTGCGCTCGGCGATACGCTGTCCTTAAGGACAGTGCCTTGCCGAGCCCATCCTTCAGGATGGGGACACCGCGATGAAGGGTTATTTGCTGGTCCGTTCCGCCGGAAAGACCTACGGACTGCCGGTCGGCCGTGTGCTCGAAGTCGGGGATGTCGCCGAGGTGCTCACCGTGCCTCGTAAGCTTCCCGCCGTGCGCGGCCTGACGCCGTTGCGCGGACGTCTCGTGCCGCTGATCCACCTTGGGGCACTGCTCAGCGGCACCGCAGCACCGGTCGACCCCGCCGCCCGCGTGCGCACCGTCGTGCTGGTGGAGCTCGGTGCACCAGCCCCTGGAGCGGCGGGTCGTCAGGTCGCGTTCGAGGTGGACGACGCCGATGCCGTGGTCCGCGAGCAGCCGCTGCCGGTGCCGCGCGGCCAGACACTGCCGTGGGCGGTGGGCGTGGCGGAGCAGGGGGAGAGCCGTGGGGGAGGGCTGGTACCGATCCTCGATCTCGACGCGCTGGGCGATGACGTCCAGCTGGTCACGTTCAAGGTCGGCGGCCAGGATTTCGCGTTCAATATCTTTCAAGTCGAGCGCATCCTCCGCTACGAGGCGCCCGCGCCGCTTCCCAAGGCGCCGGATTTTCTCGAGGGCGTGCTGCAATATCAGGGCAGCGCGATTCCGCTCGTCGACCTGCGCAAGCGCCTCGGCGCGGCGGCCCCGCTGCGCGAGGACACGCGCACGGTCATTCTCGAATTCGACGGCGGCAAGATCGGCGTCATCGTGGATGTCGTCACCGAAGTCATGCAGGTGGCCGCGGAGGCCGTGACGCCGCCGCCGGGCATCGTGAAGGGCCTCGCGGCCGAGTACATCGCCGGTCTCGTCGTGCAGAATGGCCGGACGATCGTCGTGTTGAATACCAACAAGCTGCTGAATTCGAAGGAGAAACTCGCCTTGCAGGGAGTGGCATGACGGAGTCACCGGTCGCCGCGCTGCGTCGCGAGTATGACGCCATCACGCACCAACTGGAAGGCGCGCCGGGCAACGCCGAGCGCGAAGCGGCGAAGCGCGAGATCATCGCGTTCTTCAAGAAGGTCGATGGTCAGCTGGGTGAGCTGACACAGCTGAAAGAGGACATTCGCCAGCTCGTCGATCGCTACAAGAAGCTGACGGCCGATACCAAGGCGGCCGCGGCGCCGGAATTCACGGGCGCGCGTCCGGTCCTCCATGCCGATCACATCGGTGCGACGACGTTCATCGAGAAGGGCTGGAGTCTCATCTCGCTCGGCGACCATGCCGGCGCGATCCAGGCACTCACCAAGGCGCTGCAGCTCTCACCCGGCGAGACGCAGGCCGAGTCACTCCTGGGCTGGGCGCAGATGCTGCACGAGGATTACGACGACGCGCTCGGCACTTTCCAGAAGGTGCTCATGAAAGAGCCGGCGAATTCGCTCGCGCGGATCAACGTCGGCTACATCTGCCTGAAGAAGCGGATCTTCGGCGAGGCAATCGAGCATCTCTCGAAGGCGATCCGCCTCGACAACGACAAGAAGGCGACGCTGTACGCCCACTTTTATCTCGGCCTCGTGTATCTGCAGCGCGAGATGTACGAAGACGCGGAAACATTCTTCCAGAAGACGCTCAAGCTCGGCCCGAACCTGATCGAGGCGTATTACGAGCTGGGCCGCGCGCATTGGTACGCGGGCGATCAGGCGAAGGCCAAGTCCACGTGGGAAGACGGCTTCAAGGCGAACAAGTTCAATCCCTGGGGCAAGAAGTGTCAGGAGATGCTCGAGCTTGTCGGCCGGGGCGAGGAGCCGCCGCGAGACTAGCGCTCGCTCTCGTCGCCCTGCTGCTGCAGAGTCCCTCACCAACAGCGACAGTCGTCGGGCGGGTCACCGTCATCGCGTGGCCGGGGCAGGAGGGCCTGGCGACGGCGATCGCCGAGCAGGCCGATCGCGCGACCAACTTTCCGGGCATCGGTGCGCCCCCGGACCGGGCGCTGCGCATCATCCTCGCGCCCACGCGGGAGAAGTATGACTCGTTGACGCGCGGCCGCTTGCCCCTGTGGAGCGAAGGCGCCGCTTTTCCGGAGGCTGGAACAATCGTGCTGTTGTCCAACAGTCCAACCGTCCAACAGTCCAACGCCCTTCGCCATGAGCTCGCCCACCTCACGCTACGCTGGCACGTCGTGCACCACCTGCCGCTCTGGTTCGAGGAGGGATACGCCGCGGTGGCGGCACAGGAATGGGACCGGCTCGATGCCTTGCGCCTCAACTGGCAGCTGGCGCGCGGCGCCCGCATGGATCTCGACGACGTGGATCGCGCGCTCCGGGGAGCACGGGGCGATGCGGCGACCGGCTACGCGCTGGCCACGACGGCGGTGTTGCTCCTGGAGCGTTGGGGCGGTGCACAAGGGCTCGGGCCGTTGCTGGCCAACCTGCCCCATGCCGAGTCCTTCGACGCGGCGCTGCGTGAGACATATCACATCACGGAGGGTGACTTCGAGCTGCGTTGGCAGCGGGACGTCCGGTCGCGCTACGGCTGGCTCTCCTGGGTCGCCGCGATGGGGTTCTTCTGGCTGACCATTGGCGCGCTGCTCGTGGCGCTGGTGGTCGTGCGCCGCAAACGGGACCGGGCCAAGCGCGCGGCGTTGGCCGCGGAACCGGATGGAGGCCAACTGCTTGACGACGTTGAGATTACCGAATAGACTCAGGCGCCAGAAATGCCGGACCAAACACTTGCCCGTTCGCGCCTCCGCTTCGGACCGAAGAACTACATTGTTCTCGGCGGCGCGGTGTTGTCGCTCGCACTGGGTTACTGGCTCTTGTCACAGGGTTCCACAACGCTCGCGCCGGTGCTGCTCGTCCTGGGCTACTGCGTGCTGTTTCCAGTAGGCCTGGCCCTCTAGCACCTCCGCTCCCCCAATGGCACGGGCGAATAGCTCAGCGGTTCAGAGCGCCTGCCTTACACGCAGGATGTCGGGGGTTCGAATCCCTCTTCGCCCATTGGTGTAGCAGCCCGTAACGGAGGAACGTCCACGGTGAGAGCGCTTCAATTCGCAGTGGCCTTGTCGATCGGCGTAGCGACGGCGACCGCGGCGCAACAGCTTGCGCAGCCGCAGCAGCCGACCGTGCGCCTGTTGATCTTGCCGTTCCAGGCTTTGCCCGGCGACTCGGCCACGAGCATCGCGTTGTCCGATGCCGTGCGTGATCGCGTGAACTCGCTCGTGAAGAGCAAGGTGATGGTGGTCCCGAAGGCGAAACTGTGCGAAGCGCTCGCGCAGTCGGGATTCCCGTGCAATGGCCTGCTCGATGATCAGCAGGCGAAACAGCTGGCGCGCTTCCTCCAGGTGCACGCGTACATGACCGGCACCTTTTTGAAGAACGGTACGACGCTGGGTGCCGATGTGGAGATGATCGACATCGGCAGCTCCGGCATCGCCGGCCGCTTCACCGCCACCAACGGCAATCCCGGAACCGCGGCGGCACTCGCCGAGGTCATCGCCCAGCGCATCGCTACGACCGTGCGCGTGAGCGAGCCGGTCCGCAACTGCAATGACGAACGCAAGAAGGGACAATTCTCGCGCGCGCGGTCCGAGGCACAGAAGGCGTTGACGCTCGAGCCCAACTCGACCGGCGCGTGGCTGTGCATCGCGACGATTTACGAAGCGCAGCGGCTCCCGGCGGACAGCATCATCGCGGCCTCCGAGCGCGCCCTGAAGGGCGATTCGCTCAACGGCACTGCCCTCGAGAACATCGCACAACGCTACATGCAGAAGGGCGACACGCTCAAGGCGATGGAGGCGTACATCCGGCAGCTGCGGGGAGAGCCGCGCAACACGCAAAAGCGTCTCGGCGTCGCGCAGCAGCTGCGGCAGATGAAGCAGTACCAGCGGGCCGTCGAAGTGCTGGACGAAGGGCTCGGCACGATGCCCGGCGATGCGCAGCTGCTCGACATGAAGCTCACGATCTGCACCGAAGCGAACAACTATCGCTGCGCGAGCGACGTCTGGATGGCCAAATTCGAAAAGGATTCGACGCTGCAGGCCGACACCACCGCCTTGAAGCCGGCGATCGGCGCGGCACAGCAGGCGATGGACACCGCGACGCTCGACAAGTTCACGGCGGCCGCGTACCGGCATTTCCCGAACAACGTGAGCTACATCCGCGCCCGCGCCGGCGCCTTCGAGCTGATGAGTCGCACGGACTCGGCGATTGCGTACTACAAGAAAGCGTTGGCACGCGAGCCCAACGATGTCGGCACTAGCCTGCAGATCGCGAAGGCGACCGTCGATGCAGCGGTGTGGGATACCGCTGCCGCGAACCGGCTCAAGGGTGATACCGCTGCGTTGAACCGGCTCCGCGCCGCGTTCGCTCAGAAGGTGGATTCGGCCAAGCCCTCGCTGCGGCCGGGACTCGCATCCAGCGATTCCACACAACGTCTCGCCGCATCCGTCATCATGCTGACCGGCGGCTCCAAGCTCGCCCAGGCCGGTGCGTATCCCGCGGCCTACACCTGGCTCGACTCGCTGCTCACGGTCATCGGGTTCACGCCGCGGACGGCCGCCGACACGCTCGGACCCAAGCACCAGGTTCGTATCAACGCGAGCTTCTGGTACGGTCTGTCCTCGGTCCTGACGCTGAACGGGCCGTATCAGGCGATGACGAAGGCGAAGGGCGCGAGTCGCTGCCCTGAAGCACACGCCGTATTCGACCGGCTGGGGCGGACGAAAGTGGCGTTGCAGTTGGGCCGGCGCGTCCATCCTCCGACGGCCGACCAGATGCTCGGCTTCGTCGCCCAATACGAGCGGGCGAAGCCGTCAGTGCAGAACGCGTTCAAGTGCCGGCCGCCGTTGAATTGACCTGAGCGCGGGTCTATATTCCGGCGCTCCGACAAGGGGCTAGGGGCTGTAGCTCAGCTGGTTAGAGTGCCGGTCTGTCACACCGGAGGTCGCGGGTTCGAGCCCCGTCAGCCCCGCTCTGAGAACGTTGATTCATGAATCCCCCGCCCCTTCTTGGCGGGGGTTTTCTTATTTTGGAGCGTGCCCACGGCTGCGTCAGACGCCCGTTCCGCCCCGTACCATGTGCCGGTGCTTCCCGCGGCGGTACGCGCGTGGGCGGAGGGGAGCGCGCGGGCCGTCGATGCAACGCTGGGCGGCGGCGGCCACGCCGCCATCCTGCGCCATGCCGGCGCGCGCGTGCTCGGCATCGATCGCGATTCGGATGCAATTGCCGCCACTCGCCGCCGCCTTGGCACCGTCAATATCGAATACCTCGAATCTTCGTTCGCCGCCCCCTCCGCCGTTACCGCCATCGCGGCATTTCATCCCGATCGCATCCTGCTCGACCTCGGCGTGAGCTCGCATCAGATCGATGCCGCCGAGCGTGGCTTCACGTTTCGCCGGGGTGCGCCGTTGGATATGCGGAGGGGGGGAGGGGGGACAGGGGACGGGGGAGGGGTAACGGCGCGAGACGTCCTGAATACGTGGCCGGTCGAGCGACTTACGGCCGTATTCAGCGAATACGCGGATGAACGCCGTGCCCGGGCGCTCGCAAGAGAAATCGTCCGCCGGCGTCTTTCGGCGCCCTTCGGCGTCAGCGACGATTTCGTCAACGCGATCCGCGCCGTGCTCGGACCGCGCTCGGGGCCGCCTGATTTCGCGCGGCTGTTTCAAGCGCTGCGCATCGCGGTCAACGAAGAGATCGACACGCTTGCGGCCGCGCTGCCCGCGCTACGCGATGCGCTCGCCCCGGGCGGCCGGCTGGGCGTCATCACGTACCACTCCGGCGAAGACCGCGTGGTGAAGAACGAGTTTCGCGAGTGGGCGCGCGATTGCATCTGTCCGCCCAAGCAGCCGGTGTGCACCTGTCGCGGTCGGGCACTGGGTCGCGTGCTCACCAAGAAACCAATCCTGCCGGAGCCCGAGGAAATCGCCGTCAACCCACGCGCGCGATCGGCGCAGTTCCGCGTGTTCGAGAGGCTCGGGGCTGGTGAGGTTTAAAGGCCGGCATTGGATCGCCTTCTGGCTCGTCGCGCTGCTCGCGGCGCTGTGGCTGGTCATTGCCCGCCAGACCGCGGCCCTGAACGCGGCGCGCGCGCTGGCCGAGTTGCGCACTGAGCGCGCCTCGCTGGAAGGCCGGCGCGCCGAGCTGGACCGCCGCGTGCGCTTCGCGCAGAGCCGGGCCGTCCTGCTGCCGCGCGCACAGCGCCTGGGCCTGCGGTTGCCGGCGGACACGGAAATCATCCTCATCCCTTCACCGACTTCGCCAACCTCGCCCACCTCCCCCAACCCGCGTCAGCGCTAATGGCCAACCCCCTCGTGCGACTGCGCGTTGTGGAGATCGGCCTCGGCCTCGCGCTCCTCGCGCTGGTGCTCCGGTCCGCGCAGGTGCAGCTCGTCGAGGGTCGCAAATACGCGGCGGTCGCGAAGGCGCAGCGCACCGAGCGCGTCGTGCTGGAGGCGCGCCGCGGCACGCTGTACGACCGTCACGGACTGGGCTTGGCGCTGACGCAGGAGACCTACCACCTCGGGATCGCGCCCAACGAGCTGCGCGATCCGGCACGCGACGCGGCGACCATCGCGCGCCGGCTGCGCCTCGCGCCGCGCGCCCTGGAGCGCGCGCTGCACCGCCGCTATGCCTGGTTTGCGGGTCCGTTCACGACGCTCGAGGTCCAGCCGCTCCGTACCGTCCGCGGCGTCCATCTCGAGCCGGTGCTGCGACGCTTCTATCCGTCGTCCGAGTTCGCGCGCGCGGTGATTGGGAGGGTGGGGGATGATGGTCGAGGGGCTGGGAGTGGTGGTGGAGGACTCGAGCGGTTACTCGACACCTTGCTCGCAGGTACGCCGGGCGCGGCCGTCGTCTTGAAGGATCGTGCAGGCCGGGAGTACGAATCGCCGGCGCGGGTCATCGCGGAGCCCGTGGCGGGCAACGACGTCGTGCTCACGATCGATGCCGAGCTGCAGGAGATCGCACAGCGCGCGCTGGACGACGCCATCGACAATATGGAAGCCGACGGCGGCGACGTCGTGATGCTCGATCCCGCGAGCGGGGAGGTTCTGGCCGTCGCGTCGCGCCGCGCCGACGGCAGCATGCGGCCCAGCGCCTTTACCGACACATTCGAGCCCGGATCGCTCGCAAAGATCTTCGCGGCAGCGGCGCTGATCTCGTTCGAGCGGGTGCGTCCCGGCGAGCGCGTGTCGGGCGAAGGTGGGACCTACCGCATGCCGGGGCGGCCGACGCCGCTGACGGACGAGCACCCCCTTCCGATGCTCACGTTGGCGGACGCGATCCGCGTGTCGAGCAACATCGCCCTCGCGAAATTCTCCGCGCGGCTCCACCCCGACGAGCAGTACGGCGTGCTGCGGGCGTTCGGGTTCGGCGCGCCCACCGGCGTGGATTTTCCCGCGGAGTCACCGGGGCGGCTGCGGCCGCCGCGCGAGTGGTCCCGCCCGAGCTCGGCGAGTCTCGCGATCGGCTACGAGCTCGCGGTCACCCCCATCCAGCTCGCCGCCGCCTACGGCGCGATCGCCAACGATGGCGTGCTGCTCGAGCCAACCCTGATTCGCGAAATCCGCGGACCCAATGGCGCGGTGCTCTACCGCCATCGACTGCAGCCGGTGCGTCGCGTCGTGTCCCAAGAGGTCGCGTACAAGCTGCGTGACTTGCTGCGCGGCGTGGTCGACCCGGGGGGCACGGGGGAGCGCGCGGCGCTGGCGAATTTCCAGCTCGCCGCGAAGACCGGAACGGCGCGGCGCGTGGTGGGCGGCCGCTATGCCGCGGGGCAGTACACGGCGTCCTTCGCGGCGTTGTTTCCCGCCGACGCGCCGCAGCTCGTTGTCGTCATGAAGATCGACAATCCCCAGCGCGGCAGCTACTTCGCGGCGCAGACCGCGGCGCCGGTCACGCGGTCGATGCTCGAACAGGCGTTGGCTGCGCGCACGGTCGCGCTCGATCGCGGGCGCCTGTCCAACGTCGCCTCCACGGCCGATCGTGCGCCGCTCGACGAGCCCGACGGCGTGGTCCCGTACATCGTGCAATGGCCCTATGTCCCCGACAGCGCATCGGCCCCCGCGGCGCCGCCGGACCGGATCGTTCCCAACGTCACGGGCCGTCCCCTGCGCGAGGCCGCCCGGGCGCTCCACGGGCGTGGCTTCAAGGTTGTCGTCAAAGGCTGGGGTGTAGTCCATCATACGTGGCCAGCCGCCGGGAGCGGCGCCGCCGCGGGCACGACCGTCACGGTGTTTGGGGAACTGCCGCCCAGCGCCATTTCTCGTCCGTGAGTCGATCGCTGCAGGAGATTGTGGACGCGCTGGCGCGTGCCGGCGCTCTGGTCGAGGCACCGGAGCGCGGCACACCATTGCCCGACATCACCGGGCTCACCGCCGACGCGCGCCGGCTCGAGCCCGGCATGCTGTTCTGCGCCGTGCACGGCGCCGTGCTCGACGGTCACACCTTTGTCGCTGAGGCGGCCCGGCGCGGTGCCGCCGCCGCGCTCGTCGAATCGCGCCAGCCTGCCCCGCCCCCTCCGGTCGCGCCGACCTTTCCGCAGATTGTCGTGCGGAACGGCCGGCGCGCCGCCGCGCTCGCCGCCGAGGCCTGGTACCGGCGGCCGGCGTCCCGGCTGCAGCTGATCGGCGTGACCGGTACGAACGGCAAGACGACGTCCGTCATTCTGGCGCGGCACGTGTTGAGTACGCTCTGGCCGATGGGGGCGATCGGCACGTTGGGTGCGTTCGATCCGGAGGGCGCGCCGGTCGAAAGCGAGGCGGGCAATCTCACGACGCCCGGCCCGATCGATCTGCAGGCCACGCTCGCCGCCTTGGTCGATCGCGGCGCCGGCGGCGTGGCGATGGAAGTCTCCTCGCACAGCCTCGATCAAGGGCGGGTGGAGGGACTGGTGTTCCGCGCGGCCATCTTCACGAACTTGACCCGCGATCATCTCGACTATCACGAGACGCTCGACGCCTACTTCGCGGCCAAGGCAAAGCTGGTCGGGTACCTGGCTGATGCTGGGCTCGCCGTGATCAACGCCGACGACGCCGCCTGGGCGCGGCTGCGGCGGACCCCGCGGCGCATCACCTTCTCCGCCACCACGCCCGCCGCCGACGTGACGGCGCGCGACGTGCGCGTGGACGCGAAGGGCGCGCGGTTCACGCTCGTCACGACCCAGGGGAGTCATCCGGTAACGCTGCCGTTGCTCGGCCGGTTCAACGTCGCGAACGCCCTGGGTGTGGCGGCCTGTGCCGTCGGTCTCGAGGTATCGCCGCGCGTGGTCGCCGAGCGCCTGTCGACCGCGCCGCAGGTGCCCGGGCGCATGGAGCGCATCGCCGTCGATCCCTGCGTCGTGCTGCGTGATTACGCGCACACGCCCGACGCGCTGGAACGGGCACTGGAAACCGTGCGGGAGGTGACGCGGTCCGGCGGACGTGTCATCGTCGTATTCGGCGCCGGCGGGGACCGCGATCGCGGCAAGCGGGCGCCGATGGGGGAGATCGCCGTCCGCCTCTCCGACGTCGCGATCGCGACGTCGGACAATCCGCGCACGGAGGATCCCGAGCGGATTCTGGACGACGTCGAAGCGGGGATGTCGGCGGGACGGCCGCACTATCGAATCGTGGATCGCCGCGCCGCGATCGCCCAGGCGCTGGAGCTGGCACGACCAGGCGACACGATCCTGCTCGCCGGCAAAGGGCACGAGACCTACCAGGTCATCGGCACGACCAAAGAGCCGTTCGACGAGCGGGAAGTGGTGCGCAGTTTGGGGGCGAACTGAATGGGCGGACGGACGGACGGTCTGACGGTCGGACGGCCGTGGACGAGCGATGAGGTCGCTGCCGCGCTCGGCGTGCCCTCGCCCGCCAAGCTCCGGTTTTCCGCAATCTCCACTGACACCAGACACCTGACACCTGACACCCTTTTTGTCGCACTGAAAGGCGACAAGTTCGACGCCCACAACTTCCTCGCGCAGGCCAAAACGCAGGGCGCGAGCGCCGCGGTGGTGCGCCGGGGCACGCCGCACGTTGACGGCCTGCCGTTTTTCGAAGTTGACGACACGCTCACGGCGCTGGGCCTTTTGGCGCGCGCGCGGCGGCGCATGCTGCCCGAGGGGACGCCGGTCGTCGCGATCACGGGCTCGAGCGGCAAGACGAGCACCAAAGAGATGATTCGGGCCGCCCTCGGCGCCCGCTACCGCGTGCACGCAACCGCCGCCAACCTCAACAATCTGGTGGGCGTGCCGCTCACGATCCTCGCGGCAACCGAGGACACCGAGGCGTTGGTCGTCGAGGCGGGCGCGAGTGTTCCGGGGGAGATCGCGCGCCTCCGTGACATCATCGAGACCACCA